>Ga0065711_1047974_pt1 | contig 12053 bp, 23 predicted proteins | sample Hoacrofraction12_FD_59098 | JGI IMG/M metagenome (GOLD analysis project Ga0065711, IMG submission 59098) | Hoatzin crop microbial communities from Cojedes, Venezuela - Epithelial fraction 12 v2 (version 2) | ecosystem: Host-associated > Birds > Digestive system > Esophagus > Crop | place... | reverse complement strand
GGGCAGGTGGGGCGGGACGGGGCGGGGGTGCGCGGTCACGCGTGGGCGCTGGCCCGGGAGCGTGTGCCGCAGGGCCCGGCGCTGGAGGACAGCCTCAACACCCTCTTCGCCCCCCTCATCATCTCCGCCGCCGCCCTGCTGGAGAAGCTCGCCGACACCTACACCTGCTTCGCGACTGAGGGCGGGCGGCACCTCCACGTCCTGCACATGGTAGGGCCGGCACCGGGGCTACCGGGGCTACCGGGGCTACCGGTGTGCCCCGGCCGCCCCGCGCCTCACCCCGCTGCCGGCTGCAGTTCGGGGACTGCCTGTACATCGCGGTGAACGGCGACGGGACGGAAAGCGAGGACGACCTGCGCCGGACGCTGTTCGTGCTGCGGCGCTTGGTGGAGGCTCACTGCGGCCTCGTCACGCTCGACTCCCACCTCATCCGCAAGCAGTGAGCCGCACACCGGGCGGGCACGCCGGGGCAGCCGCCGGCAGCCCCGCCGTGCAGCCCTGGAGGGCTGGGAGTGGGCGCCTCCAAGCAGGGACCCCCCTCCTTGCAGCGGGACCCCCCGCCCGCTGGGCTGGGGCTGGGGGTGCCCGTCCCCCCGGCTGACGCTCTGCGGCCGTTGCAGGTTGCGGCCGGCCGATTCAGAGCAGCGGGAGCGTGTCTGGAGCCTGCTGCGGGGCCTGCTGGAGACCTACAGCCGCCTGCGGGAAGAGGACCAGAGCTTTGCGGTGGAGGTACCGTGCCCCGGTGTGCCCCTCGCTTTCGGGGCACCCTAGGGCTGTGAGACTGCACAGGGTCCTGGGACGCGGGAAGGGCTTTGGGTTGAGGACCTGCCCCCGGGGCTGGGGGGGCTCAGCAGCCTTCCCCCCCAACCTGCACCCCAGGCCGTGGAGCGGCTGATCCACCCTCAGCTGTGCGAGCAGTGCATCGAGTTCCTGGAGCGGCAGGTCGTGCAGCACATCAATGCCAGCCCCGAGCGCGGCGGGGACGAGGTGGGCCATGCCTTCCTCCTGGTGCACACCAAGCTGCTGGCCTTCTACTCCAGGTGCGCCTGGCCCTGGCCCCACCACCCTCCCCAGGACAGCCGCTTGCCCTCCTGGCTGACCCTTCCCTTCTCTGGCCCACAGCCGCAACGCCAGCTCCATCCGCCCCGCTGACCTGCTCATCCTCATCCTCCTGGTGCAGGACCTGTACCCCAGCCAGAGCGCCGAGGAGGAGCTTGGCCCCCAGGTGCTCCAGAGCAGGCTGTGGGCGGCAGCAGGTTGGCATTGCCCTGCAGGGTGACTAGGGCTTAGTTTTTTTCCCCTCTTTTCAGAAGCCTGTGGCAGGGAAGGTGCACCCCCAGGAACCCAAGAGAAGCGAGAGCATCCCCGTGAGTGGCCCTGGCTCCCACGGAGCTGCGGTGAAGGACTCAGATGACCAGGTGAGTCCCTGGGATTGGGAGCTACAGGCTTGGGACACTGGCTGGGCCGCCTGCATCAGTGGCTCAGCCGTTCTCGCCAGCAGGACACAGATGATCACTCCATGCCCGAGGTCTACTACACGCCAGAGCCCTCGCCGGGCACGCACAGCACGGGTGAGTACCCAGCCGGGCAGCAGCCCAGCCCCGCACCCCCAAGCCCTGCAGAGGCTCCAGCGCTGTGTGGGGAGGTGGTGGGGAGGGTGACCTGCCCTGTGCTCACTGCAGGCAGCGAGAGCTGGTCAGAGGGCGCTGAGATGCTGGACACCGCAGAGGCAGATGCTGCAGATGTCCAGGTGAGCAAGGGGTCCCACAGTCCCTCCTGGCTCCACGCCTCCCCAGCCTCTCTTGGTGCTCTTTGCGGTCTCTGGTCCTCGACACTTGTCCCTTGCTGGGCCGCAGCTGTGGGTGTCCCAGGCCCTAGGACTGGGGATGCACCCCGCGTCCCCCACGTTGGGTATAGCCCTGTGAGGGCTCTGACCACCCTCTCTGGGGCATTGCTTATGGTCTCCCTGTCCAGAGCTGTCAGCACAGAGGGGCCCGGGCTGCCTCAGAGCAGTCTGGTGTCTCCCTCTGCTGCCTCTGGGCTTTCTGGGCTGCTTTCTTCTGCAGCTCTGCAAGCAACTGCTGGCCTCGGCATAAGACGTTTGCAACTTGTGTTTTTGCAAGTGGCTTCTCCTCTATCTGCTCTTTTGGTGTCCCTGAGCACATCTCTTGCTGCTGAACTTTTGCTGTGTGGCTCCTCCAGTCCCCTCTGTTCAGTAATGCCCGGTTGTAGCTTTCAGGGCATTGCTGTGTGTCCCCAGAGTGTCCCGGGTCAGAGCGGCCTGTCTCGTCCCCACAGGGTGCTGAGCATCTCCCCTCTCTCCCCAGATGGCAGAGGACTTGCTCCAGACCTTGGGGCCTCTGGTCTCTGAAGCTTCAAACCCCAGAAGCATCTTCCTGGACGCCAGCCTGCGGGAAGGTTACTGCCCTCTGCTACCGCACACCATGCACTGCCTCCCGCTCTGGCCGGGCATCTCCCTTGTCCTCCTGACCAAGGTGAGCTGCCTCTAAGGTGAGGGAAGCGATGCTGGGCCGGGTCCTGGCTGACCCACCTCTCCTCTCCCCGGCAGGGCCCCACAAGCCAGGTAGCTGTCACCTTGTACCAGCTGCTGGATGGTTTCTTGGTGCTGGAGAGGAAGCTAGAAGAGGGGCCGGAGGCAGGAGCCCCACGCTCCTACCCATTCCTGGCTGAGCTGCGGCAGCGCATGGACAAGTTTGTGAAGAAGCTGAGTGGGCAGGACATCCAGGTGGGAGCGGGGATGCAAGGACCCTGTCCCGCTGTCCCCGCAGCCTTACGCTGAGCCCTGTCTCTCTCTAGTTGCAGAACGCCTGGGTGGACTTCAAGAACAAGATATTTTCCCGGAGCGAGCCTGGGAGCTCCTTGGAGTGAGTGTGGGGTGGCCAGGGAAAGTCACCAGGGCAGGTGGGGCCCTTTCCCAGCCTGGGGGATGGCGCGGCTGTCCCTGCGGCACTGGGGGCCCAGGGCCAAACTGGGCACCGTCCATGTCTCCCGACTCAGGCTGCTGCAGGCGGTGGCCAACGTGAAGCGGCAGCTCTGCTCTGTGTACCGCCAGCTCTTCCTGGCCTCCGCTGGCCCCAGCCTGTCCCAGGGGCTGCGGGACCGTGCCCAGAAGCTGATGAGGTGAGTACCTGGGGGTGGCCAGCATCCCTGGGGGGCTGCCCCACACCCAGCTGTGCTGGGGCTTGGGGCGTCCCGGCCTCTCACCGCACCTCTTCTTGGCAGGGAGAAGCTGCTGGACTGGCGGGACTTTCTGCTGGTGAAGAGCAGGCGCAATATCACCATGGTGTCATACCCATCTCTGCAACTGGGAGCCCAGCCCGGCGAGGAGGGGTCCCTGGGGGGGGTAGAAGAGACCCTGTCCCCGCAGCACCAGGCTCAAAGGGAGGGTGTGGTGGGTGAAAGCGGTTTGCCCAAGGCTCAGGGGCTGTCCTGGAAAGGCACCAAAGTTGTTGGACACCCTTAACCCACACCACATACCTGGAGGACTTTCCTGGCCTGGTGCACTTCATCTACGTGGACCGCACAGCCGGGCAGATGATGGCACCATCGCTCAGCATGACAGAGAAGTCCAGCTCCGAGCTGGGCAAGGGCCCCCTGGCCGCCTTCATCAAGAGGAAGGTACTGCCCCTGGGGCTGGGGTGGGATGGGGACCACAGGAGGGGGTGACAGTTGGAGGGTTTTCTGCTCAGGCTTCAAGTGCTCCTTGTCCCCCAGGTCTGGTCCCTGATCTCGTTGGCCCGGCGATACCTACAGAAGGGCTACACGACGCTCATGCTGCAGGATGGCGACTACTGCTGCTCCTACTTCCTCTGGTTTGAGAACGAGCTGGTACGTGGGGCCGGGAAGGGGGTGAGCCCCTCTCCCCCGGCACTTTCTGGGGGCAGGGAGCAGGGCTGTGGGCACAGCAGGCTCCAGCTGCTCGGTAGTCCCCTCCTTGCTCCTGCCCTCTTCTGTCGTCTCTCCCCAGGGCTACAAGCTGGAGGTGATGGAGGTGCCGATTCTCTCGGATGACTCTGCTCCCATCGGGATGCTGGCAGGAGACTACTACAGGTGAGCAGTCCCCAGCCCTGCGGTTTGGAACCGGGGTCTGGGACTGTGCTGGCACGGGGGTCCCCATGAGCGATGCTGTCCTCACGAGGATGTCATTGCAGGGTGGTACCAGTGCTGTGGTGTCACCGGGGCTGCACCAGCACATCTCCCCAGCTTGGTGCTGTGGTCCTGCAGGTGGACGGGCACTGTGTCCTTGCCAGGGATTTTCTAGGGGAGGTTGTTTAGAAAGGAGGTGTCAGTCTGCGCTGTGCCTGCCTAGCCCCCTGTCTTCTCCTTCCCAGGAAACTGCTGCGTTACTACAGCAAGAACCACCAGGCAGAGGTGGTGAAGTGCTACGAGTTGCTGACTGTGCACCTGGGCATCATCCCCTCCGAGCTCGTGGTCCAGCAGGCCTGCGACTTGGCCCGACGCCTCTGGGAGCCCTCCCGCATCCCCCTGCTCTGAGCTGCCTCCAGCCACCTCGGGGCCGAGATTAAAGCGGGTGTTAGGGTGTTCCCGGCGCCTGGGCTGCTTTCTCGGTGTCGGTGCACCATCAGCCATGCCTGCAGGCAGCCATGGGCAGCCTTCCCATCCTCCAGCCCAGCCAGGGCTCCTGCTGCCTGCCTCCCCACTCCCACGGGCTTTGCTGGTACCCAGCACCCTCCAGGGATGGATGGAGAGAGCGGCTGGGAGGTTGTTGGCAAATCACCTCCTTGCTGAAAAGTGCGTTTCCAAAGCAGGATTTATAGCGTTGGCTTGGCATCACCGCTGGGCTTTGGCTGGAGAACAAAATGGTGTAGCCAAACCTGCGTGGAGGAACAGCCCAGGGTCTGTCCCCCTTCCCTCTTGCCCCCAAATGTGTGTTGCAGGGCCCTCGAGGGCTTGGCAGGCTGGGGGGAGGTGCAGCCCCATCTTGCACCCTCTTCCCCACATCGGGGCTCCCAGGCACCGGTCAGCTGCAGCGCCGAGCTTGAGTGTGAGCGGGGTAAAGCCGAGGCAGCTCCTGTGTTTCCCAGACATGTTTGGGCTCGGTGGATATGCAACCCCCCCAGGCATGGCTGGGGATGGGGCCAGCTCTGAGAGGCTCCAGCAGCCGCTGCCCTTTCTCTCTCTGTGCTGCTCGCTGGGGATGGGGACGGTGGCTGAGGGAGCACTGGACCGCGGCGAGGCCTTTGCCCCATCCTGCTGGGCCCGAATTTGCCGTCAAGCAACAGTGCTGGGTGTGGGGCCAAGCTCACCCCCAAGCTGCCCCTTCTCCCGCTGCTCTCAGGACTGTGCTTGGGGCTTGCCTGCTCTGGGGGGCTGAGCTCCCCCCATGCTGCAGTGCTTGTTGGCCCGTCACCCCAGCCACGTGCCCCTGGGCCCTTCCTGGAGCAGAACAGGGGCTGGGGGGCTCTCAGGCCCCCGCCTGCCTGCCCAGCACCGTCCTGGGGTGCAAGCTGGGGAGCACCTGGCATCCCATTGAGGGCAGGATCTGACCCTATTGCCTTCTCAGTGCGGCCCCCCTGCATGTCCCCAGCAAAGCTCTGCCAGGGCTCGGTGCCTTGCTGCGGGCAGCGCGGGGGCACAGCCCTCAGCGTGTGTCCCTGTCCTCCAGCCTCCCCGCAAGCCCTGGGACACAGCGTCTGGCCCTGCACCAAGGCGTCCCCTGCCCTGGCCCCTGTCCCCTCCCCGTGCCCAGAAGCCCTGGGAAAAGCTCCGCTGTGAAAGCAAAGTCCAAGCTGCCGGGTGATGGGCAGCCATGGCTGGGCACTGCGGGGTACTGGCAGCTGGGCTCCGGGCACGGCTGGGCATGGGCAGCCCTTCCCGCTGGCTGCGGGGCCAGGGCCCCTCGCTGGGGCTGCCGGGAGCACGGCTGGCCCACGCCGGGGCTGCAGACCGGCTGCAGCGGGAGTACGATGCGGTGGTGATCGGGGCAGGTGATGTGGGGCGAGGGAGCTGGGGGGAGCTGGGGTGGGGGTGGCAGCCTGGGGGGGAGCACAGCAGTGCTGGGCATGTTGCAGCCCCCCACCATGCTGCATGTGCTGGGGAGGGTGTGTGGGTCTAGCACAGCCGGGGACACGTTGCAGCCCCTTGGCATGCTACTTGTGCAGGTCAAAGCTGAGGCGTCTGCCTTGAGCACCTCTGTCCCCCTCCCCTGCACCGTTAGGGCCGGGGGAGGATGCTCCCCGTCATCTGTATCCCCATGTCCAGAACCCTGCTATGTGGGCAACTGTGGCAGCCCCGTGCCCCAGGCATGGCAGGGTGCCCTGCACCGTGGGACTGCCCCGATGCCTGCCTCAGCTCACTTCCCTCTCTCCTTGCAGGGCACAACGGGCTGGTGGCAGTGAGTACCGAGAGCGGGGTGTTGCCTTGCCCCCATCACCACGGGATGGCAGAGGACTGGGGAGGGTCTGCGCCGTGGGCAAGGGAGGGTCTTGGTGGCATCACCCATGGCGCTGGGGGCTCCCACAGGGCTGTGGGGAGCAGGGCCCTCCCTGGTGAGGGGGGGCACCATGTGCAAGAGGGTGCTGAGGGTGTCAAGGAGACATGCGACCTGGCGGGATGGGCAGCGTGATGCCGTGCTCCCCGCAGGCTGCCTACCTGCAGCGGGCAGGGGTGCGCACGGCCGTGCTGGAGAAACGCCACGTGCTGGGCGGCGCGGCTGTCACGGAGGAGATCGTGCCAGGTACCCCTGCGTGCCCCCTGGCCCCCCGCCCCCGGCCAGCCTGGGCATGGGTAGATCCCACTGCCATGTGTCTTCCAGGCTTCAAGTTCTCCCGGGCATCGTACCTGCTCAGCCTGCTGCGGCCACAGATCTACGCCGAGCTGGAGCTGCAGGTACCGGCACCCATCCCTCGCCGGGCTGCCGGCACCCCTGGCATGCTGGCGGGGTGAGCCCGCTGCCAGCCCGTCCCCACAGGGTGGGTCCTGCCATCCCTGTCTTGCAGCGGCACGGCCTGAGGGTGCTCCCACGGGACCCCTACTCCTTCACACCGCTGCTGGAGGACAGGAGCCCCCCTCGCTCCCTCCTGCTGGGGCACGACACAGCCCAGACGCAGCGGCAGATCGCTCAGTTCTCTCGGAAGGATGCAGAGGTGCTGTGGGGGCATGTGCCTGGCATGGCAAAGCCCCCAAGGGGCTGCCCTGCCCAGTGGAGCGGCAGGGATGCTCCTAGGTGAGGTATCTGTTGCACCCACCATGGCACCGTCCCTCTTGCTCCTGCTCTGTCCCCTTTCAGGCTTATCCCAAGTATGAGGCATTCATGGGGGGCTTGGTGTCAGCCCTCGACCCGCTGCTGGATGCCGTGCCGGTGGATACAGCAGCCCTGGGGCGGGGCTCCCTGCTCCAGCGGCTTAGGGCCCTGCGAGCCTTGCAGCCCCTGCTGCAGGCAGGTGCGTCTGGGTTGCCGAGGGACCCCCATGGCAATGGAGCAGAGCTGCCCCTCCCCAGGGCACAGGCTCCTCAGGGCTGGCAGACTCTGGCAAGCTTGCCCACTGCCTGCTCCCAAACCTAACCTGGTGCAGGCAGCTGGCCCTGGTACGGCCACGCAGGTCTCACACCACCTCCCCACCCCCAGGGCTGGCGCTGGGGCGGCAGCTGCCCCGCTATTATGAAGTGCTCACAGCCCCCATCTCCAAGGTGAGTGCTGGCAACAGTGGTGTGGAGCCACCAGCTGCCTCACTGCCTGCCTGTGTGGATGTTGCGGCAGCCCCCACCCTGAGCCTGATGCTGTCCTGTTCTCCTGGGACAGATCCTGGATCAGTGGTTTGAGTCAGAACCCCTGAAGGCGACTCTGGCTACTGACGCAGTGATTGGAGCCATGGCCAGCCCCCACACCCCTGGCAGTGGGTAAGGGTCCCATCCCCCCAGGGCTCATGGCCACATGGTCCCCTCATGCCATCTTCTGTGCCAGCAGCTCCTCGGCTGTGCTGTGCCTCAGCACCCCGTGCCCTGCCCTGCTGCCTCCCCCTCCCACCACCCGCTCAGCCTTGCTAGGGTGGCTCAGGCGCTGGGACTGCGCAAGGGGCTGCCCACCATCCCTGCCATGTGGCTCCCCTGAGTGGTCCCCACTGCCCCTTTGCTGTTTGGACAGCTCTGTCCCCCAGTCAGGTCAAGCCCTGCCCGGTGGGTGCTCCCTGTTACTGGGCTGGCATCCTACCAGCTGGCATGGTCCCATCTATGGAGGCCAGGCACCATCCTCACCATGTCCATGCAGGGGACAGACCCATCCCCTTGGCAAGCAGCTAACCTGGGTTCCTGCCACCGCAGGTACGTGCTGTTGCACCACGTGATGGGCGAGCTGCAGGGACGGCGGGGGGCCTGGGGCTACGTGGCCGGCGGGATGGGAGCTCTGTCCCAAGCCATCGCCCGTGCAGCAGCTGCCCAAGGAGCCCACATCTTTGCTGAGAAGGTACGGGATGTCTGAGCACGGGGAGCTGCGTGGCCGGCCTGCGGGCAGCGGGGATGCTCTTGGTGAGGTCCTGTCCCCTCCGCCTGTCCAGGCTGTGTGCCACGTGCTGCTGGGCAGGGACGGGAGGGCACAGGGCATCGCGCTGCAGGATGGGACAGAGGTGAGGAGCAAACTGGTGCTGTCCAATGCCTCCCCTCAGATCACCTTCCTGGAGCTCACTCCCCAGGTACGGGGCGCACGGGGCTGGCAGGGGCTTGGTGTGGTGGCATCTCCCTGGCTGGGCTGCCCTGCTCACCACTGGGCTCTGCTCCAACCTCTTCCACCCCAGGAGCAGCTGCCAAAGGATTTTGTCCAGCGGATCCGGCAGGTTGACACATGCTCCCCCGTCACCAAGATCAATGGTAGGTACTGGTGGGGCCACCTCCACCCCCGTCCCTACTGGAGGGACGCTGGGACCAGGCTCAGCAAGAGGCTGCACCCCGCTTCCCCGGTGCCCAGTGGCCGTGGATCGGCTGCCCAGCTTCCTGGCTGCTCCCAATGCCCACGACGGCCAGCCCCTGCCCCACCACCAGTGCTCCATCCATCTCAACTGCGAGGGCACCCACCTCCTGCACCAGGCCTTCACGGAGGTGACCCACGGGCACCCCTCCAGCAGGTAGGAGCCTGCTCCAGCACACCCTGGTGCCACGGGGAAGGCGCAGGACAGACATGGCGCGTGGTGCTGAGGAAAGAGGTCTGGGGTGGATGGGTCCCCCTCTGCCTGCCCAGCTGGTGTGCCGCTCCCCCAGGCCCATGATCGAGCTCTGCATCCCCTCAGCGCTGGACCCAGGGCTGGCCCCACGGGGCTGCCATGTCGTGTCCCTCTTTACCCAGTACACCCCGTCTGTGCTGGCGGGTGGGCGGCACTGGGATGAGCAGGCCAGAAATGCATATGCAGACACAGGTACGTAATGCATACGTGGACCCAGATAACACCAGGACTGCTGGTCCCTTCCCATGGGCAGAGCCACCCTGGAGCTGCTCAGGGGCTGACCACCACGTCCCCCCGAGCTGCCCACCCGTCCCTTCATCCCTCCCTAGTGTTTGACTGCATCGAAGCCTATGCCCCGGGGTTCAAGGCATCCGTCATCGGCAGGGACATCCTGACGCCACCAGACCTGGAGAGGATCTTTGGGCTGCCGGGTGGGGTGGGTACCACAAGGGCTCACCTCTGAGCATCACTCCGGTGCCAGTGCTGGTGAGGGCACAGCCCCAGGCTGCTCACAGCCAGGTCACACAATATGAGCTCTGCTTGCAGAACATCTTCCATGGAGCGATGTCTCTGGACCAGCTGTACTTTGCCCGGCCAGTACCATCCTACTCAGGCTACCGGTCCCCAGTTCCTGGCTTGTACCTGTGTGGAAGCGGAGCCCACCCTGGTGAGTAGGTCTGGGAGCCAGGACCCTCCTGGGTGCATGGAAGAGGTACAAAGGCAGCACAAGGTGGGCTTTGCAGGGGTTCCACTCCCCTCTACCCTCACACGAGCACGGAGGTGGAGCATCTCCGCTGGTGCAACCCTGGGGCCAGAGCTCCCATCACTCCCTGTTTCTGGTCCCTTTCAGGAGGAGGAGTGATGGGAGCAGCAGGACGCAACGCCGCCCGTGTGGCCCTGGAGGACTTCAGACGCCTATGATGGCAGTGGTGACACCAACTTCACCCGCGCAGGGTTGTGGCTGCAGTGAGCTGTGTTGTCCCCACGCAGAGCCCTGCCCGTCCCCAACTTGCTTCCCAGGAACCACAGGGCAGCAGCATCCTCCACGAGCTGGGGGCTGCAGGCTGACAGGGTTCCTTGTGCTCCCAGCTGCCACTATCACCTTGAACGCATGGCTGCTCCCAGCCCACCACCTTGGCCAGGTGGCTCCTGGGCACCGGGCAGCCATGACAAACCTCGCTCAGGTGCACTGGTGGAAATAAATCCTGTCCCAGGCTCTGCCTTGAGCACTCTCGCTGTGATTTTTCAGCAATTCATGTGGCTCCTGACGTGCTGGCAGAGGGGCTGCACTGTGCCATCCGCACTGGGGCTGGTCATGCAGCCCCTGCAGGAGCTGCCAGAGGGGACAGGTGTGTCCCAGAGCAGTGAATGGGGACAATCAGCCCCTCACCCTCTCCTCTGCTTGCTGATGCAGGCTCCCGGTCCTGGCCTGGACCACCCCAAGGTGCCTAGAACAAGCAGGGAGCTGCTTGAGACCTGCTTTGCTGCCTGGAGCCCCCAAACCGTCCTCTGTCCCCCCGGCCCTTGGCGGCTGTCTGTACAGCAGCCGCCGGCCCAGCAGCTCAGAGGCTGCAGGATCCAGGACTGGCAGCTGCCCGCCATGTGCCATGTCCCCGCCATTCCTGCCGGGAGCTGCCTGCACGTGTTCCGGCCCCATCCCTCCGTCCCCAGGGCAGATGCTCCGTGCAGCCCCGCAGCTCTCCCCGGCCACCCCTCAGCCGGCGGCAGGCCCGGGGTGTGCCGCTCTCCCGGGCTGCTGCCGGGAGCCGCTCGCTGCAGATTACAGAGCTCACATCCTCTCCCTGCCCTCTTCCTGCTCCGGACAATGCTCCCGATTCAGCCGCCCGCCTCGCCTCCCGCCGGGCCCTAAATACGGTGCTGCCAGGCTGAGCTGCTGCACCTGAGCTGGCTGAATCAATATTGACTGGCCAAGAATAGTCCCGCAGCCCTCTGAGAATAGCCCCGCACTCCCGCCCCGCTGCCCACAGCTTCCCGCGCACGGGGCTGCCCTGCTGCCAGCAGCGTATTTTTAGCTGCTTCAGTTGCCGGCTGCCCCAGGGCTGCAGGTGCTGGCACCCAGTGAGCCCCAAGCGCTGAGCTGGAGGGGGATGGCAGCAAGGGGGGGACACCCCCAGCCTGCCACGGTCCCACCGAGCAGCCGGACACGGTGCCCCCGCTGCTGCGGGTTGAGGCTGCGAGGTCCCAGAGTGGCAGAGCCCACCGGACCCCCCAGCTGCCCTCTTTGTGCTGCCCCCGGGAGCAGAGGCACAGCTGGGAGCGGAACCCGGCACCCCGTCTGCCCTGCACCCCCGCCGGCACCTGTCCTGGGCAGGGCTGGCGGGGGCTCCTGCGCTCACACTTGAGTAATTGAGGTCCAAAATGTTGAGACACAAATGAGTCATGGGCTCCGCTTCTGGCCTCAGCGCTGCCCTTCCCCGGGATTTCCGTGGCCCCCATATCAAGGGCTGGCCAAGGACCCCCACCCCGGGAGAGGCTCCCGACCTGGCTGGGGCACAGGGCTGGGAGGAGGGTGCCCTGTGAGGGGGTCCCGGGGCTGGGCACCCCTGCACACCCGGGGGTGCCGGAGGCTGCTGCGGGACGTGGCGATGAGCTCACGGGCTATTCCCGACCGTGTTGATCCTGGCTCGTCCCGGCAGGAACCAGCTGCTTCGACTCCAAACAAACAGCCCGGTGGCCACGGGCACATTCCTGGCCGGTCCCTGGCCACGGCGAGGGCACGGGGCTTCCTGTTTATCCCCGCCCCACAGCGTGGCACAGCGGGGTGTCAGGCAGCAGGGTGCCCCGGGGGCTGGCAGCACCCCAAGACGGAGGGTGCCCCCAGGGCAGGGCGGGGGGGGG
>Ga0065711_1013080_pt1 | contig 12053 bp, 7 predicted proteins | sample Hoacrofraction12_FD_59098 | JGI IMG/M metagenome (GOLD analysis project Ga0065711, IMG submission 59098) | Hoatzin crop microbial communities from Cojedes, Venezuela - Epithelial fraction 12 v2 (version 2) | ecosystem: Host-associated > Birds > Digestive system > Esophagus > Crop | place... | reverse complement strand
CCTGCAGATATTTAGAGGCATTTCTAAGGTCCCCTCTCAGCCTTCTCTTCTTCAGGCTGAACAAGCCCAGCTCCCTCAGCCTCTCCTCATAGGGAAGATGTTCCAGTCCCCTTATCATCCTTGTAGCCCTCCGCTGGACTCTCTCCAGTAGCTCTTCATCGTTCTTGAACTGGGGAGCCCAGCACTGGACACAGTACTCCAGATGGGGCCTCACCAGGGCAGTGTAGAGGGGAAGGAGAACCTCCCTCATCCTGCTGGCCACACTCAAGACCGTACTGCTCGCACTCTCTTCAGAAGCCCATGGGACCAGCATCCCTAGTGGGACCAGCATCCCCAGTGGGACCAGCATCCCCAGCGGGACCAGCATCCCCAGCGGGGCAGTTTGCCGACAGGCACCTGCCTGCACCGCCGTGGAGCACGGGGCCTCTGAACTTCCCAGTGTAAAGGCTAACTGCACTGACAACTGACCTGCACCCAGCTCTTCGTGCCCCGGGGGCATCTGCTGGCCCACGCGCACGGGCCAGCGTGTAGCGGGTGGCTCCACCAGAAGCGAGCTCGGTGGGACTGCAGCCTGACGGCAGCTCTAGGGACCAGCCCAAGCAGCCGCCAGCCTGCTGCTGCCTTGAAGAACCTCCTCTTCCTTCAAGTCAGACAGTTAATATTCATGAACATGCCCCTTATAAACTGCCAATCCACCAGTTTTAAAGAAGCAATATTCATTTTGCTAAAGAAACGGTGTTCTTAACACCACAAAATTTTTTACGCATGCAAAGAAATATATACCTTTCATATACATATACAAAAATACGCTCCTGTTAACTGTGATTTATGAGTTTATTTAGAGCAAATATGGACAAACTAATATGCTGTTTAGAGGGAAGTACCTACTGGGATTAGCAAAACATTTATTTATTTAGTCAGCTGCTAAATGCTCAATTTCAGTTCCCCAGTGGCACTCTTGATTTGATCTGTATTAACTTCTGAAAAATTGTAAGAACATCGAGGTACGCTGCCTGGATACATTCTGTGTTTTAGTGGCTTTCTCAGTGCATAAAAGGCAGCAGACTGATGGGGGAGGGATAGACGGGGACATTCTCTCCCAGCACCACCAAATCCATCAGCGTGCAGCACGCTGAATGGTGATGTTGCTGACTCTCTCTTTCCCTGTCAAAAAAAATGACTTCATATGATTTCCTTAAAAAAAAACCCCAACCCAAACATTTGGAATCCACGGTCTAAAAGGCAACGCAGCCACCGAGCCCAGGAGCCCCCACCACAACTCCAAACATCTTCCAAGCACATAGGTCTGTGCCTGGTGACCCGAGTCCAGCTGGAAACACCCCAAAAGGCCTCTCCGTCACCTAGGGACGCTCAGCAACTGAAAATCCCTGCTGGGGCACACACGGGGACGTTTGCCTTGCGCTCAAGGCATTTGTGTCGAGCACACTGATGCTGGGTAAGTGTCCTGCCACCTCTCCTTCTTCACTACAAGGTCTGCAAAGTAACAGTTGGGAGTGATGATTTCGAAGAATCTACTCTGCAGGAGAAAGTCCTGAAAATACACCAGGGCAGGGCTTGTAAAATTGGCGTTCTGTGCTCGGCCTGACTTTGAACAAGTCACTTGCTCATCCCCTTGCACCTACGCACCCGTAGAAGCCGTGCTTGCGCCCAGAGCCCGCTGCTCCAGGGCCAGCGACGCTGGCAATCGAGCTGTGCCCCGAGGGGAGCCAAGTCCGACGCCGAGTCAAGGCTGGGCTTACCCACGTCTCCCAAGAAACCGAGGCAAACGGGGACCTTAACTTGAATACCTAGAATGAGCTTCACCAGATGACTGCACGTCTCGCCGACAGGGAGAAGTAACCACGAAAGGGAAAAGGGGACTTAAAGTCCTCCTGCTGCTCTTCACCGCTGCAAAACGGACGCCGTGCCACCCCAGGACCCACGGGGAGCCAGGAGACACACAGACACCACCAGGAGGAGACACGGACATTTTAAAGGGCATTTCCTCAATTAACATAAAAACTACAGAGTGCTGGAAGCTAAAGAGGAGAAAGTTTCTATCTAACACAGCTAGAGAAGTGAAAGAACTGGAATTCCCACTAAAAATCATAAATATTTAAAACATTTAAGGGAAGTTCTCCTTTTCTTGCCACGTAAAACAAACAAGAGAATTGCAGCCTCCTAGTACCTACTCAACAGCAGCCAACGTAGCAGCACGAGGTGAGGACCGAAGACACCAACCTGTGCTCAGAGCCCTACACAGACACCACCGGCAGATGGGATCCGTCACGGCTTGTAGGATGCCCACAGCGCAGCCGAGAGCCAAGCTCTTCTCAAGACAGATAAACTAGCGGAATGTTCTCTACGTTTCACCTTTCTCTATATTTTTTTAAACCAAGAACTTTTCTGCACTTACTTAGATAAAAGATCTGAAAGTAACAATATAGTTAAGTTCAAAATGACTAATGCTGGTGAACCTCTTTTAACCGAAATGGAGCAGGCCTTACGCTGGCTGTAAGCTCCAGGTTTTTGCTCCCCTTATTAACTACAGAAGAGAGGACTGCCCGCTCTCACAACTCTACACCAGATCTCGCTGTGCCTGGTGTTTGTGCATCCGAGCAGTCAGCTGAAATGAGTGTGTGAGAACTCCAGCCTCCAGCAAACAGAGAAAACTCTGGTCCTCACGCTGTGGAGAAAACCTTGAAAACACAGCGCAGGAGCTAAAGGCTCAGGATACCAATAAACACAGTTCCTACAATGATTTTAAAAAACCCTCAACTTTTTAAAACTGGCTTCTAACATTTAACCATTCAAGCCTCACACTGCAAATGAATCAGAAATCTGAAAGACCTCTGCTTTAACGCTGCATTTGATTGCCATCACAATGTGCTTGAAAGATGCAAATTTTCAGTTAAAACTTACTGGGACAAATAATTTTTCCTTTAAAAAAAAGTTTAATTCTTACTTAGAGTTGTCTTATAATACTAATTCAATAATTATTGCCAATAAAAATATGAGATGGAGAAGATTCTATCTTCCTTTTTTCCTTTCACATTTCTATTACAAAAACACTTGGTGAAAACAAAATGTTTTCATGAACGTTTTCTTTTTAAAAAGAAATTAAAACCAAAAATTTGATTGGAATAGACTTCTTTTAATTGCTTCTGCAAGATCAAAGAGGAGCTCATGACCAAGTACGAGCTCTTAGTGTAACAACGCCTCTTTATACTCACTGATCTCAAATGACCAAGAATTACACATAAAAAAAGCCTTGATGCAAATATTGGCAGCAGGTAATACCGCTGTTTTCCCTCAGAACCAGATCACACGGGAGCAGCGGCCGCACAGAATCCACCCAGGTCTACCAAGCTGCCCGTCACAGCCCTGAGCAAGCACAGGGAATTCAGCAAACCACCATTTCACCTTCTATTGCCAATAACCCGTGAGTGCTTCTGCCAGTGGGTACCCAAAAGCAGCACAGTCTACGAAATCAAGGTGAAATCAAACGCTGTCCAATAGCTAATGACATCGAAGGCTCCTAAATACGACTCTCCTGAACCCTACGGAGACAGGAAAGGTACATCCCCGCGGCGCCCGGAGCCGCCCGGCTCCCGCCTCGGTCTCCCATCACCAGCCAGGACCGGGCAGGAGGAACGGAGAGGGGCGGCCGGAGGAGGCTCTGGCAACTTTCCGGTACCTGTATTTATTGGGGAACATCCTCTCACAGTCCTTGCACTCATAGACCTGTCCATCTCCAAGACCTTCTTGCTTGATCTCCTCATTCAGGGTCTCGTAGAGGGAGCTGACGGCGTTGCAGGCGTACTTCTTGTGTCGTCGCAGGTCGAGCTTTGACTGGAACAGTTCATCACAGTCCTCGCAGCGAAACGTGTGCTCTTCTACAACAGACAGAGAAGATGGTTTTGACTTGTGGGTCAGGATGTTCAAACGAGTCTAATTATTCTACCCAACGCAGGGCTTGTAAAGCAAATGTCATGTTGTGTGAGGATCTACCAAACAAAGAGGCAAAGGGGAAATCTGCAAGTGGCAGGAGAGAGAAACCAAGGCAGGCTGTGTCAGCAGAGCGCTTTCGCTTTAAGCATTAAGAAAAAAATAAATCAATCACACAACCAGGAGAGATCTTGTTTTCTTTGTGTCCTGGCCTCTGCTGAGACGTGGAGACCTACGAGAATGAGCCGATGCTCAGAATACTGGGGGTACTTCTGGAGCGCTGTGTCTGTTTGCAGTGAGGTTTTCCAAAAATAGCAACGAGCTCTTCCTCAAAAGGGGCTCCCGGGAAAAAAGGAGCAAACCACACTCCTAAAGACAGCCCCTGGGAAAAGCAAACCGCCACAGCACAAACCTGGAGCAGCTCCTTTCTAAGAAAATGTCTTTCTAACGCTGTGCTCCTGCCTCTTCCCGCACAGCTGCAGAAGCACAGTGCGCTGTCAAGCCCCCAGAGTTCAAGACCGGAGTAACATGGAAGAGAGAACAGGGAGCCAAAGTCTTTGTTGTTGTGCTGGGGTTTTTTCTTTTTTTTTTAAAAAAAGATCTAATGCACATAATAAATTACTGTAGTCAAGGTCAAACAAATTAAAAAGAGGGCAGCTATTATTAAGTTTACAAGGCAGCATCCTGACCATAGTGCCAAGCCAAACAATCAGCTCGGAGCTGTAAATTTTCCAGGAGAAGGACGTCCGCGAGGCAGTCGGGATAGCTCCGGGCTCCTCACCCAGCAGCCAGCCTGGAACAGCAGCTTCCCAGCCACCACCAGGTCCCCGGTGCCGCGCTCCCCCGTCCTCCGCTACCCTCTTCCTCCAGGCTCTGCGGCCCTCTTCCCTATTATGATTTAGTCTCTTTTTCTGAGAACTTTATTTTCAAAAGGAAAGCTTGTGGTAAAACGCATTAGTTCAGAGGGAAGAGTGGAAATATTCTGTCTAAGCGATGCAGATGAAATCCAGCGCTGTGACAGAGCTGCTGCGGGGAAGGGGACAGCGGGGAAGGGGTCTCCGTGGCCACCACTCTGCCCCGAGCCCTTTCCAAAATCTGCAGCCCCGTGGTTTACCGTACCCCGCGCGCTGGTTTGCCTGAAGTTTTGCACCATTACAACCCCTGAGGCTGTGCTTAAAGGCCTGAAATTGTGTTTTATATAAATCAGGGTTAACTCTGTTAAAAGTGCGACACGAGCACAAGCAGAGGCAGTGTCACACCCAGCGACCGCCGCTTCCCCGCCTGCACTCGGGCAAGAATCTCCCTTCTCTGCTTCTCTCAGCAGAGCCTATTTCGCCTCGGGCTGTGGTTTTCGACCCGTGCCCCTGCACGCCGGGGACTCTGCGACTTGCTGCTGCGGTGACTAAGACAGACAAGATCCCATAAGCGGCTACAGCAAGCTACGTAGGCAGATGAAACCCAGAGTGGTCCACACCTACACGGAAAGTATCGACATCCCCACAAACTGGAAAAAGTCAAGCGCAGCTGAAAGAGAAAATATCACTACGACCTCATCGGCGAAGCCTTGCTGTTTATCCACGCAGCGGGTCTTGTGGTACTGTACCCGCTGGACACAGGAATGAGCAAAATACAGAGACGCTTTGGGATTTCCTGAACTGCAGAAGAGGAATGTGAAAAGAAGAAAAATCCAGTAGGTCAACATTTTCCTTTGGAGGGCGAAGGGGGTTTTGACTAAAAAAGAAGACCTAAGGGAAGAAAATAGCCGTATCTTTCCTATTTCACCTAGTTTTGCCAGACCTTATACTCTGAAATTGCTATCAGCAGCCTCACAAGGCAGTGGATCAGGCCCTGCTCTACTCCTCACAGAAATTCTGTTTACTAGCACTTTGTAGAAGAGTACCAATATGTTTTCTGTCCCTAGAGAGGGAAACCTGGAAATCAGGACATAAAAAACTGCCTAGCAGTATCCAGACACCATGTGGTGCCTACCATTAAAATAACCTACCATTAAAATAACCAAAACTACTTTGGGGGGGGACAGAAAGCATTGTAGTGTCACGGCATGTCTTGTTATCGCACTCTACTCATAACAACAGCACGAAGCATGCACTGTTACCTACCAAAATTCACTATTTCATCTGCACACGTTTATGGACCGAACACATCCTCAGTGTGAAAGCAGCAAGGTGGGGGGGGTAAGCGCTGTGACTCGGTGTGCTGCACCTTTCCACTCTCCACGTGGCCGTGACCGGGGGAGAGGAGATGAGCCCGACGGCATCGAGCGACCCGAACGCAGGCTCTGCATGGGCTGAGGCAATAACCGCCTGGTGCCACCCCTCCCCATCGCTCCTGAACTCACGTGAGCTCTCACACACACTGCAGCAGGCGTTTATCCGCTGCGGCGTTCCGTTTTCGCAGTCCCAGACGCCAAGCTGCAGTGCACAGTGCTGGCACTAACAACCACGACCGCGCTTCTGCTCTGTGCCTGACTGCTCGAGACGTACGTGGGACAGCAGCTCGTCTGACCCACGCAGCCCACCGAGCTGTGGAGGAACAGGATAAATCCCTCGGTAACTCCAGAGAGTGTGGAGCTGCTCTGCCAAGGTGTCCACCCAGCTCAGAATTCGCCCTGCAAATCAAAGGTGTCCCCTGTTTTGTAAATAGAGCCATGGCTCAGCACAAGAAGGCTCTTTCGCAGCAGCAATCGACAGCTCTCCAGACCGGGAACTCCCAGATCACTTCACCTCCTGAGCAGGTCCCGCGAAATTCCCAGCATCTCTCAAGCTCAACCTGGCAATGCCCCAGACCCAGAAACTTGGAATGGAGCAAACAGCTTTTTTTTTTTCTTCTCTTTTTATGACTTCAGACAAAATGCATCAAAATACCTTCTGCAAATCCATACTGAATTCTTCCTACCAGTTCGAGATTCATATTATTAATTGTACCTTATTTCACCCAAACTATCCTCCAGGAACCAGAAATCCACTTTGAGTTTGCAGCACTAGCCAAGCAGAACAATTTACTCCATACCTGGCGAAAGCAGGGCACCTCGCCAGCACCCCGTCCCGCAGCACACAACGACACGGCACTACCTGCTGCTACCAATAACCCACCCGGGTCCTTTCTGTGAGGTTACAGGACAGGCTGACAGACAGACAGACGACATACACTGACAGCCTCAGTAACAACTGTTAGAGAGAGCTTTTCCTTCGAATTCTGCTCGTCCTTTGCCACAGATCTGGCAGAGACCGCAGGCGGCACAGGGTGCTCTCAGCGGGCAGCAGCTGGGGAGCTGCCCCGTGGGACCGCTGTTAAGCAGCGTAAGCACCAAGGCAGTTCAGCCCAGGCACGTGCACACTCTCAGAGCTGCACAGATTTTGCAGCTTTAGCCCTTGCACATCACTAAACTGAATAAGCCCTGTCAGTTCTGTACAGGTTTGTGCTTCCGTAACAACAACGCTCCTCTCCCACCAGCAGCACAGCAGCTCTTCCGCAGGTAGCGAGGATGGATGGCAAGCAAAGAAATGCACGTGCTTCAGAATATCTGGGCTTGGAAAAAGAAGTTTTATTGACAAGAAGAATTGGAGAACTGATACAAACACGATTCAAAGCCTTGCAGTCACACGTTGCACATGTCACCACTGGTGGCAATGCTATTCTGACGCTCAGACGGGTTAAACAGAGGAAGACCTGGGTGGCTGGTAGAGCGGCTGATGGTATCGTACCAACACCCAGCGCCTGGTCCTTGGCATTCCCGTTTCTGAGCTCGGGAAGATCAGACTTCTCACTAAACACCGCTGCAGGCAAAGGAACTGACCGGTAGACTAAGGGCCAGAGCATCACCCTGCAAAGGGAAACCTCAGCAACCAAGGAGGCTTAGGGCCGAATGAAAGAGACCTGGTATCTACCCGGGGTCTGCACCAGACACCCAGCTTGTAGGCTTCAGGTTCATTAAACGGTCTTTTTTTCTGCTTCTTTAAGCACCAAAAATAAAATATTGCCCTTCAAAGCAAGTTCTCATTAAAGTTTTTGTCTTTATTTAAGCACCACAAATGAAAATCCTGCCCTTCAGAAAAGGTTCCCACTTCAGTATCTTACAGGGAGAAGGGGATAAAAAGAAAAGAAAAATCCAGTTACAAAAAAATTGCTGCCTGTTCTCTGTGTCTTGTTTGTCAAATCTATGGTTATATGTGTCTATCTTAAGTTCCATCAGTAACACTCAGGACAAAGCAGGAATGTAACAGAAAAATAAATCAGTGCCTAATAGCTTTCAGAGAAACCAAGGGGAACACAATTATGTGGCATCTACATGCTAATCTACCAGACTTGAATCTCAAAGGAGTTCAAGTGCCCTACTCAAAATTCCTGCAGTGATAAGGGGTCTGCTGTGTTTGGCTGGGGTTTGGAGAAAAGATTTTTATGATAATTATCTTTGTGTCGAACAATTTTGCATTTTCTTTCTTCTTAATTCAGACTCGAAATGGGGGTGCGAGGCAGCAGGAAGATAGCATTACCGAAAGTAAAAAGTATTAAGAAGTCAAATATTGAACGTTGGCCTATTATAATTTGAAAGTAATTCTGTGGCACAAGCACCAGACATTACCAGGAAGACACGGATAAACGCTACACAATGAGGACGACGGAAAACAAGGAGCACTTTTCGTTTGTTCAAATAAAAGCCTGTTAGAAACAGAAATGCAAAACAGTGCAGAGTTTTCTCTCTGATTTCTCCCCAACATCCACAGAAAGGCACGTGTTACTCCATCAGTGTGAATGCAGAAATTATCCATCTCTGTGTGCTGGTCTCATGAAAACTACTAAGTTTTTTAGGGAGAAAGAAGACTGAAAAAATAATCCCAAAAGTGGCATCTCCGTCAGACAGCAGCTACCGCACTGCCTGTTCGTTCCCTTCACCCCCAGACCTTCAGCAAAAGAGCCTGCAGCAGCACTAACCCCCAAACTATCCACTTTTTCATAAATATTTCAAACTAATTGTGCATATCATATGTATGCTCTTAAAGAATTTCACTGCAAATTTGAATCTGAAAATTCTATTCATATACAGGTAAAAGAAAATAAACGTACTGTCGGATGTCCAGGCGAGACAACTCAAATCTCAGCGATTCATTTTGTAGAACGGTGTTTCCAACTAGTTTAAAAAAGACTGGAAGCTGAGAATCTATTTATAGAAATTAGTCATCAAATAATAATGTGAAACCTGCAATAGGCTCTACACTGAACGAGCAGAAAAAGACAGAAGTAATACACCCTAATGATCTCTTGAGAAAATTCCTGTCCCTGTTACGCTGTCCTCTAACTTTCCCTGCCACCCAACGTCAAGGAAACTCCGAGCCCTGCAAAAGGGGAGCAGAACCTCGCAAGTCCGGACCGGCTTCCACGTCGTCCCAGGACCACCACGCGCGGCCGGTGGGTGAGGGTTCTGCAGCGCTGCCTCGCCACAGGGCTCCGTACTCCCCTCCGCACCGCAAATCTGAAAATGGGAATCTGTACCATTTTTGATTACTCCAGATATGTCTGTACTGTTGCCTTGTTTTTGCTGTATTTTTGGGATTGGGGTAGCACCTCTTTCCTAGTTTTCCTAAGAGCTCACTCCCACGGCAGAGTGTTTGTATCGACAGGCTCTGTCACCGGCAGTCAAAGGGGTGGGACGCCAAACACCAGCCCCAGTCCCAGCGGAACGTCGAGAAAAGCACTGAACAAAGGAAAAAAAAAATCCTGGCGACGCTCTCAGGTTGCCGGAATATTTCAGGCCACGTGCCTTGCTAACCTGTCCTCCGGTCGCTGGCGGGGGCCCCTCCAGAGGCGTGCGAGGACGCTGCGGAGGGCAGGTGAGCAGCAGCCCGTCCCCAGGAATGCCACCGCCGGACGGCCTCGCGACGGCCGCTCCTGCGCCCGGCTCCGGCTGCGCGTCCCTCCCCAGCCCCCGGGATTGGCTCCGCAGCCTGACTGCAGGAGCTCTGGCTGTTCTCCCTCTGCAGTGCCAAATGCTTCTGTTCCCTGTGAAGCTAAACCCGACCCCAAAGCTCTCCCCAGTCTAACAGAACGATGAGCAGAAAGCTCCACGCTGCTTCTTATCACAAGTCAGTCCTTTATAGCCATCCCCGTGCACCATCAGAAAAGGAAGGACTCAAAGGCTTCTCTTTTTTTTCTCTTTTCCCATCCCTCTCTGCGTGTCCTCTTGAATTTCACATAGCACCAACCTGGCGTAGGAAGAGAATCCAAGAAGCGCAGTGCTCCTTGCTCTTGCTCACCAGAAAACGCTCGCTCAACCCAGAAAGCATCACGGTCTTTTACACAGTCTGTGTGATGACCGACCTTCAGTAATTAACAGCGGGATATTCAGAGGAAAATGGTTATGCTAGTACACGAAGCAGCGAGTAAGGTTTAGTCTTCCAGGCTGCTCCACACGCAATAGCGGTTCAGGAAACGTCCGCCTCTGCGAGCTCGTCTGAGCTACGCGCCTTGCCCGGCAGCACCAACTCACCGCAAGGCAGGAGAGACACTGCAGTAACAAAAATGTCAACTTTTGTTTAAAAAACAAGCATTCTTTCGGCCTTTGCTGCACCACTTCAGGCTTTCAGAGGCGTCTATACTGTAGCAATAATAATGCCAGCTACGAGTCCTCCACCCTCTGCCTGGCTCCCCCTTTTCCGTGCCATCTCAAGCTCTAACGACCCCTGATTTGCAAGCCTTGGAATGGTCTGGCCCATTTTTATTACACCCAAAGAAACACGGTGACCCTGGGAATTAAGAAGGCACCTCCAACCCCATCCATAACCACAACATTCCTCAAAGAGAAGCAGCAAAACCATCTGCAGCATGCCTGGAGGTCAGTAAAAACTTTCTCGCTATCATTGACCGAGGCAGCTACGCTCGCCAGAGGAGGAGCGGAAACAAGCACAAAGCATTGACAGTCGCAGCCGGGGCAGGTACCGGACCAGGTCTGTGTCCCAGTCCAGCACCAGCTGAGGTTCTCAGCACTCCCAGGGTTGCTGGTGAGAGGAGCACAAAGGTCCTGTCTAGCGAAACGAGGCCTTACCTTCCATGCTGGGCGCCATGTTCCCAAGTGAATAACCACCTTCCTTCAAACACACCAAGAGCTCTTCTCCTGGCTCAATTTCTTTAATAACTTTATAATAGATCTGGGAATCAGAAACAAAAAATTGAGAGACATGTTAAATATGCGAAGACTTGCATTTTACATTTTAACCAATAACGCAAATTATCCCAGCTAATAGGGGAGGCTGTCACTTGATCTGTGCGATAATTGCTACTGAGAGCTCTTTTTTCTGCGGTTATTTTCCTACACGTGTGTCAGCGTTTCCTGCAGCTCGGGCAACGGAGCAGTAACAGCCTCGCTCCTTCAAACTGCGCACAATCCTCACACGGTTCTCCCTGCCGCCTGTGAGCTCCGGGGATCTGTCACAGCGAGGGACGATCACGCTGACAGAGGGAACCGAGGCACTCCAGTCCCTGCTCCTCTAAGCCGACACCGGCCTGACGAAGAATCGGCACATCGTCGTATCTTCACGGAGTTGCTCTGCAGCTTACCCTCACCTAGGGCCTGAGGACCTGACTGCTAAAGCCAAGATCCGAACCACCCCGCGCTCCTGCCCACCCACTGAACCTGTGCCTTCGCAACGGCAGCGAGCGCAGCGCCGCTCGCCCACCGCGCCCCAGAACAGACCCAGAGGGGGGAACGGCCAGGGACCGCGCGCCAGCTGCACGCCCCGATCATGTTTAAAGGCTGCAGACCAGGGTTTAAAGGACACCTCGGCCTCACGCAGGTTTCCCGAACCAAAAGGCGTTCTCCCGCTCCAAGGGTGCATTTCTCAGAAAATACTACAACGAGAAACCCCCTTTCTCCAGGGTGCAACAAGTCTCACGCTGAAGGCACCGGCCCATCAGCGCACGCTTTCACGCACCCCTCTTCCCTGCTCTGCCCCCAGAGCAAGCAGCCCCCCGGGGCAGCCCGTCCAGCGGCACCGGGTCAGGCGCCAGCGCAGCCCCGCTGTGTCGGCGGGGACGGACGGCGTGCTGGGCCGGGTCCGCGCCAGGCTCCCCTCACGCACCGGGACCCCCCC
>Ga0065711_1047971_pt1 | contig 12054 bp, 9 predicted proteins | sample Hoacrofraction12_FD_59098 | JGI IMG/M metagenome (GOLD analysis project Ga0065711, IMG submission 59098) | Hoatzin crop microbial communities from Cojedes, Venezuela - Epithelial fraction 12 v2 (version 2) | ecosystem: Host-associated > Birds > Digestive system > Esophagus > Crop | place... | reverse complement strand
GGGGGGGGGGGAGAAGGGGAATCAAGGCACAGCAGTAGTAGCATCCATGTATTTGAGTTGCCCATCACAGGCACACATCTCTCTCAACTGACAAGACAGGAAAGGTAGTGCATAACCAGGGTAATGCTCTGAATACACCCAGCTGGCACCCTAAAGCAGAAGCCTTGTTTCTGCACTGTACCTGGGTCTCAAAAGCCTACCATGTGCATACTTCAGGATTCACACACAGCACAAACTCTACAAGGCTCCTTCGATGCCAGTTGTTGAAGAAAGTCACCCAAAACACCTGGCAGGGATCTCGGTGATTTTCTGCATTCTGTCATGCTTTTAATTCCGAAGTTATCATCCATTATTTTAGCGCATATGTATAAAAATAGACACCTGCTACCTGCCCTGCCAATGCTTGGGAATCCGTTCCCATAAGACACTTCATCCATATGGGCAGAAAGCTACACCTGCGAGGAGCTCCGCTAGCCTAAATGACATACTTTGATAACCATGGAATCAGAATCATTTAGATTGGAAAAGACCTTTATGATCATTGAGTCCAGCCGTAAACCCGACACTGCCAAGTCCACCATTAAACCATGTCCCTAAGCACCACATCTACACACCTTTTGAATACCTCCAGGAATGGTGACTCAACCAGTTCACTGGGCAGAAGCACAGCAAAGGCCTTAGTAGCTAACTTAATCTTCCACTCACACACTATCGTTTCACCGGAGGGATCCCAGACTGTATTAAAATCCTCAGAGGGTATACACAGTGAAGATGGCAACCACCGAACATTTTCCTCAAGGGCTGGCACCATTTGCTCATTAACTTCCTTGATAAATATTACAGCTTTATAACCTTCTGTGACACATTTCTTACTAAAAAGTGGGGGGGGGTTTCCTGTCAAATTTTCTGTAGACAGCACCTTGTTCCAAAGCAACTAATAACAGAAAAGTCATTACGAAGGTTGATGGCACAACGTCCTCAACTCCCATCAATGTGCACATGTAAAATAGAAAGTACATCAGACTGAGCTGCAAATGATATGGTAGTTTAAGATTACAAGGCCTATACTTTCATCTATCCGTGCCATAAAGCTATGATTACATCAGAGAGTCCTGTGCACTTGTTACGGACAGATCAGTGCCCGATTTCTAACGAAGGTCATCTTGGCCCGTTACAATATCCTCAAGAGCAAGTGGGAGCAGTCCACAGTCCTGCCTTCAAGCCCTGGGTCTATGCAAGCCAACAGGCACTTAACTCTCCATTTCGTTAGCAGGAATAAATGCAGTGGTACCAGATCATACTACAAAAACTGGGTCTTTTTTTTTTTTTTAGGAAGCACACAGAATTTCTCACCTGAAATTTGCTCAAAAGTGCATTATCATTTCAGTTCACTGTGATTTATGAATGGCGACGGGAGGTAGCACATATGATATATGCAGATTTGAAACACAAAGATATTTAGCAGACAAAAAAATATTGTATAGGTATGCTATGCTGCAATACTTCCAGTCAGGCTTGATTTTATGCTTCAAGGCCTAAATCCTTTGAAATACCCATCTCCTAAGGCAAAAGTTATCCTAACATATAAACAAAAGAAGATTTATTAGCTTCATCTGAGACAGCATTTTGGTATTTTGTTAGTACCTCAAACTGTGTGAAACGTTTTCTACCTGATATCCAAAGAAGACCATCCACCACATATCCTGCATGGCACGAGAGCGATCGATCAAAGGACTGTACAAAGGTCCACTTGTTCTTCTTGGGGCAATAGCGCTCCACCGTAGGTAACACTTGACGCAATTCATTTCTGCCCCCTACGGCATAAAGGTACTCGTCCACTGCTCCCAGCACAAAGTGTTCCCGACAGTTCTTCATTGGAGCTATCTCAGCCCAAGAGTTCGTGCGGGGGTCGTATCGGCAGGCAGTTCTCACCGCACAAGTGCGCCCCGTGGAGTGCTCTGCCTCTCCACCAGCTACGAAAAGAAAGTCTCCCATGACGGCAACGCAGTGGTGGCTTCTCCCTACAGGCATAGGCGCTAGCTCGCTCCAGTTTGCGATCCCTGCGATATGAACGTTCTCTTGATCTACCGGATTGAAGTATCGCAGTTCCTTCACTTTACAGATTTCGCGTTTCTTCCCGCCAATGATGTAAAGAGTGTCTGACTGGAAGCGAGGTTTTGTCCTTCTGGTTTGCCAAACTGGCTGTGCATAGACACTCTGGTGATAAGCCAAGGCCTCCTTAATAAGTGCTGTCGCAGTTTCGCTAGCTTGGACAAGAGGATGAGAAAGAGCTACGGTATGCAGTGTATCCACATCCATAAGGCCAAAGCGGACATACTGGAGAAGTTCATCCATGTACTGGTAGCGGCAGTTGTGTTCCAACCACCTCACAGCCAGCTAAAAGTTGGAGGAAGGAAGGGAAAAACAAGACACCAATTATTTGTGTACAATTCTGACAAAATTTTGTCTTTTGAAAACTGTGCTTGCATTCCAAGAAGAGCTATATACTTGCCTCAGCAGTGATATCAATCAAGATGAAAAGTAGTTACGAATGCATGTGAGTCAACATAAAAGATACCTACTAAAACTCCACCTATAATATACATAAAAGCTTTGTATCGCACCACTCCCGCTAAAGAAGTTCTACAGCACTATCAGATAGCAATACCGCTACGCAATATTCTTGCTGGGCAGACTGGTAGTGATGCTATAGGAGACTGCAATATCCCAGAATCAAGCTGCTGGAGCAATAACATAAATGTAGGGAGACCATGGGCACACTAGAAAGAAAAGTAAGATTACAGTTAGATTATTAGAAAAGCCCTCTCCCCCTCCATCTTTCATTCTATTTATGACAAAATATTGGAGGAATATATAACAAAATACATATTGAATCCTTCAATATTTTTTTCCTTCTGCATTTATTATATTCATAAAACGGAGAGAGGTATAAAGGGATCAGAAATTAAGCCAGAGAAGAGAGAAGAGGCTCTGCTGGTTTGGGACTGACAGAAAGCGGCGAGGAAGACTCTGAAATGGCTCAGCAATTGCAGCTGGTATCAAGAGCCAAAATTAAACATAGCCTTTCAATTACATAAAGCATACTGAATCCAGCTAGGTCTAAAAAGAGGCTAGGAAGGGCCTAAACCCCATCAAACTTCCTCAGGAAAATCACCCTCAGGCTCAGCTATCCTCTCAGACAGGTTTTCCCTTTAACCTCCGCAGGAGCTCTAAACCCTTCAACTCACTGCCTCATTTTCCACCTTTGGGTTTGTACTCCAGAGCTGAGGAAGGCCCAGGCGAACCCTTGAAACTGATCCATCCATACAGGACAAAAAGCAGTCTGCTACCTTCCTTTTCTCTTCCACTTCTGATGCATTTCAATACGTGTGTTGCAGTTTCCTCTTCTCTCAATGATAAAGTCTCTCAATCCATCTTGGGTCACGTTTTCTAAACCTCTGTTGCTTGGCTTACAGTTCCCTGTTATTGAAAGGAAATACCCCTCTTTCTTAATGTTTGCTGCTGAAAACTGGATAAAAACTTCCTCTTAAGGCTGTAGTAGTAGTGAATAGATTGGAAGGATCATTTTGATTGTAACAATCTATGCCATTCTTGTTTGTACATCACTACATAAAACTGTCAATGTACTATAACATTGCTGATTCATGTTTAAGCTTATGACTGAGTATTATTCTCACCTCTTCTTTGTGCAGAACTTCCAAAAAGTGTCTTGCTTTCCCTGTCATTATTGAACTCTCTGCTATTTACTTCAGGCCACTGCTCCAATCTGTCAAGATCATTCTCAATCCTAATTATCTTTTCAAATGTGCTTGAGGACCATTCTACCTTCCAATTGTCTGAAAACATAAACCTCATATTATTCCTTCACCTAAATCATTAACAAAGACATTGACTAGTTCTGCATGAGGACAGACTCCTCTGCTTGATCCCTCTTCTCGTCCTGACAAAGAACTTGTGGAGCCGGAGTTCCTAGTTTCAGCTAAAACCTACTGCCCTGCATTGCTCATGGGAATGTCACACGAAGGAACTGAAAAAGAAAGGCTTTTGTCTCACTCAAGGCTTTCATATACACATGGTATATTAAATTTATTGCTGCTCCTGAATTCTGTCAGAGAGTGAAGGCGACAAACCAAAACCACCTTAAGATTAATTTGAAACTCTTCTCCACAGTGCTATTCAACCCTTGTGAAACAAAGAATCAACGAAGGGCATCAAACATTGCAACAGTAGTTTAGTGAGTGACATGCTGTACCGACTTTCAGAATTTGCATTACCTATATGTATTTGGACTTGTTAGTAAAAAAGGAGTTAGTTAAATACATTTGAAAATGTTTATGAATTTGAAATCATTGAGCATTTTATTCACATGTTCTAAATCTACCAAATCCTTGTGTCAGGTATCTCCTACCGAGTGGTTTTAGGCAACTCCCTACTCCACGTCTTAGGCCATGTGAATCATTCCTCAAAGTCTTCAGAGGCACTTAGCTTTCGTCATTGACTAGACACTTGAAATTGAAGTGGAATTCAGGCTATCTTCATCATGATGAAGACACCAACTGAATTCATACCAACTGAATGATGTGTGGCGTTGCTATGTTAAAAGAGAAGGATTTACAAAAACTGAGTTCTTCTCTGTCATCACTTGCATCCAACAGATTGGTTTCTTTTGCTTACAGTTCATGCCTTCACTCATATCTAAAATGGCTCTGTGGAGGTATCACCTGTGCTATGACAGCCATTACAGACTCTTCAAAGACATGCACTAATGTAAACCAGGTCTTCGTAACCACAAGGCTTTTAAAGGAAGTTTCACATTAATGCCCATTAATATCAGAACATCACCCTTCCTCCGTCCTTTATTGTCCTCCCTCCCGCCCCCCAATAGATACTATATCAACACACAAGCAATACTACGTACATTCATACCTTTCAAGGAGACCATATCTGCACTCATTTGTGCATATGGGATGTGTGACAATCTGCAGCAGAAGGGGCGGGCATCTCCATTACAATACATTTTCTCTGCTGCCTGAAGTTTTGCAAAAGCAACTTGGTTCATACTGAGTTTGGTCCGTACTGAGAGTGTTCCTGGAGTGTAAAAAATGTTTCACTGAAGCCACTAATGCTTAACGTTTTTCTAAAATCACAGAATTTCTAAACCACCACAGCAATGGTGCAACGTGATACAAAGATTCTGTTGGCACTCATGGGAGATGCACAATCTATTCCCGGTCTTGAACCAAAACTTTCTCCATCCTTTCCTACACTATTTGATCCCAACTCATCTGTCCTGCATCTTTATTTATGAAAACTTTTGAATCTTTCCAAATTAAACTTGTTGCAACCTCCTTGGTATCCCCTATATGCCGCACCTAAAGGTATCTTTGATCTACCCTACTTCCATCTTCCCCTTCCGATGAGCAACTGCAATGGCAACAAGGAGAGTACGGGGAATCCCAGGCTGTCATTTGTGTAGGGAGCTACCGGCATTTACTAGACTCCACGCCTGAGGTCAGTTTGCAACGGAGTACTGCATTTTACTGTGTTAATTCAGAAGGCAGGGCTAAGAACCCTGCACATCACTCTGTCACCTGGATGGTCTGCAAGCACTTGATAATCAGCAGAGAAGCTCTACTGGGTCTTAGGGAGGCAACTGAGTTCTGAGAATCACAATGAGTTTAGAAGTCTTTTCCTTGCAGGAGAAATAGTCGCTGATGGACTGTAATACAGTTCTACATTTCCTTCAGTGGAGGAGGCAAATGTAGCTCATCAACACATCGCAGAAGTGCAAACCTCCATGTAGCTTATCAGCAAACATCTGTGTATTTATCAATGCAAGTTCCACCACCTTTATTTAGTTTTTGTTTAATCCAGACTTAGAAACCTGGTGCCTGCATTGAAAATCCAAAATTCACCCCGTACATACGCTAATTATATCGCCTGTGTTTTTAGCCTCTCTAGCAGTAGTCATTAGCAACTATAATCAGTATTGGCAAAATAAACTCAAGGCCATTATACACTTTATGACACTGCAAGGAAAGACATTCAGGCTTTTCTAAGGAGATACCAATAGCACTTGAAATTACAACTGTGTTTAAAACGCAAACAAGTAAGCAAGCAAAAACAAAGAGACCATCCACAACTTTGAGTTTTAAAATATTTGTATTGCTGTTAAATAATTTACAAAAATAAGGAAAGACTCCTACTCCTAGTGCCATATAGGCAAATTCTGTTTAAACTGCTAGAAGCTTCTTTTCTATTAATTTTAATGTATGACTGTGTGAGAAAAGGAAGCTACAGCCTAGTGCCTACATCAACTTCAATAAATAATATATTTTGCCATATTCATCTTCTAAACTAAGTAAATGACAAAAGTAGACCCTCAGAAGGACAGGATTTTCAAACCAGATTAATTCTCTTACTCTAAAGCCTCAGCCCAAAGGATTTTTCTTCTCCAAGGTTACACTACTTGATTTAGCAATGGAGTAAATTCTCAAACCATCAGAAAACAGGTGGAAAAATATATTGTGGCACCATTGGAGCACACATCTAAGCACACCTGCATGTTGGATTGTGATTTCATTGCATTTCCAATGGCTGCTTCCGCTTCCAGCACGGTGCTTCGACAGCCCAAATCAAGCAGCCTTGGAGGACAGCCTTTCCCTCCCTGCTGTTGAGGGCATATGCACCACATACGTACCAGCGCCAGAGAGAGCACCGAGACGGTGGAGGTTAAAGCTGAATTAAACAGTTTCACCCCTATTGAAGATAACACTGCAGTAAGTAGTTAGCTGGTCTTTGGGGCTGCCAGCTATGCCAGGCAGCAAGCGAGCCCGGCACACCCGTGCCTTGCCCGTATTGTGTCCCCCTGCCATCCTGCTCACACCACTCTGCTGGGAAACGTGCCAGACCTTCACTTCACAGCAAGTTTTCTAACCAGAAAAGCCAAGCTACTTCATGAGTGCAAAAGCCTGATGCACTCATTAGACCCAGGTTCACTTGGAAACTACTTAAAAGTCACAAAGTCAGCGTCAGAAAAAGCTTGTCCACAGAGAGAAAATGCTCCTCTAAGCCTGCGCTCTGTGAGAGGCAGGGGCCACGGGAAATCCACTAAAGTCACCTTGGTCTGATCTTTAGCTGATGTATTCATGTTGTAGCCACACAGACTGCAAAGGAATTATGCTAGTTTATACTGTCTAAGGTCTCTAATAACTGAGATGAAGCCAAAAAGCAACAGTGGTGGAAAAAATGAGGGGTTTGGAGGTGAGTTCTTTTTAGCAACAACAAATAAAAGGCATCATTAAATTATATAAGGTTTTGACGCAATGAAGTCACACTGTCTCATTAAAACAAAGGGAAATCTTAAATACAATAACATAGCAAAGATTCTTATTTCAGGAGAAAAGACAATTTTAAATATGGAAAAGTGGAGGGAAGTAATCTCCTGGACTGATATCAGATATATTCAGCACAAATTATCAGATTTCTGCATGACAATCTGATGATGATATACACCAGGGAAAGACAAAGGACCTCAAATCTCTTCTTTTAACATAAATCTCACCTGAGCAGTCCTTCTGTTACTGAAGTTAAACGTTAGGCCAGAAAAAAAATCAAATTAATATCTTTGTATCATTAGCATATTGGACAGTGCTATAGATCTGCTCCGATTTATTGATAAGCCAGGAGGAGTCATGAAAGCAACCCTGTTACTACAGCGATCACTTCAAGGCACGGAGGGAACTTCAAGAAGCAAAACTTGGAGTTTACTAGTTCAGTGTTTGAGAACAACTAGAAATACACATATTTTGGCTGTAAACTTGCACATGATTTGGCCTCTTCTTGGAGTTTACCTAACTAAGCAAGCCTCAGGTGTTCCAGACTGGAACCTCTTGCCTCAAAACCACTGTCTGTTTCAGTTGGTTATTGTCAGCACCACCCTGGCTCTGCAAATCTCAAGTCCAGGAGCAGAAACCATGGCTAAACCAGGACATTTACTAAAGCTCTGAAACAAAATCCACCGACTGCTATCGAGGAATTTCTGCTTTTTAAAAAATGAACAGGGATTTGGATGTCTAAAGGGTCTCAGTCCTTCTCTCTCCAGAGACTACAAAGGACAGAACCCAGAGGGTTTAGGATATCAATTTAAGCATTTTATTTAAGTAAGGTGAGCTACATTGTGAAGAATTGTTTCTGGACAAAAAAAAACCCCACCCAAACACAATTTTTTAAAGCCAGAAGTTCCACGTGAATATTTTCAGAAGTTAGGACAGCCTCCAGACTCTCTTTGCAATTTTATCAATCAGGTACTACCTTAGAGTTGTGGGCAGCTTGGAAAATGAGTGGCTCACACCTAGATGCTGGAGAGCCTTAAAGATAGAAATCTTTTTCTTCTTTTTATTTTGAATAAAGAATGTGCATAAAAATAAGACTGTAATGAGCTGCATGTAGAACAATCAAAATTATGAGGTATTTGCATTTCTTTTGCACCTTGAGCCAAACAACTACAAAATTATGCATAGGGTTCTCTCAATCTGAACACAGTAAATATTAATAATCTCTGAATCAGCAATGAAATGCCTTTTGCCCCTGAACCTTGAAGAAAGACTTTCCAACTCAAAAAGTTGTAGTACAGTGACTGAGACTGTATTTCCAAGGCACCAGGCTGAGCCATATGTGTGTAGCCTGTGAAAATAAAGCTGTGCCATCCCCCACCCTCTTTACACAGAGACATTGTAAAATTACCTGTTTGTCAGTTTTACAAATGTGTGTCTACGTAAGCAGCCCCCTGTGTGGCGCTGCGTTAGCAAGCAGGCACGCTTTCATTTGCACATCCTGATTTTACAATCAGAATTAAAACATTTGCTCTGTTTGGGGTGAGTTGACAAACAGGGATTTTTAAAATTTCTTTTTTTTTAATATGAAAAATGAAAGAAAAATGTTCCTCTAGATGTATTATGCCTTTGGGCTCCATTTGAGGGAAGGGAAAAAAGACAGAGAAAGCTACTGTGAAGGTCAGAGAGTGAAAGAACTTCCTCAGGGCACAGAATAAATTAAATCCCAAGGAAAAAATAAAATGTGATTTCCAGAGTGTGAGGCACAAACTCAAAATGACAATGATTGACAGCCAAACTATATCCGTGCAATATCGAAGACTGCACGTTCTCATTTACCTCAGTGTAGCCAGCAAGCGCCCATTAAACATCCGTCTGATGCCCAAATTAACCTTCTTGGCAAACTGAAAGAGGCACAAACTATCATAATCAACCTTTCATTATCACAGCAGCCTCTAGTTAAAGGGTCAGAATAATTGTGCCATCAGAGCCCTGATTGTTTTCAATCAACAGACGACTGGAGTGACAGCTCAGTGATGGAGTAGTTTGATGAAACCGCACCAGGCCTAATCAGAGCAGATGAAAGGAAGGCATGATTGGTGCAAATGAACAGTCGTGCCTCTCTTTCATTTACAATCTGAAATTACTCTTAAATTTACAGGGTTTTTTCTCCCTTATGAGTACCTCTGAAAGAATGTTTGACTTATTATGAGTTCTGACAGTGCAGAGTTATAAAACACAGGTAGGGTTTTCAGCCCAGGCTTTAAGTGGGTATTCAGCATAATTTTAACAAATTCACTCTTGAAAAGCACAAAATGACTAAAGACTTCCAATGACCTAACCTTTCAGTGCTGTTTGATTAGCAGAACAATTTGTCATGGCTCACATTCTTCACGATAAGAGAAGATTAAAAAAAATGGGCAAGGATCTCTTGCAAATGTTTTCTCTTCGCCAATATATTTATTGTGTTATTGCTCTCCCGTTCTCCCTCTTGCATACACACAAAGGAAAAAAAAAATTAAAGAACACTGCATTAATAACCCTTCTCCTCTTAGAATGAATAATGCAATCTAAGCTAGGGATTGTTTGGAGATGAAAGCAGAGACCAATTATCATGCTGCTGACAGCATCAATATTTAGTTTTCTGGTGGGTTGGGTTGTTCATTCCCACATTCTAAAGGATGGGAAATGAATTGATCCCGCTAGGTGTTTCTTACCTCACTCATCGGCACAGAATCAGTGCTTTGCAAATGAACAGGCGGAGGGGGGAAGAAAAGAAAAAAAATTGGGGGCTGCTTAGGCAAAATTTGCAAAGAATGGAAGATTCTAGTTTCCTGCACCTCCTCAGCTGCAGTTCGCTTCCCCTCCCAGCCTCACCCAGCTCCAGCCATGTGGCTGCCCATCCTCACGCCTGCTCTGCAAGGAACCTCTTCGTACCTCTGAAGGAAGCAAGCATTTCAAGTGACAAGGGGTAAATCTTTTGTTCTGTGATCTTCATCATCATCAGATATTCTCCAGTCTGTCAAGCATCACAAAATGCACACCAGCGTTCACGTCAGCACACCAAAACAAAAAAGCAGCTTAGAAGCAAAGATTAACATTTGCCTGAAGGGGGAGTGGATAGAGAAGACCGATATGAACACCAAAGGCTCTTCAGAAATTTTGTTGCCTGTACCTGTACCTTTTCTACAGAAAAGTAGTAGTAAGTTTCTACCTTACTACAGAATGGAAGTTTTAATCCCTTAAAACTTTGGGGCTGCAAGTAGAACATTCATCTAAGTGGAAAACATACACATGCCCTCAGCTGAAGAAGCTGTAGAAAGGCTTGCACGTCCTTGCTGACACAGAGGATGCCATTTGCGCTTGTTCCTGTTTCACTTTACTGAAATCTGCTGTTGGTGTAAGTAGGTTGACAGGACCAGGTTTTCTGATGCTTTTTCTTTGCATAGTGAGGAAAGTCCTGCTACCCTCAGATAGCATGAAGGCTGCAACCCAGCCCAATTAAGGAAGATGTATTAGCTCCACGTGCTAGATATAGGAAGCATGACAAAGTTCACCCAGTGATTTGGCAAGTACTTCCTCCTAGTGCTTCCACTCAGCTGACAGCTGAATTCCACCTTTCCTCCTGTTTCAAATATTAAAATGCCCAATCTTTTCCAGGTGTAAAGACACTGCTTACAATATACGTATAGATTTAGTGAAGTCTGGGGAATGACCCCAAAACATTCCCAACATGCCAATGGAGAAGGGAAGTAACAGTTTGGGATTTGCCACCACCTGCTTTGTTTGTTGGATGGAGCAGAGGGAAGGCTCAGAAGCAAACTTGCTTCTCTACATAAATAGCAAACAAGTAGGAAAGTCTCACATTCACATTTCCCCACCACAAAGATCACACCACATATTCAAAGATGCTGTTGTTCTGCTACCTGTCCCTAACTCCTTCCCAGCCATCCCCACGCTAGTTCTAGACCCCTGCTTCAGCAGTGGCACTGGCTTTGTGTACAAGGGGGGCAGATGAAATATGTTCCCAAACATGAGAGCACAGCTGGCAGGAAAGACAAAACATGCATCCTTCCAGAGCCACCTGTAATCACTGCCATCCAGCCACAGAGCCACGGCTTCACAGATGGACAGCATCTGGGGGACAGAGGGATCAAACAGTGGGCACAGGCAATAGAGAGGGAAGGCAAATATCAGTGAGTTATGGCTTCAGCAAACACATGGCCCGAAAGGAAGATTAGAGAACCCCAAGGTTCATTAGATCTGGAGAGTAAAACCATTCGTTAGTGTATGTCCCCCTGACCTCTAATCAGCCTGCAAAAGCTGCAGTGGATTTGTCCAGAATACTACTTTAGGAAGCTCTTGGTCTGCTAAATAAGAAATGCTATACCTCTTCATTGGAGTTTTGCTGGTTTGGGATCTACGTGATGTCAAGATGACAACCTGCAGCTCTCAGAACACCAGCCAGCAGTCTGTGAGCCACTTTCCAAGATGCAGAAATTTGATTTTGATCTTTCACAGAATCACAGAATGGTAGGGGTTGGAAGGGACCTCTGTGGGTCATCTAGTCCAAGCCCCCTGCCGAAGCAGCGTCAGCGTCACCTACAGCAGGCTGCACAGGACCTTGTCCAGGCGGGTCTTGAATATCTCCAGAGAAGGAGAATCCACAACCTCCCTGGGCAGCCTGTTCCAGTGCTCC
>Ga0065711_1047970_pt1 | contig 12054 bp, 4 predicted proteins | sample Hoacrofraction12_FD_59098 | JGI IMG/M metagenome (GOLD analysis project Ga0065711, IMG submission 59098) | Hoatzin crop microbial communities from Cojedes, Venezuela - Epithelial fraction 12 v2 (version 2) | ecosystem: Host-associated > Birds > Digestive system > Esophagus > Crop | place... | reverse complement strand
TTTTTTTTTTTTTTTTTTAGTAAGGACTACAGGATTTGGCCTATAGTTTTAGTGTAGATGAAAGAAATAACGGATTTCTTTGAAAAAACAAGGAAAATCAGGACCATTTTTTTCAATACTACACCACTGTTTCCAGTAATTGGCCTTGTACAGTTTGCAAGTCTTTCCACTTTATGTAAATACATTTACTTCTGAAAAAATCCCTTATAGCTGTGAGGTGGGGCCTTTTGAAGGAGGTGTTCTTTTGAAGGTTCATGGGTCTCTTAAACACACATTTTTTTCTTCAAAGTAAATCTTGTAGACTCCCTGTCACAAATCCTTCTTGTTAGAAATTCTGCTTGAAGAACTGTTTGAATTTCAGTATCAGTTATTTCAAACAAATACTTCTAATGCCTCAATACATTTTTCTTATGGTCAGTCAGAGGCCCTAAGTAAGAAAGAGAACCACTAATAATCTGAAATCTATTCCTAGCAATCCTTTGAAGAAGAAAATATCTGAGGCTTTTATAGTTACTCCTGGAAACTAAGAAAGGGAAAGTAACCATACAAGGGAAAATAACTGTAAAGTAAACTTTCAATTTTTGAAGCTGCTGAAATAATAATAATAATAATAAAAAAACAAACTAGTTCTATAAAAAAACCTATGTTTCAGAATGCAACTTCTCACCTCCTTCCCCAAGCACTTGGTGAAACTCTTCTGGTCCATATTTATGCAATGAAGTTACAGAATACCCTAGGCTGGCAAAGGTCTCAGCACGTCATCTGCCGGTATCCCTTGCTTAGAGCAGGGCTGACTTCATTGTTAATTGCTCACAGCCTTTTCTAATTGAGTTTTGACTCTGAGGATGGATGCTCCACAGCTGCTCTGGGCAGCTCATTCCACTGGATGACTGTCCTTGTGATATTTTGGTTCCTTATATAGACTCATAATTTTTCTTCATGCCGTTGGTGCCTGTTGTTCCTCATCTTTTCATTTTCCACTTCTGAGAAGCGTTTGACTCTGTCTTCTCTTTAATAAGCCATCAGGTAGTTGAATTCTGCAATAACATCCCCTTTTAGCTTTAATTTTGGTCTAGACTGACAAACTTAGCTTTCTCATTCTCTGCTGCTTCATCAGGTGCTCCAGTTCTGTATACTTTTATAAATAAGATAAATGAGAGGTGCAAAACTCTAACAGTGCAATAACATATAGGTTGATTTTTGTCTTGACTTCTAAATAGAGGAAATAATTCAAATAATTCATTATAAGTATTTCAGTCATTATCAGTTTAAGCTGTCAAGGGAATAACAGTTGTACTTAAGTTTCTGTAGTGAAATCCTATTCTAGCAGATTTTATTGATTGCAGGACAAGGGATCTGTTTTACATGTTATGCAGGTGTAAGGTTGTAAGGTTTTAAAGCATTTACCTCTGAATTTCTTTCTGTAGCTAAGAATGGCTATTCTGTTTGGTATGTTTTGAAATTTCCAATATGCTATAGTGCAAAGGTTTAGTAGGCTTCAAATCTGGAAACAGAAAAGGTACTTTTAAAGTTTGAATGTGGATAAAAAGGATATCATAATCTCAAGAAAGCTTTGTAATAAAACCTAGAATTTTTGCTCGGTGTTCCTATGCAGTGGTGGACATGAGGAAGTACATACCTCATCTTGGATTTAAAACCTTTAGCTACAAGACAATTGAGGGAGCACATAGAATACTTGAAAGCTTCTCTGGCTGATGTTGGATTGTTACAAGATTCCTGCAGCTCAAGGACACCATCTTGTTGGTAAGAAGACCAGAAGTGAACCTGTTTCTTGAAGTCCAGCCTCATTGTTACATTCAGGGTCCCCAGGAAGGAGAATCATAAATCTGGAATGTTACAAAATCTCTTTCCATCATTCAAGATCGAACTATAAATCTAAGTTACCATGTCTCTTGCTAGATATGTATTTTCTTTAACTCTTAGATCTTAAAGCTTCCAGGAAGTGACCCTTTAAATGCTATTGATATTAATTTTAGCAGCAGATGTGAACATTAGTCTTGCTGAGCTGGGCAGTACGTGTTGCTTAAAAGAAGTATATGATCAAAGGTTTTTGTATAACATGGATCATGTAAAGGATCCCCTTAGATTTATAATCCTTCCACCTAAAAATGACAACTATTTTGCAACTTCACACACATGTATATATTCATGTACATGTTCATGTATACACCTGTGCACACACTGGGGATTCTGTCCGTCATTGCCTCTTTGGAACACCCCTTGGGTCTTCCCCAATGCCTGTAGAGCACAACCACCTGACACCTAGATGGAGTTGGATATAGTGAAGCACATTGTACCAGCATTCATGCTTTTTCTGCTGAGATTATTACCAACATCCTGCTTTCATCTGCAGTGCTCTGAGTGATCACTGCTTCTTACTTCATGATCTACTTCTTTCCTCTGCTCTCCTCCTCCCACTTTCCTCCCACACACATTTGCATTGTTCATCCAGAACACTTGTGCTGCACGGAGCTGGATTAGTCAAAGTGTGCATTTCCCTGAGCAGTAGCATGGTTAGGGGACATCTGGTGATAAATGCTGTCAGTGCTTGTCCCCAGCTTGGGAGAAGCACAGCCTAGATCTCTGCACTAGCAATATATTATGTTTTCAAAAGATGAAAATGTTCAAATTATTCTAAAGAATGCAGCAGAAAAGGCCATAAAGCAACAGCTGTGGCTTTCTAAACATAGAAAGCCCAACCTCAAGCCTCACTGGCTGGTAAGGGAAGAAGGAGATACTAGCAATTGTGTATACAATAGGTAGATTGAAATGTGTTGTTAAACTACACGCCAAAGAACACTGAGACATAATACCAATCCCGTTGAATGCACTGCTGAAAAGGGGCATTAGGGAGGGCTATCTAATGGAGCATTTGGGTTCTGTACAACATGTTCAAGTCCTATCTTGTCAACTGCAAGCCATAAACAAGCTGAAAGAACAGCCAGGGGACAGGCAGAGCGAGAGATGTGCTCTCAGCACTTGGACTGGACAGAACTTCAAATTTCTGCACACTTCTGCAGCCCCTCCATTGCCCCAGAGCAGGGTTTGATGGTCCTGCAGGACCTGGGAGTCAGTGTCATGTATGCTTTAGTTCAGTGCAAACTTCAAATCACCCAATGTATCATGACAAGAGCTAAGAAACCAGCTTGTCAATTTAGAAGAACCTGAGGCAACTGACTGAAAAAGTTTTGCTGTCCTTAGATGAGAATTTGGGTAGTATTTGTCTGTCACTGTACTTTCCTACTTCTAGTAAGAAAGCGCTGGCTCCTATGGCACTTCAGATACAAAGCCAGACTGGTGACAAGGAGCTCGGTACCTCTGATGTACAAAATGAAATCCAAGATATTAATTAGACTGTCCCCAAAGGACCAGCCTTTTCATCCAAGAAATGCAAAGGTAAGAAGGCATGCACTGACATAAATTGTTTCAATATGTTAAACTGAGATTGGGGAGTGGGGGGGGGGCTGTGTATCAACACTGCTGTTTTCAGCTCTCATAGTATTTCTTAACTTCAGGGACCTGCAGTGGGCTGCACCAAAATGCCTTAGCTGATCTCCAGAAAGCCCATCTTCAAAGACATCTACCAGAGACAACATGAACGAAATTGTCACTTCACTGATATAGCCTGGATTTCACTTAGTTGGCAAAGAAGGTTATATTCAGGCCCTCAGTTCTGAATTTTGCAACCCTGCCCCATTGCTGGGCCTTGGTGATTATCATACAGGAACCAGAAAGTGAAACCAGCTTGGAAAGCTGAGAGCAGCATTGCTTTGTAGGCCAAGCTAAGACAAAGCAGAAAGCAGCAGTCAGGAGTTTTTATTGTTTTTCAGATATGTATACATGTATATAGATATAGAGATATATACACATAGATAGGCTTTATTGGGCCTAATAGTCTTAATCTGACAGTCTTGAAAACACTGCTGCTGATGTTTCATGGAATAATTAACAGTAAATGCATTAAACGTATCTAATGTTGCAGTTAAACAAAATTTGCTTCTAATACGTAAACTGTTCATAAACAGCATAAAAAGTAGTGTCAGCAGTAGTTTAAGTTGGTATTTGCTTGGATTCAAGACAGGTGATCTGTTTGACAGGACTTTTAGGTTTTATTTTTGCTTTTCAGATTTTACTTCATCAATAAGCAATTTTAAGAGGTTTTGAAGACTAGTCTAGATAATTTATAAAACTCGTTATACACAATTTAACTATTGTATATTATGTAAAGAAAACTATTTTTTCCTTAATTTGAACATTATTGAAATCATAAAACTCTTTAAAATAGGTAAAAAAGTAAAGATGCATGACCTTCAGAGGGTTCATGTGGTTGGATGGTTGTACAAAGAGTATGTACATATGCAGCCTGCTCATATATCAAACCCAGACTCTCTCAAAAACACTTTTTCTTCTTCCTGTTAGCCCTTGGAGCCGAGCAGCGGCCACTGTGGAAGCAGCAGAGAAAAGCTCTTCTCACCTCCCTTTGGAACTTCTCTTTTCTCACCCTGCTCGTGTTCCTCACGCAAACAAAACAGAATGCAGACTGAACTCCCCACCTCACCCCAAACTCCCCAAACTCAAGGATTTGCTTGGAGCTCGGTTTCCTCAGGACTGGTATTTGGTGCTCTCACTGTCCGAATATTGTAGTAGTATGCAAAAGATATTATTTCCAGCTAGAAGGAAGTGTAAGTCTGATCTGAAAGGTTTATGATTTAAGATCTGTGAACAGTAGTGAGAGAGTTTAAACAGTGGTAGGTATTTTTTCAGGCTAATGTGGGAAACTTGGAGAAAGGAAGATTCCAAGAGCAAGTAATAGCATGAAGGATTTTCTGGATCAAAGACAATGGAGGGCAGGCTGGTCTGATTTTGTTCACTGTCATCATCTGTCTTGATCTTAGAGGTCTTTTCCAACCTATGATTCTATGATTCTAAATTATTTTCCTGTGTACAGTAGAAGAAGGAAAGGAAAATCAACAGATTAATTGCTTTTCTGAGAAAAACTTCTTTGTGAATCTGTATTTTTCCATAGTGGTTGGTCTATTCCACCAAAAATGACAGTGTACTGAAGGGGTGGGTAAAATCTGTCAGAAACTTCACCCCTCCAGAATGTGTCTCCATTGATGAGTGTGGGGCAACTTGCTGAACATCATAAACTGAATGTACAGTTGTGATGTCAAACTGAAATGAGCTTCGTATCTTTCTTGGTATACCTTTGTCTGAAGGAAAAACCTTAATTTTTGTTTACCTCTTTAGAGGCTGCATAGACTGACTTTGCTCTGGGAACCGGCGATGTGTAGCTAGCAATTTTTTCTTGTTTTGCATAAAAAACCAGTTTTAAATAATGCCTCTGCATTTTAACTCGGAATTTCATAAATTCTAAAGTGAATCTTCTTGTGAGAAGACGATGATGATGACAGACACAGCTTCTTGCCAAATCATTGTTTAATGAAGTTTCATCTTCTGTGATATTTCCTAATTTACGAAGTATGGGAAACGACACTTGCTGTCAGGCAGAAAGAGGATGTGCAAATATTTTATGCTGATCTTGAGAGGAGGGCGGAGGATATTACCTTAGTTAGTATGTCAGTCTGAGCTTGATATGAGAAAAATGAGCTGTTCTTGATGTGTCAGAATTTATACTGCTAACACTTTATCACTTTTTAAAACAAACTGAAGAAACAATAGGGATACTAGGCCTTTTATGTTTTTTACAGAGAGTAGATTTTTGGCAGTGTACACATGAGCACAAATTATGAAATTTGCTGTTGTGAAATTGTGATATTTCTTTGTGAGACATGATAGGGTTTTTGTCTTGAACTGAAGGAATCTGATACTGGTTTATTCCTGTTATGATTCAATTGTTTACATACTCTGAGAATTCCAGGTGTTTTGAGAATATCACAGCATGGAATGTTTCAGCATGACAGATTACAAGCTTTCCCTACTGCCCCTCCACCACTATCCTCTTTTGGTTATTTTTGACTATTCCGTTGCATCGTATGCAGAAAACACATTGTATGTGTTTATAAGGCCCCAGAAATAAGTTTCTTGAGCTTTTCTGTTTAAATAGCCAATTTGTGCTAAATGTCTTTGAGTGTTTATTACAAAGTAACCTACAGTGAAGTAGAAATAAGCTGTAAAACAAAAATAATTAAATCTATTTATTTCAGTGTTTAATTTTCCCAGTGCTTTCTTTTCTCTTACCTGTCTTTAAGTCACTCAAGTATTTTCTTGGCTATCTGCCACAATTTGTCTCACACAAGAGCCTACTGTTTACTTGGCTGTTACTTCAAAACTGTGTATTCCCAATATTTCTACACCGCTGTTAGCTGACTTTAATTACGCCTGTTAACAAGAAGTGAAAGAGAAGCATTTGAAATTGTGTGAATGACTTTATATTATACTCATTTTAATTCTTTTAATGAAACTGAAATGCTTAATTGAGTCTCTCTTTCACTTTTGCTCAGATTTAACTTCTGCAGTTCTCATTCAGATTAGACACCGGTGTGCCCAAGTAGCATGATTTTCACTGAACTTTCTGAATACTGTAGAACTTTGGGGAAGGCCAAATGAATATGTGATCTACAAAGATCAACCAGACCATCCTAAATTTGGTAGGTCCTAACTGCAGATCTCATCTTTCCTGAATAATCTAGTATTGTCTTCAGTTTTTCTCTTCCATTGTCATTTTTAATCCGCAGGAAGTGATTTCTATGTCTCAGGACATATAACATTTTTCATTAAAAGAAAGGATAATACCAGTATGGAGGTAGCAGAGAAAATGAGGAGGCTGATAGTTTAGTAAATTTGGATTTAATGTAACTATGATTGCAAACACCTAATCAATTTGAAATATTTTGACCAAGAAGTACACATAACTTGCAGCAAGTAACCTTCTTTCCATGCTGCTGCATTGCATCTCATGTATTTTTCACTTTTGCTTCTTACCCTTCCCCTGTTTCTTACCTGTATAGTAATTTTTTTTTTTTTAACATTGACTCATTTTATGTCAGGCAGGGAAGATGAGTGATAATATCAGATTTTTTAGCACTTCTACTAAAGGAGAAGATAAGCAAGGTACATGGACTTTCACAAGACTGAATAGAAAGTGTTTCTGGGACAATACTTTAAACGTGTATACCCAAAGTATATGTCCCAGGATGTAGCTTCATGGGATTTTCGGTGTTACAGATGTCTTTTTACACTACAGAAACTTCTCAGAAAAGTTTATCTCTGTGTATAGTCAGCTATTTGCCACTGTTTCTTTCCAGTTTTGATAACTGTTTTTTTTTAAAGAATCTTTGAATTTACTGCCTGTACTAATTACTTTGTTGTTTTTGTAGTGTGAGAATAAACAAAGACAACCAGTGTATATTTAGACAGACTTTTTCTGAGTATCAGCGTTATGAACTTGCCACATTTTAAGATGCCTTACAGTGTGTGTGTGTGAAACATAAATTGAAGAGCTCACAGGCAGGGAAGCTGAGGGAGATAGATGTGACGTAGACCCTGATGTGCAAGATAAGTCTATGGGATCAGTCTGGTTTCCTAACTGTTTCAAATTTAAAGATGGATATTACAAGATTATAGAAATCTTCTAGAGTCTTTTAGCTTTATAGCAGTAGTTTCTTGACAAGCCACTGAGGAAGAAGTAATGCCTGCCGCATGCTTATCTTTGGAGACATCTGTCTAACCCATTCGGACAGCCCTAGAGAGAAAAATCATGTCAAAATGTGGAGCAGGATAAGAGATGGACTATCAGAAGGTGACCGACAGCATGTCTATAAACAGACTAGCCTTCTAGGTAAATATTTATGGTTTATGTTTGTAAATACCTTGCTCAAAGGCATTTTTGTGCTTCTGTACCATAATGACTGCAATCAGCTGTGGAAATACATTTCCATCCAAAAAATGATCATAGTTTGGATGTTAGGAAAGCATTTGGTATAAAGTTATCCTGTATCTTATTGGAAAAATGCACACAAATACTCTTGGATATAAGCACTGTCGTCTGACAGATAGCAAAACACTAGGAGGACTTGCAGAGTACAGCTAATAGTGTATGACAATGAATCTGGCATCCTAGATGGGAAGCCGCACAGATGGAAGCAGAACACAATGCTAGAAGCGAACAACACATAAGTTGAAGTCACTGAAGATACCTACTTGGGAAAAACTGAAATCTCAACAGAGAACTTGCAGAAAGCAAGCTGATCTACTAATTTATGGCACAGACTTATGAGCAGTTAGCTCAGAAGTATCGTATTGTATGATAGCCCAAAACACAGGTTCAGTAGCCTACCCTGACATTGGTCCAGGCTTGCTTCAGCTGAAGTTGTGCTTAAACAAAAAAAATAAAAACAAACAAACAAAAATTAAAAATCCCCACCTGGTTTGGTTATTTCAAGCACTAGCTTCAGAATAAACAGACATGTCTCCAAGTATGCTACAGAGCACACAGGAGACAAGGTCCAAGAGATAAGCAAGTGTCACATGAACTGCATTAAAGTATGTGAGTGCTATTTTGAAACTAGAATGGAAATGCTTTGGGAAAGATTGTTTCTGTAGGCATTTTCTTTTTCTGTGCGGGCTCTTTTGTGTTGGCTGGTGTTACTATTGCTTTGACTCATGTTCTGTCAGGCCTTCTGCAAATAGGGCACAACTATGACTTTATGTATGGTGCAGATAAGACAGCATTTACTGCAGAGTGTCATATAGTTGTGTATAATTTTGCATATAATTCAGGAAAATTAGCTGACAGATGCAGATTATCTAATAGGAAGCAATTAGCAAGCAAGTAGTCAGCTTTGTTAAAGGCAGGGTGGATTTGGTGAAGGAAATAGGGGATGTTCTGCAAGGAGGGAGCTTATTTAGCACCTCCAGCTGCAGAACTCCTCCTCAGTTTCAGTGCGATTGCGCAGAGCACAGCTGCCTGCCTGGCATTCAGCTCACTGCTTTTTAAAGCTATGGTTGTTCATATGCTGAGTCAAAGTCATATGAGTGTCTATAAGAATCTAGAGGTTAGTACTAGAAGAAATGAAACTGGAAAAAAAATCCCCGAGAACTGGACTAAGAGAAGGAAAAATCTGCCATTGTTGAAGGGCTCTTTCAAATGAGAGTTCAAGAAGGAGTAGTCCATGGTTAGCAAATATTCAAACAAGTGTTGTCCCTCCTTTTCATTTTCTCTTTCAAACTGGATGATGGAAGGATGATGAAAGGATATGAAGAAAAGACACTCTGGGTAAAAATGTTTATCTGATGTTTCATAATGTGAAATTAACTCATTCATTGCATAATGTTTGAACACTGTATACAAAGCTAAGTCCCGAGCTGTTCTCAACATCCAGCACTCATTCAAAACCAGGAGGAGGAGCAGATGTTCAGCACAAATCTGATGGTGCTTATGGGTATGCGACCACTGTTAAGGGCAGCAGATTCCAAGGGGGCATGTTAAACAGAGCTACTCAAGAACACCCATTTCACAGTAACTGTGCTTAGTGTTATCCTGGAATGATTTTATGTGTAAGCAAGAAGTAAGCACCTGGCACTTCTGAGAGCTTATCATAGACTTCTTGCTCATTTTGGACCAGATTGTGAATAGTGCCTCAGGGATACCAAAATACGCTCTCTGTCCTGAGCAGGTACAACATAGATCATGCAGATAACATATGAAGATGTCAAATCATCATTGCCTGAGGGTTGATTGCAGCATGGCAGTATGCCTGCACAAAGAGATGTATTGTTTACTCTTGGCCTTAAAATAATTTGATCCAATATGACATATTACGTAAAAATGTTTTCTTTCTTCAAGAAATAGTTCTTGACAATTGCAAACAAGCTGGAAAAGTAAGTGCAAAATAAATTCCTTAGCAAATATTCAATATAAATTTAAGAGTATTGTAACATATATTCTTTAACATGAACAATGTTTTCACTGTAAGGCAGTCTAATTAATTTTACAGGATGAAATGCATTATGGAGGTACCTCCCTTGATCTAAACAGAGTTGCCCTTGGGATGAATTTATCCCGTGTCCATTAGTGTTTGCTAAGGTGTGCAACTTCAGATTCTGTATCACTCTTTAATTCTGATGTGCAGCCATGGTGAACATCGGTGTAACTGAGCTCAGTCATAAGAGCTGACTGCCATGCAAGGAGAGTTATGTAAAACAAAGGAAGTGTGCATAATTTTAAATCCAAGTGATGTAAGGAGTATATAGAGGATTTAATTTTTATTGAATTGCATGCTCTGTACTTTAGTCTTTCAAGGCCTCTGGACAAAAAGAAAACAATGGTGGCTTCTTGAAAAAAATAATTTATACAACATTCTGTAAACATATTAACACAAAACAGCATCAAGTTTAGATACCAGTGGAGAACACCATTTCCAGAATTAAAAGCAAAACAAAATAACCCAAAAACGCAACCCAGTTAAAATTCTTTGTGATGAATGCCAGGGTGACACCATATTGAGTTTGTGAATCTGGACTTGGAAGATGTGTTGGATGAGGAAGATGAATGCCCCGTTGTTATTTGGCTAAACTCTTAGGGAAGTGAACACAGGGTTGAAACAGAGTAGCGTGAAATCCTATGAAGAGAGAACAGAAAGAGTGCAATTTCGTTGGTGCCTTTCAGTCACAGTTCCTATGGCATTGAACACAGCAAGCACCAGGAATGATAGCTTTTGGGTGGCTCAGACCCTGTCCATGTTAGCGTGCAGGGTAAGCATGGCTGTTATTTGATACCTGACAGCAGATACAGGGTGGCCCAGTCTTTTGGGGGAAACCTGGGACAATCCAACCTGAGATGCAAATTCACTTACCTTGTGGCTCTATGAAAATGCTGCACATAGCCTGGTTACTACTACTCCTGCTTTCCCTCCATCTTTCCAGTCTATTTCTTCACAGCTCTGTGGTACCAGGCAGAGATAGGGAATGGTTTTGGGAACTCTCTGTGGGGTGCAAGAGGGGAGTCTCAGAATCACTTACATGGTTGAAGAGTTTGTTCTCTCCCTGCTTCTAGGGTAGATAGTAGTGTTTTTTATGGCTGTTCTCTACTTTCCTCTACCCTTCACTGGAATAGGAACTAGCTCCTTGCCTTCTCCCCTAAGAACAGTAAGGGACTTTTTAGCTGCATTAGCATATGCTGGAGTTGTTCGAGGGCAGAGGTGTCATGCGGCCTCCCTTTCACACACACAGACATCACTGTTACTTGGAGGGACGAAAGAAGGCAGGAGTCTGTACTAAAAAGAGCAAGATGCCACACACCCCGAACCACCTCCTAGTAAAGCTATTGCAGAGCAGTGAGCTTTGGAAAAGTGCTTATGTTTATCTCCATCCCAGCAAAGATGATGGAGCAGCTCATTCTAGAGGTCATCGTCAAGCAAGTGGAGGAAAAGAAGGCTATGAGGAGTAGTCAGCATGGATTCACCAAGGGGAAATCATGCTTGATCAATCTGATAGCTTTCTATGATGGCATGACTGGCTGGGTAGATAAGGGGAGAGCAGTGGATGTTGTCTACCTCGACTTCAGCAAGGCTTTCAACACTGTCTCCCATAACAACCTCCTAGGGAAGCTCAGGAAGCGTGGGCTGGATGAGTGGTCAGTGAGATGGATTGAGAACTAGCTGAATGGCAGAGCTCAGAGGGTTGTCATCAGCGGCGCTGAGTCTAGTTGGAGGCCTGTAGCTACTGGTGTCCCCCAGGGGTGAGTACTGGGCCCAGTCTTGTTCAACTTCTTTATCAATGACCTGGATGAAGAGTTAGAGTGTACCCTCAGCAAGTTTGCTGATGACACCAAACTGGGAGGAGTGATGGATATGCTAGCAGGCTGTGCTGCCATTCAGCGAGACCTGGACAGGCTGGAGAGTTGGGCAAAGGGGAACCTGATGAGGTTCAACAAGGGCAAGTGCAGGGTCCTGCACCTGGGGAGGAACAACCCCATGCATCAGTACAGGCTTGGGGCGGACCTGCTAGAGAGCAGCTCTGTGGAGAGGGACCTGGGTGTCCTGGTGGACGACAGGTTAACCATGAGCCAGC
>Ga0065711_1047969_pt1 | contig 12054 bp, 25 predicted proteins | sample Hoacrofraction12_FD_59098 | JGI IMG/M metagenome (GOLD analysis project Ga0065711, IMG submission 59098) | Hoatzin crop microbial communities from Cojedes, Venezuela - Epithelial fraction 12 v2 (version 2) | ecosystem: Host-associated > Birds > Digestive system > Esophagus > Crop | place... | reverse complement strand
GGGGGGGGCTTGCTGGTGGGATTGGGTTTCTCTGAGCCCATGGAGAGCGCCGGGAGGGTGTCGTGTGTGTCCGTCGTGTCGTGTGTGTGTCCCCCCCCCCGGCGGGGTTGCCGTCCCCAGGGCTGCTGGGAGGGTCTCGTACTGGTACCCGGCTGAGCATCCCTCCTGCACCTTCCTGCCCGGCGCCGGGTGTCTGCTCCCCGCTGTCGCATCCCGCCGCTCGCCTGCGAGAAGGCGCGGTTGCCCGTCAGACGAGGCAGGGAGACCTTCTGGTAGGGTCTGGGGTCTGCGAGCAGCCCACGGGGCCGCCACCGCCTCAGACGGCACCTGAGGTCAACGGGACCCGACAGCCGAGGTCACCGGGGTACGGCCGAGAGCCTTCCGGTGCGGCGCCATGGCCGAGAGCGGGGTGCCGGCGGCCGCTGGGCCGAGGCTGGCGGGACCCTGCCCGGTGGCTGCGGGGGCCGCGTGGCTCGCTGACGGCGGCCGGAGGGGTTGACGCGATGGGTGAGCGGCGGGAACGCTGGGCGCCGCGGCAGCAGTGGCGGTGGCTGGGCGGAGGGGATGGGAGGCGGAGGGGTCCCCGCGGCGAGGCCGGGCTCGCCTCCGCGTGCGGTGCTGGGCGACGGGTCTGACGGGGCGCTGGGTCTAGAAGGGACTTTGAGCCTTTCTGGGGCGGGAAGGGAGAAGAAAACGTCGGGTGGTTCGGAAAGCGCAGGGTGGAGTTGGTGCAATTGTGCTGCTAATACTAAAACATGGATTTTTTATTTTTATTTTAAAAAAGCCCACTTTTCTGTTAGCTATTCTAATGCTCTGCTCAGTCACCCCAAAAATCAGGTATTCCAGCTGTAGTGGTGATTTTTCAGAAGGCACCCAGGTGGGGTGGGAAAGCAAAGGAGTAAGGAGAAGAAGGGTTTGAAAACCTAGAAAGCTTTTCCTTGTCAGACGCTGCTGGTTTGCTTCTGCGATTAGCTGGTGCCTGTGGGAGGGATGCTTGGAGAGCAGGATCACTCTCGCCTGCTGGAGTCTCATGGGCAAAGTCCTGCCCAGGCTCCTGCCAGGACCTACAGACTTTGGTGCCTTTGGTCACAGGCTGAGGAGGCACGAGGAGTTTGTCACCACAGGATTGAACTCGGCTTGCTGCCTCCTCCCAGGTGCCAGGTCACCCAAGCATGGCGACCCAGATGTTCGAGGGGAGAGGGCACGCAGCCGTCTACCAGAAATACAGGTTTTCCCCAGGCAAAGAGCTGCAGGAAACCATCCTCACCTACCTGCAGGAAAAGGTGAGTGGGATATAGCCAGGCTGTAGGAAAAAAAGTAGGCAGTATTATTCGTTCTGCTGGGAGTGTCACGTTGGGTGGTGCCGCAGGGAGGAATCAATGAACAGGGCTCTGGGGACACAGGAACCTTTCCCGGGGTTGTGCCGTGCCGAGGCTGTTTCTCTGTGGATGCTGGGGGAGGGAATGGGGTAGAAGCAGCAGAGACCGGGTGGCCATCGGCTCAGACGCATCTCCTCTTCCCCACAGAGGGCAAACCCTGCTGAGCTGGCGGTGGATGTTGGCTGTGGGTCTGGACAAGGCACCCGCTTCCTCGCAGAGCACTTCAAGAAGGTGGTGGGAACGGACATCAGCGAAGCGCAGATCCAGGAGGCCAAGGATGCCCCCTCCCCACCCAACGTCTCCTACCTGTGAGTGTTGAGGGAGCCAGCTCAGCCAAAGGCAAAATTTGGGTCCTCGCGTGGAGGTGGTGTTTTGTGAGTACAATTACTGTAAGGGACAGCTGGCATGAAAGTAAATCCCATTTGATGGGATTCCTGGTGGGAACGGGCATTATCTAAGGCTTACGGTAGCCATGGTCTTGCATCCCCAAACGGTCATCCTTGGCTCCAAAAAATGCCCACTGGCTTCACGTCCTGATTCCCATATTACACGCCACCTTTTTTCCTTCTCCCACTCCAGCGTGTGCCCTGCAGAAGAGCTGCCGTTCGAGGATGCCTCGGTGGACCTCCTGGCTTCATTTACAGCTGCACACTGGTTTGATACCAAGAAGTTCATGAGAGAAGCAAACCGGGTGGTTAAGCCGGGTGGTTGTGTGGCCATCAGCACCTACACCGTGGACATGAGTGTGCGCTACGGGAACTGCTCCGAAAAGCTGACCAAAGTCTTCAGAGAGGTGAGGTGATGAAACCTAGACCTGGTTTCATCAGGGCAGGGGGAAGCGTGTAGTACTTCGGTGTGGGGAGGAAGGCAATGGGCTTGAGGGTACAACTAGAGGTTGTGCATTGGAGCATGGGGCAGAGGCATGGTTAAATGCATGGACAACATTGAGAATGGGGTTTGGTGGCTCCTGTGCAGTGCTGGGGCTGGCCAGATGAGGAGAAGAGGGACATTAGGACCAACAGCAAACGAGCAGACTGGTGTGGAGAGGAGGGCTGCGGAGCAGATCTGGGGGGCTGGTATCATCACAGAGACTTCTCCTGTTGCCCTGATCACAGTGAAAGGAATAGAAAGTAGAAATTGTTTGGAAAGAGGTTTTCTTAGTGATGTTTCTTGACAAAGAGTGTTTTAACAACGCATAGTGCAAAGCCTCCTTTTAGTAACAGCATTGTAGAGAGGAGGATAGGACGCTTATCTCTATAATAAAATAGGATCCTTGAATTCTTGACACTGAGTGAGATTTTGGTGACTTTTAATGCAAAGACTACTTCAAAAATAAAAAGGGCACATGTATGAATGTATCAGACCTAGGGCCAAGCAAGCCTGAGTTAAGTGGAAACTGAGAGCTTCAAGTGCTTTTGTGTTTGTTTTTAACCTGCTGTCTTTACAGTCCTGGGACCTGGTTTTAAAATACGCGCATAATAGAATAAAACATGTCTTGGAAGACTACAAAGAGATCTTTGAGGCCTTGCCATTTCCAGACAAGAAGAGGTGAGCAGAAACTCCTCGGCGCAGCATCAGGAGTGGATAGCAGTGGTGTCCCTGCTCCTGCACGGGGCTGCCCTGCCACCAGCCCTGCGAGGACACGAGGGAGCTGGGTTTGCCAGTGCGGGTAGCTGCCAGGTTTCAGCAAACGCCTTTGTATCGTGGCAGAGCTGTGTGGCTGTATTTCCAGTCCCGCTGGATTTCGTGCGGCTCTGTGTTGGGCCAGCAAGCGTGGTCTAAGGGCTGCAAGGACCCTTCCTGCTTAAGGCAGAATTGCCTTAGATTTTTTTTTGAAGTAGGTGGTTTATGATAATTTGAGGCTTCTGGGCAGATCACTTAATGGATGAAGGGGAAAAATGGAATGAAAGAAAGAACCTGCCCCAGCCTTCCAGGGAGCCAGTGCCTGCCTCCCCACCAAGGCACAGGACAGGGGCTGACTCCATGGGCAAACAGGGTGCGCTGGCAGTGGTGTTGCAGAGGTGTTGGCGTCCTGGCTGCTGGAGCTGAACGGGCTCTGCAGGCAGGCCTGTATTAAAGGGACTGTTGAAGTCACAGGCTAGGTCAGATGGTCCCTGGGACCACCACTGCTTTTCCAGCAGTGCATCAGTTAGAGCTCTTGACCCACCGAATGGCATAATTGGATATTTCCCTCTCTTAGAACTTTGTTAGCATCAGGTATTTTATTCACCACCACCTCAATCTGTTGTTGTCCTTGTTCCACTGCCTTTGAGACTTCATGTGCCAAAGCTCCTTTCTTCCCTGTCTCCCTTCTAGAATCACTGATATCTTTGACAAAATTCCCATGACGGTTGCTGGTGTCATTGGTTACGTGGAGTCTGCCTCTCCATATCAAGTCTTTATGAAGAATGACCCCAAAGCTGCAAAATCCCTCCTCCAAGAGACTGAAAAGAGGTAAGAAAACTGCTTGGGAAAACAAGCAGGACATGGAGGGCCCCTCTTGTACAGTGAATGAAGAGCGGGGACCCCTTCAAAGCCAGAAGTGAGCTGTGCAGCAATGCAGTCCCTCCTTCCCCTGGGCACGGATGGGCACTTGTCAGAGCTGAAACAGCAGATCCTCAGCTGCTCACAGCAGTTGACCTCAGTTTGAGCCAGTTGACTTAAAGTCCATGTAGCTGTATGGTGTGCTCTTGCGCTGAGGCATCCGTGTAAGTCTCATGTTGGAGGTCTCCTGAGTTTCTCTGCCTTGCTCCTCATGAGCAGAGGGGAAGAAAAACATTGACAGCTGCATCTTAACTGATGTGTAGCAAGGGCCTGATGCCAAGCTGGGAAGGGAAGGGCAGGCATCTGTCTGCCTCTGATTTGTTCCTGGACCAGAAGAACCCTTGTGCTTGTGTTGGCTGCATCGGTGCCTCCTGCATCTGCCGTCAAGACCTCTGTGCTTTGGGTGGAAGAGACCCATCTCTGGTTGTGGATGTCACACCATGTCAGGTGGGAGCTGGCTGGACGCACCAAGACCCTTCCTCTGCTTCTTGTTTCAGGATGCTGGAGGTGATGGGAGCTTCTTCTCCTGAAACCCCAGTGGAGTTCTGGGTGAGGCATGTCTGTCTGCTGGGGTGCAAGGGACGGTGAGAGGAAAACCCTTCTCATCTGGTGCTGGAAGGGAAGGACAAAGTGGGTTGTCTCTTAATACCCCACTTGTAAGCAGCTTAATTCTTTGGGAAGGTCGATGCTGATTTTGGTGATTAAAATATTGACCTTCTGTGGAAAACAGATGTGGGTTTATGCCTGCTCTTGGATTCCTGTCCGCGTTGGTCTCCCAGTCTGCCCAGCACTGCACCTTCAGCACTGGGAGGGTCCAGATTCACACTGGTGGTGGTTGGATTGCACGCGGGGATGAGAATCACAGTAACAGCTGAGAAACTTGCTGTGTTTATTACATGATTAATAATAAAAAAATGAGGGAAAAGTTGCTTGTGGTTATTCTTTTTTTTTTAAAGAGAGAGGCTGTAGAGCACCTGCTGGGGTGAGAATGATGGCACTTCATGGATGTTGTGTACCTAGGCCCTGATGAGTGGCCTTCCATTTCATGGGGTAGATGGGTTTTAGGTGGAAAGGGCCATTTGCCCCTTTCCCTGCCCAGGCTAAGCTAGGAGCTGTGTGCTGGCTTCAAAGGCTGAGCTGGAAAGGGGCTCTTGCCACCTACATGACCCCATCCTTGGTGAGCTGCAGGGTGGTGCAGGCATAGCTTATCTACCCCAGGTTTGCCCAGTGCTGTGCCAGCACTGCTGCTTTGGCCCTCCCGAGGTTGTGTGCCCTCAGCATGGCTTGGGAGCCCTTCTGGGATTGCTGCTGCAGGGGAGCAGGTTTGCCCTCCCCTCGCTCCCAGCCTGCTATCGCTCGCCCACGCCGCAAAGGCAAGATTAGAGGCTGCGTTTTGGGGAGTGGCAGGAGGAGGCAATGGGGTTCAAGGCTGGGCACAGCCCAGCCGGGTCCGCTCCTGTTTGCTTTCTGGATATTTGAAGTCCAGGCACAGCCTCTCGGGGGACCTTTCCCCTTCCTGCCATTCCTGCCCTTGGCAAGAAGGCTGCCCTGATGCCCTGGGGAGGGCTGTGGCCTCACTCTGTTACACCTTGGTGCCTTCTTAAGAAAGGCAGAAGTGATACCTCTGCTCCCTGCCCCAGAGGGAGCAACTGGAGGGAGGCTCATAGGGGCTGGAGGTACTTCAGCTGTGGTCCTGAGCTCTCAGGTATGGTGCTGCCACGGGTGCAGAGACTGTCTCCTTAACCTGGCAAAGGTGCTTGTGCCTGGGCATATCTCCCTTGGGGTCACTGGGTGCGGGCTCAGCTTGCCCAGGGTGGAGAGCAAAGGCTTTGACCCTGCTTGGTGGCTCCCAAGAGGGTGGTGGGGCCCCATGAGGAAAGCCCAGTGCTGATGTGAGGCTGGTCTCTGTCCGTGGCCATGCGTTGGAGAAGACCTTGTCAAGTGGTAATGCTGGATCAAGCCCTGCTGCAGGTCGCTGGTGAAGAGGCTGCACTGGGCACGGGTGGTGGTTGGGTGAGCAGCACCCGTAAAAATCTCCCTTGCTGGAGGAGGATGGGGCTGGTGGCTTGTCATCTGCTGAAGGAGCACTAGAGGTCTCTCCCTGCCCGGGACAGCACTGGGTGACATAGTCGGGTGCTACTGGGAGGCGGGTGGCCTCTGTGGGAAGCCCCAGCTTGGCTGGCAGGGCTTCTCCCGGTGAGGTGTGTCCCCATAGTGGTGCCTAGGCAGGGAGATGTCCCCTGGGAGGAGACACCCCATGTCCCTACAGCGCTGTGCCAAGAAGCTCGGTGAATCTCCCGGGATGATGCAGTGGGTGACCTGCTGTGACGTAACACCAGGGACTGCATCACCAGCGCGCTCGGGCATGACATCAGCAGCGTGAGGCACGCGGAGCAGCACAAACCAGCCGACACCGCAGCGGCTGCTGCCGCTGGCGTGTGCTGAGAGGTGGCGAAGGGTTCTGGGGTGCGTGGCAGGGCGGGCAGCACTTTGGTGACACCGGCACCCTGGGCCGGCAGGGACAGGACCAGTGACGGCTGCCGAGAAGAGGCCACCTGATGTCCCCTGCGCCGGCACCACTGGGCCATGGGCATGGCTCCCACGCACCACCCAGCGTTTTTATTTTTAAAGCTGGCTTTTTTGGGGGCACTTTTTTGGTTCTTTCTGTCATCTTTTCCAAGACCAGTGACTCTAGCAGGAGCCAGCTCCTCCCAGATGAGACCACCAGCTCCAACAGGGGTGGGGAAGGGAGCGATCGGGGCTCGTCCTCACCCCCTCCAGCAGCACGGCTTACGGCCAAGGCTTTTCCATGCTCATGCCACCCGGCAGCCGATGAGTCACGGGGCGATTGCCTCACCTGGTGCCGGTGCCAGCCCTGCCCGTTTTCACTTCTCGAACCCGGGATCTCCCGTGCGCCCAGGGTTTTTTTGCTCAGAGCACGTCTGAGTGGCTCCGTCTCGCTGGGCTGCGTGAGTCCGACGAGGGGTCTCCACCGCTGCCGTCTGCACCGCTCTCCCGGCAGCTGGGGCCGGGACGATGACTGCCGTGGACCCTGCAGCCCCCGCTGGGCGCGGCGTCCCCAGCCCGTGCTGGCTCTGGGAACCCTCCGCTGTGGTGGCAGGAGCCGGCACGAGCGCGGTTTGGAGGAGCCGTGCCGAATGCAGCCAGGCTTCGCTGGCCGGGCGGGCGACTGGGGTATGGCGCAGAGCGGCGTCACCGTGTGAGATGCCTGCCGGTGTGCCGATGTCCGGGATGGCAAAATCACATCCCGGGAAGGGAAAGCCCTCGCTGCTGCTCAGCCTGGCACCAACCGGCTTGGCTACAGCTGGTGGCGAGCGAGGGGCAAACATCTGAGCAAGGCGCCCAGGAGATCTTCACCCCTTCGTCACAGCTGCCCCAAGTGCCAGGGGGCTGCGCTCGCGGCTACGGCTTCCCCGCTCAGCTTTCGCTTTTCCTTGGGCGCCTCTGGACTTCCTTTTGCCTGCGCAGCGAGAGGAGCTTTCGCTTTACTTTTCCAACCAGAGATGACATCTGGGGGATGAAAGCCGCAGCGACGGGGAAGAGGAGCCAAAGGAGGTGGGTCCCGCAGGGATGTGATGCTGCTCGAGGACCCGACAGGTGACCCAGCAGCATCCCCAGCACCGTCCCTGGCAGGGGCCCATGGCATGGGGCAGCAGTTCGTGGTGGAGCTGCCTGTGTGCTGAGGTGATCTTCCAGCCCAGCTCCGAGAGCCCAGGCTGCAGATGGGGCCGTTCCGGCACGGCAGGTGCCAGCATCTATCACAGTCTGGGTGCTCAAATCACCATCTGGGTGCTGCGGACCCGGCTCCAGCCCCACCAGCAGCTGCTGGAGATCCCAATCCGGGTGCTGAAGTACCGCAGCCTGGCTCGTACCTCGGTCCGGAGGAGGAAACAGCCGGCGGTGCCCGTCCCGGGAGCTGGGCTGCACGCCGAGGCAGCGCCAGGACATCCCGCTCCCTCCCCTCCCTCGCCAGGCGCCACTTTTATTTTTACATCCATCAGGCTTTTCTGCTAAGGTGCCATCGATTCCAGGTGAGCTGTGCCTCGCTTGGGCAACATGCATGAAGTTGTTTATGCTGGTTTGGGCTTTTATTTCGTAGTTGTATTGAACGTGAACTTGTCGCACCAAATAAAGAATATTCTTCTAAATCTAGGCATTTCTTTCGTGGGGGAGAAAGGAAAGAGAGCGCCGTTGTCCTGTTCACCGAGAGGGCAGATGAAGGACCCGAACCCTGGCCGGGGCTCAGGCCTTTAGCTCCTGACCTCGGGCAACCTGCCGCAGCAGGGCAGGCTGGCACGGGTGCCTGGGTGGGAGCCCAGTCCGGCAGCGACGCCCGTGACTCGCTGGGAAGGGAAACCCTGTGCCCACCGCGCTATCAGGCTTTAGCACCGTGTTTTGCTGTCCTGGCTCTTCTCCAAGCTGTGTCTGCATCCAGTTCGGTCAAAGCGGAAACCGCCGCTGTCCAAGCCATGCTGCTCCCTGCCTGCCATCTCCGCTCCTCTTCATCTCCACCGTGGTTTTCCAGGAAAGATCTCAGCTCTCCGAGATGCTGTTGGAGCAGGGGAAGGGCTCAAGGAGGGCTGGATTGGCTCTGCAGGTCAACAACCAGTCCTGCTTAACCTCTTCATTAATGGTCTGGACAATGAGGCAGAGTACACCTGCATTGTACCAGGTTCACTGATGACACCAAACGGGGAGGAGTAGGTGACCCACCAGAAGGTCGTGCTGCCAGCCAGAGGGATCTCCACAGGCTGGAGAAATGGGCTGAAAGGAACGTCCTGAAGTTCAACAAGGGGAAGTGCAAAGTCCTGCACCTGCAGAGGAACAACCCCAGGCACCAGGACATGCTGGGGGCCGCCCAGCTGGAGAGCAGCTCGGCAGAAAAGGCCTTGGGGGTCCCGGTGGACACCAGGTTGACCATGAGCCAGAAGCGTGCCCTTGTGCCAAAGAAAGTGAATGGTATCTGGGGCTGCATTAGGAGAAGCATTTCCAGCAGGTTGAGGGAGGTGATCCCTCCCCTCTGCTCAGCACAGGTGAGGCCACCCCTGGAGCGCTGGGCCTGGTTCTGGGCTCCCCAGTGCGAGAGACACGGACAGACTGGACAGAGTCCAATGAAGGGCTATGAAGATGACACAGGGTCTGGAGCACCTCTCCTATGAGGGGCGGCTGAGAGAGCTGGGGCTGTTCAGCCTGGAGAAGAGAAGGTTGAGGGGCTCTTGGTGCTGCAGCAGGCAATAGGCACAACCCGAAACACCTGAAACTCCATCACTGCTAGAAAACACTTTACTATGAGGGTGGTCAAACACGGGAACAGGTTGCCCAGAGGGGCTGTGGAGTCTCCGTTCTTGGAGGTATTCAGAACTGGACAAATGTCCTGGGCAACCTGTGCCAGCTGACCCTGCTAGAGCAGGGGCTGGACTAGACGGTGTCCAGAGGTCCCAGCCGTCCTCCGCCACTTGGCACAGCACATCCGTCCTGGTTTGCCCACCCATAGGTGTATTTTTCCACAGTCTTGTGCAAGAACTTCTCTCATGTACTTGGACTCCTTAAAGTCAGCAGTTTATTTCCAAATATGAATGTTAAAAATTGTGTCCTTTTGGAGCAGTGTTCTTCTGTGGCCACCATGGGAGGCACTGCAAAGTGCATCTATGCCCATTGCTGCCTTACTGGGTATTTGCTTTTTAGATACAGGTATTGCCCTAATTATCTGTATTTAATGCTTGATGAATGCACGAAACTAAAAGCACGGCGATGATGGCTTCAGGACAGGTTTTGCTGAATGGTGGCACCGTTCCAGCTGTCAGCGGAGAGATGTCAACAGATGATATTTGCATTTCCAGGCTAAGCAGGGACCAAACCCCAGCCAGCTCCAGCGGCTGCCTCCCTGCACAACCCTGCATCCCCCCCCGAAAATACCAGGCGGAAGTGCTCCTGCTTTCACCCTTTTACTCTCTTTTGCAGCGAGTCTGGTCCCTGAGCATAATGCGTACGTACAGAGCTCGCTGGCAGCCTGCACTGAGCAGTGCAGCACCCGGCTGCTGCTTTTGCCCCCTCTCTGCCACGGCCGTTGCGCTGCGCTTCCCATGGGGAAACTGAGGCATGAACTGCTGCCGCTCAGGAGGCACCGAAACCCTCCCGCCACCCCGAGAGCCCTGTCCCTGGGGGGCCGCATGCCTGGGGGTCTCCTGCAGCTTTCGGCACAGTGCTGGGCTGGGTCGTGTCCAGGCTTCCCTGTACTTGCCAGCACCTCTGCACCGCTGGAAGTGGCTCCCTTGGAGGGAAGGGATGAAGGCAGCCCGAGCATCCCCCCGCGTCCCTGGGGTGCTGGCTGCACTCGCCCCGTCAAGGTGGGTAGCGAGGCAGGCAGTGGGGCAGGCAGTGGGGCAGGCATCTAGCAGGGAGCGGAGCAGGCAGCGGGGCAGGGAGTGGGGCAGGCAGTGGGGCACGCACTGGGGCAGGCAGCAGGGCGGGATTCAGAGCAGGCAGCAGGGCAGGGAGCGGGGCAGGATTTGGAGCAGGATTCAGAGCAGGCTGCGGGGTAAGCAGTGGGGCAGGGTTCCGAACAGGCAGCGGGGCAGGATTCGGGGCAGGCAGCAGGGTGGGCAGCAGAGCAGGGAGTGAGGCAGGATTCAGAGCAGGCAGCGGGGCAGGGAGCAGGGCAGGCAGTGGGGCAGGATTTGGAGCAGGCACCAGGGTGGGCAGCAGAGCAGGGAGTGGAGCAGGATTCAGGGCAGGCAGCAGGGCAGGGAGCAGGGCAGGCAGTGGGGCAGGATTTGGAGCAGGCAGCGGGGCAGGATTCGGGGCAGGCAGCGGGGCAGGATTCGGGGCAGGATTCAGAGCAGGCAGCGGGGCAGGGAGCAGGGCAGGCAGCGGGGCAGGCAGCGGGAGGCGGGCGCTGCCCGCACCTGCCGCACCTGCGGCCGCGGGATTCCCTCCACTGCCGCTTTCGCTTTCCTCTTTCCAGCGCTGCCAGGCCGCGGGTTTTCCTGCCAACCTGAAAGCGCAATCACACCAGGCAAGTGGCATAAAAAGCCGGGGAGATGGAGCAGAGAGGCAGCCAGACCGAAGCAGGGGAAGTAGCTCCCCGGGACCGGCCGCCAGCCCAGCAGCCCCACGGCCTCAGCAACACCGTCAGGCACCCCCACCTCAGCGATCCAGCGGACCCGTCCCAGAGCCCTCCGGGTCGTCCTCTCCGGCATCTTGCACCACAGCCCCCTCGCCCCATCGTAACCCCCTCACCGCCGGGTCCTCGGAGGGAAAATGCTGCACCTCGGCGTCGCCCCGCTGCTTCTGCTGGTGCTGGGGGCCAGCCTCGGGGCCGCCTTCCCCCGGGGAGCCCTGAAGAAGAGCTGCAGCCTGTCCAAGTACCAGTTCCTCGAGCCCAGCGAGCTGAAGGCTGTGCAGAAGATGAAGGAGCAGTTTGTGAGTACCGCTGGCAATGGAGGGCTGTCGGCTGGTGGGGGGCAAGGCAGGGGGGACGCTAAACTCCAGACCCTGAGTGACAAGGCAGGTGTTTTCTGCGGCAGTTTGGGGATGAGGAGGATGCTTTCCAGGGGATTCTGGGGACAAGGAGGATGCTGGGCCAAATTTGGCCCTGATGTCAGACTCCTCAACGCTGACTGGGGTTGCACAACACCACCAAAAGCCAAGATGGCAGTTTTTCAATTCCTCCCTTGGTTGTTGCCCGCAGGAGGACATCATGCTGCTGTCGGAGCGCAAATGCAACAGCAGGCTCTTCCATCGGAAATGGAGCCCGGCGGAGCTGTCGGTAAGAGCAAGGCGATGCTGGGAAAAGGGGGTGTCCCCCACCCCGCCTCCAGCCGGCACCTCCCGTCGGCTGGTCCCACCTCCATCCGCACCCCCAGGCAGGGCTTCGAGACCCCCGTGCCCCCACTCGCAGCCAGCCCAGGCGCTTCGGGTCCCTGACCGGGAGACTCCCGCCCGCAGGTGCCCGACCGAGTGCTGCTGGTGGAAGCCGAGCTGGACCTCGCCACCGCCATACTGGGGCTCCCGGCCACCCCCCGGTTCGCCGAGACGCGCAAGCGGCCCCTGGCCTTCCTCACCCAAGCCCGGGAGGACCTGCGAGGCTGCGTAAGTGTCCCCCCCAAAG
>Ga0065711_1047968_pt1 | contig 12054 bp, 5 predicted proteins | sample Hoacrofraction12_FD_59098 | JGI IMG/M metagenome (GOLD analysis project Ga0065711, IMG submission 59098) | Hoatzin crop microbial communities from Cojedes, Venezuela - Epithelial fraction 12 v2 (version 2) | ecosystem: Host-associated > Birds > Digestive system > Esophagus > Crop | place... | reverse complement strand
CATCCCTTGCCAGCTTCAATTCCAGGTGGGCCTTGGCCTTCCTCGTCGCATCCCTGCACGCTCTGACCACATTCCTGTACTCTTCCCAAGTGGCCTGCCCCTCTTTCCACATTCCATGGACCTTTCTCTTCCACCTGATCTCCGCTTGTTCAACCATGCAGGTCTCCTGCCTCCTTTGCTCCATTTCTTTCTCAGGGGGATGCACCGCTCCTGAGCATGGAGGAAGTGACATTTAAACAGCGACCAGCAAATGTGTCTTCCCAGCTGAACAATAGGCTTTAGGATAGCTGAGGGACATAAAAAATCCCTTTTGAAACAGAGAATGGGCCTATACACTTAAATCAATCGTAAGGTTATGATTCTACTGCTACACCTTTGTTCCTGCTAGTTAAAAATCTCTTGAATATCCTTCATTTTTTATTAGCCATATCAAATTAGAAAATAATCAAATATTATGTTTGGGTAACCATAAATAGCAGGTAATGTAATTTTCCAATTTTTCATCAAAAAGACATTATCTTAAAATAAATAAAGAAATATATGTCTATTTCTTTTTCAAATTTTCTTTCATTATACTCACTTCAGAGGGACACAAGAAAAAAGTTCTCTTGTAGAGGTAACCACCTACATGTTTTTTACTGTCACTACTCTGCCTAATTTCAAATAGGGATATCAACAGTCATGTCTTCCTTATTTTTTCTCTGCTTACATGTCAGAACACACTGTAAGAATTTAGGAAGTTGCCGCAAGTACTTATCCCTACGGCCAGAAAGCTCAGATATACCATGACTGTACCTAACGTTTTTCCAAACTCGGTTTTCGAATGCAACAGGAGAAGTTAAATTCACCGTTTCAGGCTGGGTGATCCCAAGGATCAGCTTTAGAGGCCTCACTCCCGCCCCCGCTCCAAACTGCAGCCACTTCATTTGTTACCTGTGAGCCTCAAGAGGACATTTTACTTTCCAGTCACTCAAATGGGTGTCATATTCCACAGATATGATTCTCAGGGCAGGACAGTCTGAAGCCAGCCACGTCTAAATTAAAAGAAAAATTAAACCAAAAGGAGCTTATAATTGAAGTACTTAATAAACTCTTGCAAGCAATTTATCAGCAATGGAGCAAAGATGTTACTATGGGGACAATATCATGCGAGATTTCTGCTCCTCAGTTATCTCTTACACCTGGACTATTATTCTTTTATTACACGCTGGTGAACCCTAGCCTGTTCCCCAGCCACAAAGTAAGCAACGGATGGAGACAGATTCCTAACCCGTGCATTCCTGGCTCCCTCTCCTGGGTGAAACATGAATTACTAAGACTACCAACAGGACTGATCAGTTCAAGTTTTACAGATACTTTGATGGTTACAGCAATGCAAGTTGCTTGAAGCAGTAATTAGTTAGTTACCAATAATATTTAAGTACCAATCTGCAGAAATTGAGGTATTCAGACACCTATGCAAGAAGCTTTTAAAATGTAATTTTATGTGTCTTTTCCTCAGCAGTAACATTCCATCAAAAAAACCCCAAAAGAGATCATAAGAAAAGCAGCTATTGCCTCTTCTTCCACTAGCAGAAGAATGATGATGAGTGTATTAATTTATCAGGGATTTCCCTTTTCAAGGACAACCTGTTCAAAATTTCAGCTTCCTAGCGAAAATGTATCAGGAACTTGAAAGTGCTACATGTACAATGGATTAAAAGTGATTTCATTCAAAACAGACCACTGCCAGACAGTGTAATTCTAGATCCTCTGGACAGCTCTCATTAATGAGCAAACAGTAGCTGCATGTGAAAATGTCACTGTCATTTTACCTTCGGCCAGCACTGGCTATAGTCCTCCTCCCCTCCTGACATCTTTTTATCCAAACGCTGGTCAATGTCTTGTTGTCGCCAGGTTTTAAATGCCGCTCCCAAAAGACCATGAACGAAAAGGATGTCTGCTCTGATGGGCTGACTGATACAGAAAAAGGAATTTTTAAGAGATGCATGGCACATATTCTTTTAGCAAATTAAATTTGCACAGAACTTTTAACCGAAGGGATGCCAAAATGCTAGTTTTAACACTATAAGTTATTTCTTCTCTTATGGACAACAGTTGATGACATTTCATGATATTTCAAAGAGGATACTCAGATCAAGACAAAAAACAGGGATCCACCCGGAAGAGAGAGATACAAAAAAAAGTATGGGAAGTATGCACCTCACAAGTTGTACTTTTCTATAATGAAAATCCCCATTCTCTCCACCTACTGTTAATGCAGCTTGGTAGTTCCAGATTTATCATCAAATTAGACCTTCACTGTAACCTGACTAACGCCAGTCACCCAGGGAACAGACACTACGCAACACGTGGAGACTGCTTCAGTCCCAGATACGCAATCACTATTAAAAGCAGGTGAAGCTGTAAATTTACTGCGCCTTAGGCCAACATGTGCTGCTGCCAGCAGAGCAATTACAAGGCACTGTATCCCAAGACAGGCAGCGCAAAGGTTAAATGGTTGCAACACATGCAAAGCAGCAATTCATCTCATGGTTTATGTTTGGATTTTTTCATGCAATACAGCAATACTCCTTTCATGGCCACAGACTACTCTGAGCACTTCTGCTGTTCTGTTTGAGAATCTAAACTCAGTCCTCTCAACCCACCAGAGAACAGGAGAAGCAGGTGACATCGGTACAGCAGCATTCTGATGTCAACGCTTCCAAAGTTTTCTACCTGAACGGTATAACAAGTACAGCATGCGCAATACCTCCTTCTGCTTTACCTGCTACGATATTGTGGATGCAAGACGTAAACACCATCTGGATACTTTTCTTGCACTGTGTCCCTGTCTAGATTAGCCAAAGCTCTGGATGCATGAGAAGACTGAATGACATGTGGGGACTTCATTACTTCAGCAAGTACAGAAACCCAACCTACGTTGAAAAAAATACAGCGGCAGGTTAACTAATTAGACATATCATCCAAAAAAAAGAATTCATAAACATCATCCTTCAAAGCATACTTGTGAAAACAGATATTAAAACTTAAGAATCAAAACAAATTATTTCAATCCACTCTCTTTACCGTAGAAATGGCAACGCTAGATAAGTGGAACCTCCAAAATTAAAAAAACGTGAGTGGTGAGGAGGCAATGTATTTTAGTACTGTTAGCTTACGATCAGAAGGACAATCTCTTCTCAGAACAAAAAGAAAGTGTATCAGTAGGTCAGTGCAGTTGTCAGAGAGAGAACAGATCTCAAGTCTCTGCAGGTAAGATGCAAGAAAAGACAGAGAAAATAAATGTCCCAGAGAGAAAATGAAGCTTAAAGCATAAGACAGACACAGAAAACAACCCACAGGACTAATGGCAGGTGGATAAACTGATGATTGCTGCCAGAGTACAACCATTTCTGATTTTAAAATCCAGTGTGCGAAAAGCTGTTTAAGGAATTAAAATGTCCCCACTATTCTAAAAACAGTATACTATTTATAGCTAAGAAACATAAAAGCATTAATGAAGGAGACCTTTGAATACAATCCTCAATAAAATTTGAAGTCATAGCTACCTCAAGAAAAAAAAGACGCTTTATAATACCTTACCTAAGGTGTAAAATCTAGTTTCTTAGACATGGATGGGGATGTTCACGGACTACTGAGAAATGCAAAGGAGTATCTTTTATACACACACACACACACACATGTATTTTTCTTTAAAATCCTGATAAATCTTGTTGCTGCTGGCAAGAGTGGTCTACAAATCACAATTATGTTAAAATTGACTTTGCAAATAAAACCTGGGAAGACTTCAAAGAGAGATTTTCAAATGGCGGCTCATTTGAAAAAGAAGAAACCGTTTACTCAATGAGCACTGTTTCAAAATCATGCATAATATGTTGCTACTAGTATAGCCAGTAAGTTGCTAAGTCAAGACAGTTTGTTCACGAATTAGGAAAAGAATTGACATGTGAATTTTGTTTAAATGCAAGTACCTTTGAGAACTGCCAATTTTTTTTTCAAGAATTATGTATTTAAATTACATTTCTAAGCAGAATAGATGTTGACCACTGTTCAAGTTCTCCTTAAGAAGAATACTATCTAAAACCTATTTTCAGTTTGCCAAATACACTGAAAGACTGCCAAGCTAGTCTGATTAAAACCAGCAAGGTCTCTGGTTCCGTATTTCTCCTGCATGAGCCAAAATAAAGGGGCAAAAATAGCATTCAGAATCCTTCTGCCTCCAGACACCACACCACAGCTACTACACAGTGCACCATTCTTTTTCTTCCTCTTCCTGTGCCAGCAGTTTTTGCAAAGAAAAAGTCTTACAGGTTCTTTCTTCTTACGAATCATTCATCAACACAAGGGAATTCTTATCAACTCTTGACCAGCAGCATTTAACTGCTCATCTTTCACTGCCTAAAACTCCGTTTGTACTGAGAGCTCTGCCCCAGGGAGCTGCTGACTCCTCTGCTACAATCTCTTCCTCTACATGTATGGTTTCAGCAGTCATCACAGGCAGGTAAGAAAGGTGCTAGAGCTCAGACCAAAGACCTTTGCCGTCTGCTGTCTTTCTCCAAAAGTGAGCAGTAATGGAAGTTGTGGAACATTAAAAGAACAGAACAATGAAAGGGCAAGTGTATATAGTGCTGATTCTCCACTATACCCTCTCAGCTTTCTACAATCAGCTTGGCTTTTGCGTGTAGAACTTCACAGATTTTTCTTTCCATTAATTTGTCTAATGACTTTTGGAAGCTTTGCAAGTCTTCAGCAACCACAATGTTTTGTGGCAAGTTTTAGTTTGGTCATGCACTGTATGGAAAATATATATATATTTAATTGTTCTGCCTCTTGGTAATTTAATGTACAAGAATCTTTGGTCTCACATTATGAGGAATAGCAGATGATCGTTCTCTCTTTCCCTTCCCCACGCCAGGGAGGATTTTATAATCTCCATCATATTCTCATTCTGGTGCTTTTTTCAGATGAAGCGTCTTAGTCTAGTTCTTTCTACCACAGCCATTCCAAATTTTTAATTACCCTCACGGCCTTTTCCTGTGCCTTTGCTGCTTGTTTTTGCAACAGGGAGATTAAGCGTTTCAGAGACAGACACTGGCTCAGATGTACACAACAGTGTATTTTCTATTTTTCTTTGTATTTCTTTCCTAACAAAACTTTGGGACTTATTTGTTTGGTACAGAACTAAATAAATTTACTATGATATTTAGGGTGTATTAAAAAAAAGAGGCAGCAGAGAAAGGCTTAACAGAAGTTACTAGCCCAACATAAAACAAGGGAGGGCAGGAAGGCATATTTCACTTTATTCCAAAAGGTAAGGACTGCAAGCTGGTTCGCTTCTTTACGAGAGTAAAACACAGACAATAAAAAAATGTGTAGGGTAGATGATCTATAAGAGTAGAACACTTGAAAGATTTTTGCCAGTAATCTGAACCAAAATCAAGTCCAAGTTTTCACCATCCATTAAAGACTTACAACTCCTCTGTAGCACTGACATGCATTGACTAGACAGCATAAAGGAGTTTTTCATCAACACCATCTAAACTGTCTACATACTTTTGTGCAAAAAAATAACAACAAACACCCCCCTCCACACACACACACACAAATATAAAACCCACACCACTAATGTGTTTCTTTGCACTTTACAACACACTGAATCCACTGAAAGTTTTTAGAAGTCCAACACTCAGACTGCTTGCACTGGCTTCCCTTTTACCTGCGCGTACTATGGATGAATGAAGACGTTCATCCAAAGCCATATTTCCAATAATGCGAATTATGTTCCTTTGTATTTTTTCTGAATCTTTACGTAGCTGGTATATCCTCTGTAGTAGCTGAAGGCCTCCTTCAGATTCGATTTTATCACAGTGAGAAGAAACCTAACATTACATAGTAAATACAATGACAATAAGAAGATGTAGTGCAAAAGGTTCTTTGAGATGCTGTTAATTCACAAAGTAGGGAACTTTAAGAAGTCGCTATGATGGGGAGCCCTTACTACATTGAAATTCTTATTAATCTAGAATTTATCATGCCATTGTTGAAGAGGGAGAAAACATTCTAACCTGCTAAATGCACAATTTCTATGGATTGACAACCTGAAAGATGCTATCATCTCTCTACTCTCCTCCACATCTGAGGGAAATGTTATTGCTCTTCACTTGGCACGATCAAATTTCAACCAAAGTTCAAGAGTCTTAACAGGACAATTGTCTGTAATTGATAAAGTACTATCTCAACCAAAGCTACTTGTCTTCCTGTTCACCACCTAAAATGCAATCATTATAACCCCTTCTCTCTGAAATACAAAGGTATTTGTACTTTCCAAATAGTGCTGCTGTCATTATTGATCTCAAGGGCAACAACATATTCTAGTCCAAGCAGATAAATATGCACTAATTAATTGTAGTGTCAACTACCGATACTGGCCAAATGCTTGTGACTTGAACATGTTGCCTATAGTGCTTAAAAATGTGTGGTGGTCACGGAACTGCTGATGTCCTCAAGTTTGTGGCGTTCAGCAAAGGCAAATACACATTTGGAATACAGTCACAACTTCTTTCGACTGAAAATCTGGAATATAACAAATTCTAGATGAACTCAGAATTTCTAGGTATATAGAAGATGTGAAAAGAATACTGGTAAACTGCGCTTTATCCATCCCTACTACCAACAGCAAGTTGGTATTCTCAATACTATTTCACAATATTCAAGGCTTCTGAGCAATTAAGTGCACACAGAAGAGTGTAGCAATAGGAAACAAGAAGAATCACTGTTGAGCAAAGTCCTCCACATGCTTCATCTGTGTCTGCAAAGAACAGAGTGGTCCTGGGAAGATGCAATGTATTAGCTGTGCGGTGTGTAATATTCTGCCCAAAGGCAGTGACCCTTGAAGGAGGGGCCTTTGTGAACAGCCACAGGTTTGCATTCTGTCTTGGCTTCTGGTTAGAGCAAATTCATGAGGCTACTTTGCTTTCTGGAAACCTGGCACTAGAGTTAGATTAAGGAAGACCACTTGTATGCTTTCTGAATGGAGGTACTCACACCAATGCACATACACTTTGCACTAAGATTGTCACGTCATCAGTATCTTGCTTACTGAGAAGCTGAAGAGTGGAATCACTAAGTTTTTCCTCATGATATCTATCTCCAATGACTTTGGGTGCCAGCGAGAGGTAGCCCTACCCAGAAAAGACATGTTAAAGCCACCTGGACTTGAGGCATTCTCTCCTGCTTTTCTGTGTCTGAGCTGCCGCTTTTACTTCTTGAAAGACATATACAGGTGTGTTACACGGGAACTTATACGGGCTAATTAGAACAACAACAGGACTTACATACACTTTCCACAAGAAAAAATGAGTTTGTTATGCTGACTTCCAATTCACACCAGTCTCAGTTGTCTGAACATCCTTACAGAAGGGATGAGGGGTAGGAGACAAGGAAACGGCAACTCCTTCCCAGTGTATGAGAAACCATTAGAAAGGAATGTTTATAAACGTAGCTTTTCAGTTATAGTTTGAAGGACAAATTACCTTAGAATGCTGCACTAAAGCTTGCAAGCAGAAGAGTTCCACTGTCTCTGAAGGGATTTTACTCAGTGTTTCACAATATGGAAGTCCATTTCCTCCAAAACACCATAAGCCTCCCTGAAATCAGAATCAGTAAAAATTATACCACTTTTCAAATGGCTATATAAAATAAGCATTTCTAAACTTAAATGTTAAGTGTGTAATAGAAATTGCTATAAAGTGTGCACAGCGTGCACACATTTTTCAAAATGTATAAATTACACAACAGTACACCCTAAAAATATCTACTATTTTTAACTGAAAATATTAAATAAATTATCAGTCAGTAGACTCCATAGTCCACTAACTTAAAAACATACCATAAACGGGAAAAATGCAGGACTTTCATTTTGTTAATGAATGTCTTTTTTTAAGAGTATTTGCTTAAGCAAAAAAAGCAAGAATCAGACTGCATCTAGACTTCCATAGCTGTGAAAATGAGAAGCAGAGGAAAAAAGGTCTTCAACACTTGGCATAGCCTCTGAAGACCAGTCTGTCTCAGTCATGCAGTAGGATGACCAGCATAAGCTGAATAAAGAACAGTTTTCTACAAGAGTGTGACTATCAAAATGCCTCCAAGTGTGGTGTCTTACCAAAGCTCTTTTTGCATAGCAAGAGCTCTGGCTGTGAAAACAATAAAAGAGTCACAGTGTAAAAATATTACACATAATTGTGTCATGGGAAATAAAGGAGTTATTGCACTCTGAAATCTCTAAATAAAGCCTGTCAGGCATCATTATTAAAATACGACAGTAGTTTTATTACCACATCTTAAGAAAAATAATAATAATTGATTAAAAACATCACAACTTTTTAATAAAAAAATAAAATGCACAAGAGATCATGGATGAGACTGGCATGACAATTATTATCTTTAAGCAATAACAGCACTTTAAATGACATTCCTAAAGCCACTTAGGAAGTTGTTGGACAGATAAGGCTGAAGAATTCATAAGTTCAAAGTCCAAACAGACCACTATGCTATTCCAGTTCTGGTTTTGGCAACACTGGTCTGTCACAGGGAGGCATTTCTATGTGACATAAGAGAGTTTACTATTTAAAGTGCACGAACAACTTATCAGTTTTCTAGTAAGACTTCACAGAGGTTTAATCTTCTCAGCAGTAAAAGAGCACTCAAACAATGGTTAAGATAAAATCTGAAAAATAATTTTATGAGCACTGCAAGGGGAAAGAAATATTCTGGACAAAAAGTTGAAATATCTGCTTCATGGGAAGGCTTGTAAGTAAAGATATAATCTTTCACTAGACCAACTAGTACAGCTGGGAAAGACAAACAAGCTCTCAAGCATACAGACTGTATGCAGAAGAGATTTTACTTATGTTGTACGGTCACAAAGTCTCTGTATTTCTCTTCCTCTTATAGTGCTTAAAAATATGGAAATACGTTTGTATCTTTGAGCTCTGCAGGCACGAAGTACCCAAATAGCTGTGTTCTGCACGTGGGAACTCACCCTTTGGGCAGCAAGAGTCTGACTACTTTCACGTAAAGCAAGAGATGTGAAGTACTGCACACACGGGTCAAGACCAGACTGAGGTAAAGATACTAACAACAAGCGAAGTTCATCTTCTATGGGACAATCCTGTGAGAAGTAAGCACAAACAGCTTTTAGTTCTGTTCAAAACATGAAATAAAACACAGGGAAAAGGAAGATTTGAAATAACGGAATCAGCCATATTAATAAGGCCATATAATACAAACCCTAGACTTGAGTGCTCTGCGACTTCTGTTTAATAGTTACACCCGTAAAGACTTTGCAAACTGGTAATTCTGAAACCACTAACTGAGTGATGAAAAGCAAGCTTCAAACCTCATACTTTGGTGGCCTTATTCTAATAGGTCTGGAGGGCAGCAGAAAAAAACGTTCCTCCTGGCACAGGGAGTGTAAAAGTTCACACTTAACTACACAGTAATTTTGGTTACATACATTAAAATGAATGTATAAATTACTGGTAAAAAATACAGGCAACATTTCTTTTAACCTTTTATCTTCAAAGTATTCATACAGATGTTCATTTAATAATCCAGGGTAGATGACAGGAAAACAGATTCATAGTCATTTTATTTGCCCACAGTCATGAAACTTGCAGTTATTCTAATCCTTGCTACAATCAGAGATGGAGACAAATCTGACGTCCAGAGCAACACTTGCTGCCACAATGATTTAGTTCAACTTCCTAAGCAGCAGGCTGGGAACTGCTAGCTTCAATCACCTAGCAATCATACTGCTGTAGAAATAAAGTATATACACAACCATAGACTAGTATCAACCACAGATGAGTGTAACATAGTACTTCAGGACTGACAGGTACAGATCCACTATCACGTAATGTTACAAAGATAAGAAAGAAAAAACTGAGAATATCACTACCAATCAAAGCTGGTTTTCAGGGTTTTGTTGGTTAAGATATACAGGTATTCTCTGACAGGGACTTCTGCCAGCATTCATTCTATTAGCATTACAAAAGACCTCTCATACTACGCTTTGTGTGCCAATCCTGTTTACTGAAGAAGCTGATATGACGACATGATTGCTCAAACCATCATATATATATATATATACACACTTACCAATTAATAGAAAACCAAACCAAGGCCAAATCTATCCAATACGGATTTGTTGGTACCCAAAAGCTGGCAATAAAGAGGTGGGGCTACAGCAGAGCACCATGCTAGCAGTGAGGATGCAAAGGCCTCCAGGAGTGCTCCCTACGTGTAGAATTCTGTCAGTATCAACAAAGCAATCTACGATGACTTCACATAAAACTGCTTGTCATTGCCTATTAGGTACAGACAGGCAGTGCTGTGTATCAAAGCGGCAACTGCCTCAAACTTCACTGCTGGTAAATATGCAATGTGGACATACAGTTCAAGAACAACAATGGATCAATATTCCTATCCTTATTTCTTTCCCTTGTGCCATTCACTAATGCAGATATACCCCAGGGGTATATCACTATATTATAGTTTTGTACTTTGGTCTTCATTTTACTACTTGTTAGTTACTGCATAAGAACTCCACTTTAGTATAGTTACCAACAACAAAAGCACTAAAAGCCAACAAGCAAGCAAAACTAATCTAATACCTACTTTTCAATTACTTACATTCTTTATTTTTGGCAATGGTGGTGGAGGCAGGAAAAAGCGAAGGTCGATGTCTTTGGATCGAGCTAGACCTATCGCAGTCCTTTGATCACAGGTTTGGGCAACTGTACCATACTGATAATCTGTAGCACAAGAACTTCAGTGTTAGGGTTAAAACTAAACTTAAATATTTTATTTGGTTTTAAATGTAGTTTCTGATCTACTTCGTAAATATACTTGAAAAAAGCACCATCTCTCTTCAATCTACCTAAATACGCTCTGATTTTGTAACCACAAAATTCCAAAGGATAAAAATTGCAGATGTTAGACCAGCACTATACTGAGCTGAAATACACCTGGGCACTAACGGTTCATTATAGACCAGTTTGACAAAGGTCCTCAGCTATAAGTTGAACACAAGCAAAAGCAAATGTTCATTATTGCCACTGTGAAAGGAATACAAGGACTAAAAACCCAAGCTTAATCCCCTGGGCTTGAGTTAAAATTTGAAAGGCATCTTACATACTTTTTTCTGCATACAGTATTAAAAACCAGAGCCTTAAATCCTAAATGCTGCAAAGACCTAATTTTAAATGATACAAAAGGCACGTTTCAGTAAAATTCGTAATGTCACAAAATCAGGTGACCTTAGAAAAGGCAGGATAGCACGACAGTACAGTTTTAAGTAGCCCTTCCTTACTGAAGATACAAGACAGACTTTCAGTTACCCTGCTGAAGGAAAACCAGATTTAAATGTTAATTACTGTTTCTTTCCAAAATCTACCTACTTTATAGCCAGAGAAACTGAAAAATTACACACTGAAACTAAGTGGCAAACTGAAGGAAAAGAAAATATAACCTTAAACTGAATCAATACTGTCTTCTACAAAAATTTGTTTCTATCCTATGCTGAACAATCTGGTCCTAGCTGTGAAAAGTTAGCACATACTTTCAGTCTTAACCTTTCTTGGATGCAGTTTTGGAATATCAAGTTTAAAAAAAACCCTGTTTCCCTCATGAGGTAGTTGGCAAGAATAATCCATGTTTGTGAAACATCCAAATACTACAGCAATGAGCACTACAGCAAAAAGGAGATAACAAAAAGCAACTGGATTCCCAAATACTGGCCATCTTGTGCACTCAGATCACCTGCTGACAGATAGTACTCTATGAACACAAGACGGTTCTACTAAATTACTACGCATAGAATCATAGAAATCATAGAATCATAGAAAGTTTTGGGTTGGAAAGGATCCCTAGAGGTCATCTAGTCCAACCCCCCCGCAGCGAGCAGGGACACCGCTAACTAGATCAGGTTGCTCAGAGCCCTGTCCAACCTGGTCTTGAATGTTTCCAGGGATGGGGCCTCCACTACCTCTC
>Ga0065711_1047967_pt1 | contig 12054 bp, 11 predicted proteins | sample Hoacrofraction12_FD_59098 | JGI IMG/M metagenome (GOLD analysis project Ga0065711, IMG submission 59098) | Hoatzin crop microbial communities from Cojedes, Venezuela - Epithelial fraction 12 v2 (version 2) | ecosystem: Host-associated > Birds > Digestive system > Esophagus > Crop | place... | reverse complement strand
GGGGGGGGGGGGGAAAGCAAACTTTAAAATCTACCCAACAAAAATCATTGAAATTCCAGAAGCAAGGAGAGAGCTCTAAGCACTCTAGTTTGGTAAATGCATTAAGAAAAAACAGAGGTGTATTCATTTCAAAAAGCATGTGATTATCTTTCTGGATTCACTGCTACGATTGCTGTATTCCTGTAGAAAACAAAGCCCTTTGTGTAAGCTTAGTATCTGTCCTGACTGCGTTTTCAAGTTTAACTTTAGTTGCTGGCCCTCCGTAGTTAACATAGAGGTTATTTGGCTACTTCCAAGTGTCTATGGTATGCTGCTCCGAGACGGACTTCTTTATTATTAATTACTTTAAACATTTTTGGTATTGACAAACCCCACATCTCACCTTGCTGGACAAGTAACACATCCCGGTCCTTCCATTTCCTTACGTGCTCAGTCACTTCACTGGATTAAGGCATGTTTTTGTGTTCCATTTGCAAAAATAAAACCTTTTTGTACAAATGTCTTGGTTCTTTTATACAAAAATTTTTCTTCTTATGGCACAAGCAGCAGCTGCTGTTTAAGAAAATATATAAATATCCTTTTCTTTTTTTTTTTCTTCTGTACAAATATCTTCAGTACTCCTCCGCCCCATTTAATAACATTTAACTGTACACTGTCCTACCTCATCCTTCGCCAAGAGCTCCCTCCCCCCTCCCCAGCAGAACATTTTGTATTTACACTTTCACGGCGGAGGCAGGTAACGGGGTGGGGGGGCTACCCCTCATGAGGAGTCCGTGCAGGGGGATGGCGGCGGCGGGTAGAGATGGTGAGAGTAGCTCCGCTCCGTGTACGGAGAAGGTGGGCAGCTTTCGTAGTTCTCCTCCGCCGACAGGTACTGGCTGCGTGGAGTGGGTGGCGGGGGGACGGGCTCTGAATCATAGTTCAAATCACTGGTGTAGCCCTTGGCCGTCACCGCTGTGACCCTTCGGCTCGGGGCATAGTCACTGTCGCAGACATCCGTGCTGCAGGGCGTCGTGGGAGGTGCAAAATGCCGGTAGCTGTAAGGCCTGTAGCTGTGGTGGGGAGATTAATGGGAAAAGCGTCGGCGTACGGGAAGACCGCGCATTTCGGGCGACGTCCCCGCGGACCAGCGAGCGGCGGAGAAGCCAAGGTGGAAATGGAGAGCAGGTCAACCTCTCTGCAGTAGGTACACTGCATCACGCTCTCCTCTCTCTGACGCTGCAAACTCACTAACTCCCCTGCAGAAGACCCACCTTTGCGCTGCAGCATCAAGTTATAGCAACTAGCGAAAGGGATGCTAATTATTAATTATCTACCAACAAAAGGCTCCGTAAAGCCTTAGCTGAGGCAGAAAAATTTGCTCCTGAGACAGCGCCACGGGGGTGGGGGAGCGGAAAAATAGCTGCGTTGCCATTCTATGGAGAAGACATTCTGTTTCTGTTATCACATTTATGCATACTAACTTCCAAGCCCAGACAGGGAGACTGAAAATCGCCTGGCACATTCATAGCGGTCAGGAGAATCAGTCACCGGAGCAGTAACTGGGATGGAATTCCCAAAGGCTGCTACCACAAAACATCTTTTAAAATAAGCCCGAGACAGTTTAAAGAAAACAAATTGGAAAGGGAGGTGCTTGGTAGCTACAACGACCAGCTTCACAGACAGCTGTTGGGATGCAGCTCCTCTGTATTCAAGTCAGAATGTTAGGAAAGACGGGAAGATCAGAAGCAGCATGGCCAGGGTTTATTTTTGGGTGGGGGAGCATCTGGAAAACATTCAACTATAGGCTATATCCCCAACACCATTTCTAATACTAAAAGTCGTATCAGCTAACCAGCCATCAGCGTGATGCCTGTCGGTGCCAAAATTTGGGTTTCTTTCATTAGAAAATGACTCGTCATTTAAAAGATTTTTCATGTGGCTGCAAGGGACTATTATAAACATCTGGTCTGACCTTCTGCACAACAGAGGCCATATTTTCTGCTAATGGAGAAGAGATGTCTTTTCAGCCCCAGAGACCTCATTATCCAAAAGCCCCCAAAGGCTCTGTGTCAGGGAGGCATTTTTTTCGATAGACAAATACAGCACACTCTTCTCATCGACCAGATCCACTAGTGATTTGGGAAGGGAACCTGTACAGCCTTGAGTAGTAGGTCTCTCTCTCTTTATTTTTGGTAGTTAGCTATAAAATGCTAATGAACTCTAAATAGCATCTTTCAGGGACAGTGAGAAAGACACATTCAAATAAACAGAGAGAAAGCTTCCATGCTCATAAATATTAGTCAGAGAAAATACGCAAAAGGTTAGCAACCTTTTTCAGATATTAGCCCTCAATAAGTCAAATTAGAATTTCTGTGCTTTATCTAGGCCGTGATATTAAGGTTACTTCTGACCTAGTAGCCTTTGTATCGCCAGCTTTCCTCTGCATGCTGTTCGCCTATCATTTCTGCTAATTACATAACAAATTATTTATGAAAGAAGCCTGAAAAAAGGCAGGGTTCACTCCAGGGTAAGTATTTTCGGCTCAAAGTTATCATGGTACCAGGTTTCTTTTGGCATTTGGCTAATTTTGTGATGAGTGTTGTCATTCCCCCCAGTCCGTACACCCGAGAGGTGTACCCCTAAGGCCCTCACTGTACGATTTAGCTGCACATACACGCCTGCTTCAGTGACACGATACGTGTGAACCCATTTAAACCCCTGTTTTAGTGCTTGCAGAATTCGGCCCTTTGATTGCATTTCTGACGGAGCAGAGACTGTCTTGATTCGGCATTTTCTGCGCTAACTGCTTTGATCCTGACAGAAGCTGTTGTAATAACAATTACCTGTAGGATCTATGGGTGGATGGGCTGTTTGAAGAATAACCGAACTCCATGGTATAATGCGAACGTTCGGTAGCTGGTGATGGCGGTGGGTTCAATATCTAAGGGAAACAAAAGAAAAAAGCCACAGTGAGGGGGGAAAAAAACCCCAAAACCAAACCCCAAAAAACCAAAAAACACCCCGAAGACCAAAAAAAACATATGAAGGAGACTCAAGAAAACACCAGTTTATAAATTTTCTTTTTAGTACACTTTAACAGCAACCTTAAATTAAGCATTGCATGCGTAGCCCCTCCCAGCAAACTGGATTTTTCTTCTATTTCCCAGTTCTTTAACAGACACTGGAAATGCCGCTTTTTACCATTCCCAGAGAAGCTATTACTAAGCTTTTCTTAAAAAATGCTGACTGGTGTTGTTATTTTGACATACCCAGCGCTGAAGAGTAAAGTTGAAGCTAGCTGTTCAACACTAGATTGTCCCCAGGGACACCACCGCCCTAGGCAAACTGGCAGACGTCTGCTCCTGCTAGCTGCACTCCCCAAGAATTACTGCCCTTTACCATACTTGCAGCTCACTGTCCAAGGCAAGCGTTTCTTCCCTATACAGGCAGGCTCCTCGTGCACAAACAATATTTTGATGAATTTAAAGATACAACACGAAGTGTTGGCTCTTGGAACTGAGGGCAGACAGTTGAGGGGGATTTCAGCCAGCGGTGCCTTAGCATGCAACTCTTCAACGCTCGATAGTGGCTTGGTGGACTTCACATAAAAATACCTCACATAACAACCACCGATGCTAGAATTCAAGAGGCAGGGAGCCCTCTAGGGCTGGTACCAACTTTTATACAGCATCCAGCACAGCACACTACCCATTTGTGACTGGAGGAACGCTATGGAGTTGCAAGACACTTGTTTGTGTATTTATCTGTCGCTTGCAAGACACATGACACAGCTTCATTTTAATTCCTTGAAAGGTCTGTACAGAATCGACCATAGTTTTACCTCCAGAGGTACGTGGCAGAGTGTAACAAAAGGATATTGCTCTGCCAGAGCTGCTCAACATTTAGATGGATTTTTTCATCTCCCCTGACATTCAGTCTAACATCTTTTTCTGGCACTGAGCTGTCTTACGACTTTTTAAAATTAACAGAAAACACCTATATTGTTTTGGAAAAAGACAATCTGCTCTCCTTTCCCTTTCAAAATCCCTTACTCCATAGTCAAACAAGTTTTTAGGCTAGAAATTTAAAACAAAACATTCATCTGTCAATTAATTATCAAGACACTGACACTTCCCTGAAAGTTATTAAAGGTCTACGAATAACAGAATGACTTACTGGAGGAAAGTAAGTGCCTTTGGTACTTGAAGAACTACTGGAAGAGGCTCCAGTGACATGGGCCCTGTCATAGGGTGGCCCGCTGCTCCCTCCCATAATGCTGAGGGAGCTGATCACGGATTTACCTCGAGACATCCCTGCAGAACAAAGATGTGTGTCAATACTCAATTCTTGGAAGTAGACAGAGAAAAGAAAGCTTAAAAAAAAAATAATCTAGAGGATAACAGCAGTATAAGCACAACTCCTAAACCCAAAATTAATCTTCTTGGTATTAAGAGCAAATTCATTGCTCCTTGATGGACAACTGGAATGAAGACTGTCAGGGAATAAATGTTGGGTTTGTGTATCAGCTACTCAACTGCAGGACTTGGCACTGGGCTATACCAGAGCTGTGTGAAGAGAAACAGATTTCTTTCACTCGAACAGCTGGAAAAGACTTGAGAGAACAGGCATTCAGGCACGATTTCTATGCCTCAGAATAAAACATGAAACCGACTCTGACCACCTCAACTGAGCAACCGAAATTTGTGTGAGAGAAGAGAGGGTTTGTCTTCTTTCATTTCCACACCATTAAGTGAGCTTTTGCTACTGGACTGAAGCACGCTGGCAGAGAGTCCAAGCGAGAAATGGAGAGGTATGCCACTGTGCTCGAAATAACGGTGAAAATTCTGCTCAAAGTCTCTCTTTATGAAAGCAGGTTATTACAGAAAGCAAAGAAATTTGGTGCATTATTTTAACCCTGTAACAGCCTCACAGAATCTCTGTGTTCTGACTGGAACTTGCTGGATCCAAAGCCACAAGTCACAGTACATATTTAAACAATATATACAGAAGCAATGCATATAAATGAAGTGCAACGCTGCGATGAAGTCTTACTTTTTAAACAGCATCATGTGCTTGGATTTGTGTTGGAAACTTCACCATCACACAAAATAAGCTGAGACCACAGCTATTGCTGGTCATTATGGACTTTACAAGAAGCTTCACAAGCAGACAAACCCAGACTACAAATCTATCACGAATAATTGCAGTGTTTACAGTCCTATGAATATAACTCTGTGTAACTTTACCTTGTACCATCGTGACACCTTGCTGATGCTATAATAGTCCAGAAAAAGGCTTCTTTAGTAGCAAAAGAAGAGAACTCCCACGGCATGTGTATCTACCTGAGCTTACGGTTCTGCTAAGTATCTAAATGCTTGTGAAAAGCAGAAGTAAAATAGCAGTTCATTACTATAAAGAAGGATGGTGACAAGCCTTGACAGTCCTGGCTTCCAACAGCTTCCAAGAATTACGCACGTGGAACGGGCATCTCCTGTGCCTACATGCACAGCATCCTCAGCTACAACTACGTGGTGCCAAAGAGCGGGACAAGGGTCACACCATTCACTCACCAGGAAGAGACCCAGACAAAGAGCTTGGGTGAGGCACGTAACCAAGAGGTACAGAGGCTGGTCCATGCACCACGTAATCGTTGGTCATTGTTTCCCCATCTCCCTTCATGCGTGGGCAGAGCACCCTCTGGCAGATGAAGTACATGGCTCCAACCACAAAGACTGTAAGGATCACACCAATAATGGAACCTATTGTGTTGTTGGGCTGTGGTGCAGGCTCCTCCGTTGTATCTAAAAGGAAAATGGAAAATCAGACCATGGAAGTTAATCCAGCAGCTTCACGTACCAACATCAGTTTTCCTGACATCTCTCCACACAGGAATAATAAAAGCCTCCTCTTCTGTAGGCAGACAACAGCTTTCAAATTAATACATGGGAGGAACAAACAGGCACTGAGACAGGTCTGTTTAAAGACTCTGAGTGTCCATAAGGGCTACCCGTGCACACGACGACCTTGACACATGCAGAGAGGTTTTTGAATCACAAATGAACAGTATATGCATGTGCAGGGGGGTTGATGAACCTAATCTTGCTTCATGCTGACAGGCAGGGCTATCCTTTGAATTTGATGAACAAGTCCTGCAGCCATGGCTCCAGACGGCACTGTGCTGGGGACTCCAGTTCTGCTTTTTCTTGTCATTAAAGATGATGACAACTACTTTTCATGCTGCACCTCATCACATCAGCACCCAGGTTATCACTCAATGTAACAGATTGGCACTCCCTTTTCTCAACGGCGTAATGTTCACTTATGCTGAACAGGAGAGGCGATGCACCAGTGATGAATTCTGGGTTTGCTGCTATTTATTAAACTATCTGACCTGCTCCGTATCTGACCCACACTGATGCTTACAGATATGGCTGAGCATCAGCTTTAGAGGTGCCATACTTGCGAGGAATCTGTATCTGAAATGATTATTCAACAGTCAAAACGAGTGGCTTTTCCTACAATACCAATTCTAAGCAGTGACATTTCTGGGATTAACTGACAACCCCCTGCCTGTGCTTCATGAATTTGACAAGAAAAGCAGACTTTAAAGTATTCTCCTGTTCTAGTCAGTGTTTTACATCTTATCTATTACTGAAAGTCTTTTCCTCAACACATTTTCTTCTCCCCGAACACCAAGCCCACACTTTAACCAGCTTGTCGCAGTCTACAGAGATAAGTAAACAGACTTCTGATCATACTGGAAGAGGGACAGCGACAACTGCAGTCTTGCTCCGGGTGGGCTAATTTTCCATCCTCTGTTACAAAACTAGAAAACATATGAACTATAATAAGATAACTATACATGTCTGTGATAGTGTCACTCATAACTTGGTAGAATGGACAGAACATCCCCTGTTACTCCTTCTTAAGATCAAAGGTCCAACTCTGGCTTTGCATTTTCAAGTTGCGTGTGTGACAACCGTGATATACAGATCTCTAATGTCCCTATTTACGATTTCTTTTAAGGCACCATCTGTGAAAACGAACTTTCAAGATGGAATTTTAAAGGCAGCGGTCTTCTCGCAGAGCCCTGTAGACTTCAACGTAGAGGATATCACATGTTATAAACCACAAATCAAGCTCAGAATTACATCTTTTCAAGATACAAAGGAAATTTTAGAAGGTTTACCCTACAGAGTGCACCTCTGATTCTAAAAGCACCTGCTATCAACTCTCTTGATGAGAAAACCATGAAGCAGAGCAGTTTTATATAAAAAAGCCTCATGCTGCTATTTTCGTAACACTGCATCAACTCAGCATACTAACAGATTATAGTAAAACAAACCTTTTATTTCTTTTAAAAATTAAAATAGGTAAGTGGAAAAATTACCAGCCTGCTCTGCCTGAGAGACTACTCATTCAGAATACCACTTATTTTTGTTATTCCTATTCCACCATGTTGTGCTTTAATTGCATGACAGCAGTTATGACCAGAAGCATTCATTTTGGGAACAGTTAGTCTGGTTGGCAGAAAAAAATCTAGAAAGGTAAGAAAAAAATTGTGGATGTTGCAATCAAGTCTCTAGTCTCAGGTTTTACACTTACAGCATCCTTGCTCATCGGAGCTGTCACTGCAGTCCAGGTTGTGATCGCATTTCTTGCTTTTCCCAATGCACTGCCCACTGGCGCAGCGGAACTGATCGGTTAAACAAAGCACTGAAAGAGAACCCCCCCCCACACACCAAGAATCAGTATCAAAGACTTCTTCTCTTTAAAATGATTAAGAAAACAAGACACCAAAGCACACAACCAGGAGTATCTTGGGAGAGCTTAGCCTGCTGCTAGCTTCATTTCTTAAAGTAGCCAGTGGCACACAAAGTCCCTCATGCCAAGCACGCAGAAAAAGTGATTCAGTGTTCTGTTGAAGGTATTGCTCAGTGGGTACCTGGTCCTTACTGCCTATTTACAGTAAGGACGTAAGATAAAGTTATCTTGACTAAAATAACTCTGGAGCAGAAGGCCACTGAGGACACAGGCACTTAACCCAGGACGTGGTTACTGCATAATTACTATAAGAATCTCCAACTCTAAGCATTTATTGTAATATAAGAGAGAAGAATAAAGTTATTCAAAATAAATCTGCCAAACCATGATGATAAAATTGTTTATGAAAGATAAATGTGGTTTCTCAATGCCCTTGTGCTCTTCCTGTAAACCAGAAAACTCCTTGATCATGAGGCAATATATTTCACTTGACATTACGTTTTTAAACTGAAAAGAAAGACAGAAGATAAAACTGGAGCTTTGCCAGTACACTCAAAAATTAAACTACCACTTTGGGAAAAAAGGTGCTGCAGGCAAGGTGCTGGCTGCTGCTGTTTACACATATTTTTGCCTCCTGTTTCTCATAAATTCAAAAATTCCTTCTGATTTCAGTTGCATTCAGAAGTTAAACTAAAAGGTTTTCTGATCTGTAATCAGCTTGAATACGGTGAGTAACAAGGCGAACTTTGAAGGTGATAAACAGCCCCTAGTCTGGTATCTCCAGCTGCTGGATGGCAACTGGGAAGCCAACTTGCACAACGTATTTTCAGCTGTCAGCATCCCGTCTGGCTAACAATCACCTTTCATGGCACAGGAATCTCTGCAGCGGTCTGCGTGATTTTGTTTGAGCTGAAGCCCACCTTGTGGAAAGAAATTCAGCCTTGATTCAAAGACCCTTAGACAGTCTCTTCAAAGAAGGAAAAATGTACTCAAAGGACATAGAGAAGAGGCATCCTTTCAAGCTTACATGTTGTCCTTACAACTCTTCACTACTTGCACAGTGGGAAAAGGCGAGTTTGCTTATGTTTCACATTGTGTAGTGGTGGGGTAGTTCAGATACCACCAGCATAACCTCTCCTTTCCAAAACTAAAATAACCTAATTCTCATTGTGTTGGCAACAGCACTTCCCTCTGTAGCGATGGCTTAAATACTCTTTTTTGCTGTGCTCTATAGGAAAAAGAGGTCTCCAGAAATCTCACCTGTCTCCCACTCCTACTTACTCGTAAAAGGTTAACTCCGTTTTGTTCAGGTATTATAAAATAAACAATCCCAAGACCTTTACTCAGAACAAGGTACACAAAAATACTATGACAAGGATTTGCTCCACTTTGCAATTCACTCCCAGTTACCAGGTTTTTAGAGCTTAAAATCATATTATTGTTTTAATAGTACCTTTCACAAACAGAGCTTAAATCACTGTGTAGGAGATCAGCATTATTTCTATCTCACAGGTAGAGAAACAGAAGTATGAGGTTGTGAAATTATTTCCCACTCAATATATCAGTTTATAAACTACCAGAACCTCGGATCCTTCCAAATCCCACTCAGCAATAACTTTGGTATCTTTCATAGTGTCCCCACGACAGCTTTGTTTTCATCACACTCTGAAAGGTCCTCTGTACCTTCACAGTTCTTCTCATCCGAGTTGTCCTGGCAATTGGCTTCTCCATTGCAGCGGAGGGCACTGTCTATGCACTGTCCACTTTCACACTGGAATTGGGTGTCTGAGCACACTGGGCAGTTCTTTTCGTCACTGTGGTCTTCACATTCAGTGAAACCATCACAGCGCCAGGCCACTGGGATGCAGTCAATCTCACCTGTGAAACAGGTGAACTGCTGAGGGGAGCATGTTGGTGGTTCTTTAAAAAAATCAAGCAAACAAACAAAAATTAAAAAAACAGGTGAACGAACAGTAGATCACCACAGGTAGGGGACAAGAGGATCTCAGCTGCTTTGATTTATCCAGTAGCCGAGAAACATGTCATGTCATAAGGTAACTTCCACCCCCGCTGCCTCCGCAGTCATTCACGCAGATCTTGAGCCCCATGTGACTGATGCAGGCTCCCATCGATGGAGGCTCACATTGATGGAAGCTCATTAGACAAAGAGCAAGAGCAACACAGAAACACGCACACTCAGAACACAATCGTCTCCTTCCCTTCCCACTTCAGCCTCTTGCACCCTTCTCTTCGTAGGTCTTCAAAATTCTGCATTTAAAGTCAACACACTTCTGTACTTGCCCTTTCCTGCAGCACCACTTTATACACAACCGATAGCTCACTTTCTTTTTAATGTTGAACAGTCATTGTATAAAAAGCGTTAAAAGGATGTAATGTGCTGCAGATGAATGCACTGTGACTCAATGTCTAGTTATGCGCCCTCGACAGCTCTGTTCGGTCAAAATTCTTTTAAAACGACAAAAAACTGCTCCATCTAGTCAAGTTCTGCTATCTCAACACAGCTGTTAGCTGTTATTTAACATTTACTACAGTAACTGTTAACCTCATGCAGTAAGTGAGCGTGGATTTTTTTTCCCTTTTTTTTTTAATCACCCTTTCCTCCTCCCCCCCTTTTTGGCCTGGTATTAAACTTGCTCTGAGGAAATATCTGGATTATGTTAGCTCTTGTTCCATTGTGAGACCACACGTCGCCTTGACGGCGAGAAGATTGCGTAAGAAATCCATTCAGCACGGTGGCACAGAGAGACCCAAGCGCCAAAGCTCCTCTCCTCTCCCCCATTTCAACCCCCCCATGGGGACAGCAGGGCGTAGGCTGCAGTGGCCGTGTCACCGCAGAGGAGCCAACTCGCCCTTCTGGGACTGCAGTCCAGAAAGACACGTGCAGGGTGGGTTAGAGGAGGACAGCAGAGCAGAATAAAACGGCACAGACATGGTGCAGTATGCCAGAAGATGAGAATCTACCACTATTTGATTAAGGAGAACATACAGAGTGAGAGAGAAAAGTCATAAAAATCATACAGTTAAAAAAATCAAGTTGAAATAATTCAGTGGTCTTAAGTAGGAAGAGTGAACGGACATCCTTATTCAACAGTCAGCTAGTGAATTTTCCCTCTTCTCTTGCTCCTCCTCAACACTTGCAGATTTAGCTGGAGGGAGGCAAAGAGGTAAGCCTTCAAAAACCTGTAACAGCACCTGGTGCACTGTCACATTCTCTCTGCTCAGAAGCCACCCCTAAAGATGCAGAGCCCCCCTCCCAGCCCAGAAGAGGCGAGCTCAGTGACGCAGACCATGGGAAGGACTTACCTCCGCAGGACAGCTCATCCTGCAGCAGAACGAGGTGGACCGGGCAAGAGCAGCGCGTGGTGCCGTCGCCCTTCACGATGCAAATGTGCGAGCAGCCACCGTTATCTTGAGAACAAGGATGTTGTCCTGTGGTTTGAAAAAGAAGACAGACAGGTACTGAGAAGAACCCCCCACCTCTTTTCTGACCTTTCAGTGATTCCTTTGGGCCCACAGAACTCCCTCCATACTCCTTCCCTCTGGGGAGATCACTGCTAAAAACAGCTCTGAAAAGGTGGTATTTTTTGTGTGTGTTTTTTCCCTTTACACACATCAACAATTATCACATGCACAGATCACTGTCTGTGACCTGAAACATTGTGAGAATCACACCACGGAGTGAGTCTGAAACAGTAAACAGTACTCAAAGTGCTTTGCTTCTTGTGCAAGCTAAAATTAGTTCTGCAGCAAAAATACTAGCATTAGTAATACAAAAAGATGCCTCAGATTCCATAACTCATTTTCTCTATCAAAGATCATTAAAAAAGTAAACTTTTCTGATTTATGAATTCTGAAGCTTCCATACTGTCTCTGAAACTCAAATTAACATGCTCTAGATAAATATGTCTCTTCATTTTAATGTTTAATAAGGACAACATACTTCTCTTAGAAGTCCTGACAGATTTACTGAGATTAATAGCAAACAAAACTAGTAATAGTCTGCACCGATGCTTTAATTAAACATCCCCAGACATTTTTCTACATATTTCTCCCAGGCATGCACCACAGCCTATTAACCAGGCCTATTTCCTCCAGGATGACGGCAGCTCCACTGCTTTAACCATCCTGATCCTGCTGTTTGCCAAACTCTTTTCAGCGGTGCCCAGCGACAGGACAAGGGGCAATGGGCACAAACTGAAGCAGAGGAAGCTCCAGCTGAACATGAGGAAGAACTTCTTCCCTCTGAGGGTGATGGAGCCCTGGCACAGGCTGCCCAGGGAGGCTGTG
>Ga0065711_1010044_pt1 | contig 12054 bp, 3 predicted proteins | sample Hoacrofraction12_FD_59098 | JGI IMG/M metagenome (GOLD analysis project Ga0065711, IMG submission 59098) | Hoatzin crop microbial communities from Cojedes, Venezuela - Epithelial fraction 12 v2 (version 2) | ecosystem: Host-associated > Birds > Digestive system > Esophagus > Crop | place... | reverse complement strand
GCTGGGTACAACCCCCCCTCCCTGCCCCCTCCTGTCAGGGAGCTGCAGAGAGCGATGAGGTCCCCCCTCAGCCTCCTCTTCTCCAGCCTGAGCAGCCCCAGCTCCCTCAGCCGCTCCTCCTGGGATTTGTTCTCCAGCCCCTCCCCAGCCTCGCTGCCCTGCTCTGGCCACGCTCCAGCCCCTCCATGTCCTGCTTGGAGTGAGGGGCCCAGAGCTGAGCACAGCAGACAGTGGTACAGAGATACTAGAAATAGCTCATTTTACCATCAGACATTTCACAGAAGTATCTTTGATTCTGTAGAAGCACGAGGCACTGGCGGACAGGTAGAACCCCTCTGTTGTTACAGGGGAGGTGCAGTAAAATCGCCGCTCGTGGTTAGACTCGAGAACGTGGTGCTGGCTGGTGGCAGGCGGGCGCTGCCTTCCCTGCACCCGGCAGAAAATTAAAAAAATGTTGAAACAAGCCATTCTTGCTGCAAACACTGAACACCAGAAAATAAATTCTGCAAGAAATCTGTTTTGCTAATGGATGATGCTGAATTCCTTTGCCCTTGCTCTGCACAGCACAGTTTGAAGCTAGATTATCCAGGAATGCAAGAAATGATCAAGTTTATTTTTTTTACTCTTCTAATGTGACGGTAGCCATAGCTTGAAGCAGTTCTCGCCAGGTGTGAGGCGTGGTGATTTCTGTTTACACGGAACAGCTGAAGGCTCTGGGTTTAGATCACCAGTTCTGCCTGGGTGCCTGCTTCAGGCAGAAGGCCTGTACCTCAAACATGGCCATTTTAGGTGAAATATCAAAAAGGAGCAAGAGAAAATAACAGAATGAAACATTAATCTGGGGAGTTAGACCTGAAATCTCCAAAGTCTGCCAGCACTCCTGTGGCACGTGGGAAATTTCTTTCTACCGCATGCCTCTCTGCATGGGATGATTTGTCGTCGTGAACTCAAGGAGGCTCGTTAAGCCTCAGGTAAACACAGACCTTAATATACATGTATTATAAAATGGTCTTGTAGGCTGTACCTCTGAGCCAGCAAAACTCCAGCGTGCAAGTGAGCTTCGGTGCTGAGAGAAGACGGTCTCCGGAATGAGACAAGCATGGCTAGTGACCCGAGGCTGTAGGTATACGAATCTGTAGGTATACAAAAAGAATATTTGAAAGTTCGTTTGCCCTTTAGTGTCAAAATACATTGCAGAGACAAATTAACGCAGGTTTTCTCTGATTTGTGTATCTACATTATATTTCATGCGTATAGGTTTGAATGTTAGAGAACTATAAAGAAACGGATTTAGTAAACCAGAGCAAACATTCTCAAATTGTTCTTTGGGATCTGAGCCTGGGTTTTCCACAGGTGAAGGAAAGAGTACAGGGAATTTAGAGCTCAAGAAGCTTCTTTTTTACAGCAACATTCCTTTCCCTGTTCCCTGTAGGGCTCACATGTGTCACACTTCATGCTAATTGAAATAAATTTGAACTGGTAAATACAGGGACTGAATTTTGGCTCAGTACAAAGACTGACTCTTGAATTAATCAAGTTTCATATTCGGTATGTAAGTAAATGAGGCAAGTGTCTCTGGAAGATGTTGCTCTCAATACATAGGGGATTCAGAGAAGGAGAAGAATGTTAAAAAGAAGAATCTGACAGATGTGAAGTTTTCCACCGAGTGACGACTGCACAGGCAGCTTTCTGTTACAAACAATAACCCCAGACAATCAGCTCTGGGTTCAAAAGTGATACGGAGAGGCATTTCAGTATCATCAGCTCTGTTATTACGGAAATCATTCGGCACCTGGCTGGCACAAATGTCTGCAAAAGGGCAAAGATGCGAAACAGGCGTGAGAAGAGCTGCAGCAGGGCACGTAACAGGCAACCAGGTGGTATTTCTTGGGCCCTGAACAACTCGTAGGAAGCTCTCCAGAAAGCTTATCTATTCTTCAGGATTTTTCCTGTGTCAAATTGGATATGACAGTATGTGCTGCATTACATACCTGTGGAATGGCAATCAAACTGCAGCATATCTTGAACGGAGTACAAACACCTCAACACACTAGTGAGCATCAGTCTAAGAAAAGCAAAAACGACTCCATAATTTAGCAACTCATCTAGGTAATCGGTCTTGCTTCTCTTTACTTTTGTGAAGGCAAAAGTTGCTATGGCACAGAGAGTTGTAAAGACTAGGAACTCTTAATTGGTAGGAAAGTCATTAAGATATTTGTAAAAGAGTAGAAAGAGTGTATTTTGCTGGGGAAGAAGAATTTGGTTTTTAATTCCTACATAATATAATCCTTGAAGGCAGTACTGTAAGCATGACTCGGGTCTTGCACAAAGGAGCTGAATCACGAGTGTGAAGAGGCACTGCGTTTTCTATGCCAGTCCTTTTTTCCCTTCTGTTCTGAAACTGCCAGTAAGAGTTAACCGGGTTGGTGGCAATGGCGATCGCGACTGCTGCAGTGTAGAAGATGTCTTCCAGGGACCCCACAAACCCCAGCTGTTCATTACTTTGCGTAGGCTGCCTGGCAGAAGATGGATGGTAACGCTTGGTCAGTACTGATGTAGCTCAGATTGAAAACTGACCTGCGGGTGAAGTATTAGATCTTTTATCGCCTATTGACTCAAATAAGGGATATGTTCAGGAGAGAATATATTACTGTTAGTGGTTCCAATGTTTATTTCAAATATCTGTCTACCTCCCTTTGGAAAAAAATGGGCGATTATCACAAGTGGTACAGCTGAAAAGCAATAAGTAAATAAATAAATAAATCCCAAGTTGTCGACAGCAAATGAAGTAATTTCATCATGTTTTACAGCCTGATAGCTGTAAACTCATCAGAACGCGCTGTCAGCATGCTCTGTTTGTGCTGAGGACCTGCCCGGTTACTGGACTCCAGAGTTTTGTGGAAGGAACAGGTCTGCAGGCAAAATGCCTGTTTTCATCAAAAACTGATGGTACCCTTGCAAAGTGTCTGCCACGAGCTGCAATAGGCATTGAGTTGAATGCAAGCTGATTATTTCCCACCTGGTTCTGAATTACCAAAAGCAGAAATTGTGAATGAAATAACAGGATAATTTATTGAGATAATTAAAATTAGTTAATTAAAGTTTATTTTTCTTTCACACTCTGGCCTCATAAGAAAAACACACCATCTGCACCATTAAGAGGAGAGCATTCCTATTGCTTCCTAAACACGCAACCTGCCAATCGTGAGAATTAACATGCCCTCAGTACAAGGGCTTTCTGGATGGTTGTGATGAAGTACGAGATTTATTTATCCATGTCTTTGCCACGCAAGAATGAAACAAACAGCCGTTGTTACTGAGACAGCTATAGACCATCCAGGCGCTCCATGAAGAGACGTGAATAGTGCTGAACGGTACAAGTGACAGGAGAATTTGGATACGTCAGTTAACTCTTCCTACTAGGTTACGATGTGAAGTCCTGAGGTATTAAAAATAGGCGGTTTGTTTAGAATTTCTAGCAGTACTTCCTGAACTCAGATGTGTGGGGTTTGCTTCTGTGGTACAGGATGAAGGTTTGCGTTCTAGGAATTCCTGCATTTTTTTGGTTTTCTATAATTCAAAGCATTGAAAAAGGCTGGATGCCTTTGCTTGTGTATACCTTTTGAATCCTGTCATTAGAGAAATTCATACTACTAACAGTGTGTAGTTATATGGGGTAACAGAAGGCAGTTTGCAAATCCAGAAACCAGAAGTATTTGGAGTTTTTATCAGGAAAGAATTCTTTGTGCAGGGATGGAGAAAGAACTAGAGCTGTTCCACCCAGACTGATTTTGTCTTGCTGTTACTAAACATATAATAGCCGTCAGTACTTGAAGGATATAGTGGTCAGTTCTGCAGAAAATGTTCTGGGTTGTGTTATCTTTTGGACAAAATTCCAGATCAGCTACCTTCAAGAAGAAGGGAGGCTTTTCTTCGGTTCCAGATAAGCTGGAGACTCACTTGGTGCATAACGAATTGTGACATCTTGTGTTGGCTTGGTTCTTGCAGTCTGGTTATTTATATGTGGAATGTATCCACGAAAGGCAGTGGCCATTAATAAAACAGAAAATGGCAGAAGCAGCACAGAGAGCATCGTCTGCCGGTTCACTGGGCTGAGAATCCGGGCACGCGGGCTCCGCGACTGCAGAGAATGGCAGCGGTGGGCAGCGACGCTGCGCGGTTTGGGCGGTGCTGCCACGGCCCTTGCGTGCGGGAGGGCACAGCGCAGCGCTGCCGGAGCCGCGTCCCGCGCCTCGTCAGGCTGACCTGGCCGAGGAGTGCCGGTGGAACGGCCAAGAGGGGAGCGGTAGAATAACAAAGACTGCTCTGTGCTAGATACCTCACTCTAGCTATAATGCATCTTTTATCAAATAGTTATGCCTTTTCACAGCTAAAACCAGCAAAAACTCAGATTTTTTTTTTGCTGGAGGCAGGGAAACATCCAGTAGATAAAGGAACCAGTCATGTTCTTCGCCTTTCAGAAGGGAGAAAGAAAATTCCCTTAATGCAATCAGCAGGTTTGCTGCACGGACATAATCAGCAAAAACAGACTCCTGGCTGTCAGTGAGACAAATTTGCTCTTTCTAGCAGGATCCTCTACAGTATTGCTTCTCTAATTGCAATGGAGTCAGAGTTTTTGGTTTTGATTTTTAATATCAAGGTAAAAGAACCTTAGATTTTAAAAATTAAATTTACAGTTCAGTGTTGTAGTTGAAGCAAACAGGAAATCTTACGTGGAAGGGATGATGGCTTCGTGCTTCTGTGTGAAATGTCAGCATGCATGATGCATAAAGGCCGTTACCCTACTCGGGTCTCTCGGAGACTCATTTCTCCAGAACAAGCTTTCAGACTTTTTTTCCCCTGGACATATGCGTACTTCCCAACCATCAGGGTCACAGTCTCCACTTATAAAGTCCTTAACAGAAAAAAAGTAAGGCCTTCACGAGAGGGGAGTTAAGTAACTGGATATCTGTAATTAAACTGAGCTCTGACCCCAACAGGCATACCGCACAAAACAAGAGCTGACACTATAAACTTGACAAGAGAAGCATGGCTCAGGGGACGGGGTGGAATTCGGAACCTCTCCCTTCCCTCCATCTCTGGTGGAAGTGTGGCTCAAGTCCAAAACAGCTAAAGGTCATTTTTATCTCAGGATTATTCGATGGATCTGTGGAAACAAATACTTTGTCCAAACCTCACTGCAGTCACTAAGAGCTTTTCCGTTTACTCTATGTGTCTTTGAATGAAACTACGGGTAGTCAGATTCACACGCAGCTCGGTATATCCCATGCCAACTACCTCATTGACTGGCAGTTCAGGCAGAAAGGTTGCAAAGGCTGCCCCTCTCACCTCCAGAATTACTTGTACAGCTCACCTGTTAAGATGTGTTAAAACTTAATATGTGGACTATTTTTATGGCTGTTCCATGAATAAATGCTTCAGACTGTGGACAGTCTCCAAGCAAAGCTGCAGCCCATTCCGGTGTTCACCAAACACCCGTTTAATGTTCCCGTGCTCTGCACTTTGCTGAGTTGCAGGCCCAGCGGGTGGGTCCTGTGATGGCAAAGGAAACACGTTCAGATCTGGGAATCCCGACAGCTGTCTGCAGAGCAGTGGGATCTCTTGATTTTGAGACCTCTTTACGCTCCTAATCGTTAACTGAACTTGTCAGAGGCAAGGGAGAACCAGTACGCTAGAAGAAGGCAGAAGTACAGTAGTGTTTGGGAAGACATTAGTGAGGCAGGACAGAAGAATACGGTTTTCTCCACTGTCGATGTCCCTGCTGTCATGGCAGTTGCAAGGGGAGAGGTGTTAGGAGTCAAGTAGCATCTAACGTAATCTCACCAGACAGGCCTGTTCATTGTATTTGATCTCATTAGCTTTTCTTCTTCTGAAAGCTGAATAAATGCAGTGTATAGAGTTGAAGAATTACTTATTTTAATCAATTTTTACATAAAAATTATCTATGCAAACTTGCAGGAACGTACAAAACGCACTACATCAATGTCAAAAAATCCCCGAGTAATCAGACTCGTGCTGGTGTATTTCTTCACTTCCCGTGGTCTCCCTGGCACAGAAGGAGACTGGGAGGACAGCTGGGTCTCGCAGCATGACTTGCAGGCCATCAGATCCGCGCTTGGTTAGGCCACCTTGGGAAGGGACTTCTGGAGTAGGCTGGATGTGGACTGCTGTACTAACTCCAGACCGCAACTTCCCTGCTCCGGCTGGTGGAGGGAGGTGACGGGTAAAGCGAAGAGCCTAAATCACATAGCAACTCCAACTTTTCCCATCAATGAAGTGGCACCCAGCATAGTTTGCGAGGGACAGAAATAATGGAAGCTTTTTATTGAAACGCTGCTCAAAATGCAGATGCCTGAATACTGCGATTTCAAAACGTCCTAAGGTATTATTGAGTACCAAACGTGTTTTAAAAATCCAGCTCATCTGCAGTGTACGTGCAGACTTTAATGACTCACACGGAGTAGATCCGTATTGTATAAAATATTAATGTGCAGATGTCTTAGTGAACAAAAATCCGTAAGCCCAGCACTATTAACCTCAGGGAAAAGGCATCTTAACTCTGAGCCTAACTGAAAATTTAAAGGTGGTAAATAGTTCTTGTCTTCACAGTACAACCATTAAAGTTTAAAAAAAACTTAATAAATTAATCCTCACATCCCAAAGCCTGTGTTTGCAATCTTATGCCTTAAGCACAGATAAAACAACAGAGCGGCTCCACAGAATCGCTGTAGAGGCAGACTCCGTCCCCTGGGAACAGCAGCTGAAGAGGGAGCAGAATAACCCCACACAGCAAAATGCAAAATTATTTTTCCAAACCAGTGGTTTGAAAGTCCTGCTCCCCCAATGGTACGCAGCTGCTGCTCTCCAGAACAGCCAGCACACGCTTCTTTTAATCCCTCTGCTAGAGGCGGAGATAAGTTCTTCATGAGGGAGGAAACAGCAGTCTTGCAATATTATTAGAAGTTTCTACACCCCTCTTTAGTAGATTCATTTATACTTCACAAGGAAGTAGAACTACTTTTACCATATTTAATTCAACTAGGTGACTGCGCATTTTGCTCAAGCTTCTGGTGTTTTTGTTGGCTGCATAAAAGAAAGATGAAACAGTTTGCAAAAAGCAATCACAAGCCATGTCTCTACACACCTATTCTCTACCCTTGAGAACAGGTTAATGCTCCCCTGAAGCTGTGTTACACGAGCAGCGAACCGGTTGTTAACTGTGAAAAGAATTCTGAGTCTTACAGAGAACAAACTCACAAGTTGGCTATTATCAACAAGCAGCACTACAGAAGTTAAGTTAATCTTTTTTTTTTTTCACATTGTCATTTTTAATTGACATTGTTTAAGCTCGGATCCCCAGAAGTAAAGCACTTTCTCGATGGTGCTAAGTAAATTATTTAATAACCGTTTATAATATGATTACTTACTCCTTTTCAGTTTACTTATCTTAGTTTTTCTGCTGTGCTGCTGTCCTTCTCGTGCTGCTGTTGCTGAGCTCACGGCGGAGCCGGTGAAGCCTGGCACCGTTGCAGCAGCAGCGCTGCGAGAGGAGCGTCAGCCACCCCGCAGAAGTTCCGAGCAGCAGCATTTTCACAGCTGGGTTTGGGGGAGAAGCCTGCAAAACCTGAGGCTATCTCTAGCTGCTCCGCAGTCATCATCTAGGCACTGACAAGGAGGCAGTGCTGGGTTTTGCCCAGCGATGTTCTTTGTCCAGAAGACCTGGAAGGGAAGAATGAAGAGTTTAGGGGACAGTTCCTGTCACAGGTCTCTGCCACTTCCATCCACGCGTAAGATACTGTGCCAGTGCTCCCCAGGTTACGCTGCCTTGTCGCTGTCTCTCTGCTCAAGAGTCCATTTCATCTCAAAAGTAAATAAAATGGTTGAGGAAAGCCTGTGTGAGTGCTCACCTTCGGAACTGGTAAGATGGAAAGACCTAGTAGTAAAAAAATAATTTTTCTGTATTTCATCGTGACAGTTCATTACTGCAGCCCGTTATTCCTGTCTGTTAGTTTGGGGTATTTCCCTCCCCCCTTTGCCTATTTTGGGGAAAAAATCAGCTGTTCAAATTCCTTTGTCTTAGGTAAAAGACAGTCAGGAAAGGACCCAAACTTTCAGTGTCCTGCATGCAGCCTCAGGTGTCGGCTCCCGTGTACACCTGCTGGGACTGGGAGAGACCAGCAGATGCTTTTAGGGGCTGCTCACTGCTGCTGGTTCGTTGGGTTTCTCCGCTGTAGACGTTAAGTCATCCAGGTGTGAATCAAATTGCATCCACTTTAATTTCTGGCTTGATTTTCTAGGTGCCTTTTCCAAAGCCAAAGGAAATAAATAGAAATCTTCTTACTGGTGCTGAAAGGCTCTGGGCCAGGCCCTGAAATACGCTCATCAATGCAACCGCTTTATTTTGGCAAGGATAGATCAAGAACTTAAAGTACTCCTCTATATCTTACTATTAAACTTAAATCGTTACTTCATTCGCACTAGGCCACCTAATCCCAGAATGAAGCTCTGCTCTTTACTGGAATAAAGATAAGAAAGGTGTTTTCCGCCCGGCTCTGATGCAGAAGCGAAGAGGTTCGTGTCTCCTGTAAGCAAGCGGGAGGTGGCTGCCTGAGCCCCGCGTCTTTCCGGACGGAGCTGTTTTTCCACAGCAGCCGGGTGCTCGGGGTGCCACTCAGGACATTCAACTAGGAGGGAATTAGGAGGGTGCGGGATCAGTGTGACTGCTGTCCCTCCTCTGCAGCAACAGCTACTTCTAGGTGAAAAGCTAAATTTCATCTGGATGGCAGATTAAACCTGAATCATTTCTGGGTGCAAACATCAAAGGGTCAAGATGATAAAATCCTCCCCCAGCACTGAGAGCTGTGGCAGCTAATTGCTTCCATGGAGCCGAAGAAAATTCGCTCCATCTTCGCTATACTCAGCTGCAGAAAATTGCTGCTCACCCAGCTGCAGAAATCTGACAGGCAGTCAGACAGCACCTCGGGGACAGAGGTTTTAAAGCAAAGTACAGCTATGTATCAGTGGCACGTTCAAGAGAAAATTCACAACGTGCTGACAATCCAGATCTCCTAGTAGTGTCACGTAAGCCAGATAACGTAAAAGCCCCAAAAAAAGGTACCCCTGGGGTATGAAAAAGTTGGTTTGGAGGAAGAGATGAAAATATTCCTGGATACAAACCTACTGGAAACCAGGAAAAAAGACCAGATTCAGAGGGCAGTAATGGATGTGCCACAAAATCACATTGACTCAAGTGGGTTTATGATCCCCAAGGTCAAATGCAGCAGGTACATTTTAAATAGAAAATGGGATAAAACGTAAAGGCAAGTTCACATTGTGTTTGAATTCAAACACAGAAGGACCCAGCAGCTACTGAATTTCAACAGGACTGATGTGACTGCAGCCTTCAGACTCCTTTGAAAGCCCGATGAACATCTGTCCCCGCAAAGTGTGCTCAGGTACAAGTCACTTGCCCAGGTAACCAGCTGTAAATCAGGGCTGTTCGGCTCTGCCCAGCAGGCGCGTGTCCGGTGGCCGAAGATTTGAGAACACGGCCCAGGTAGGCAGCTACAGAAGGGTGTTAATAAGAAGCCGTACAACGCTCTCACATGGGCATTTTCTTCAAACTTTTCCGTGATGTTTCTCTTCCCTACCCCTTGCAGGTGTACCAGCTCAGAGCATGGCATGCTTAATTTAAGAGCCTGTTCATATAAGGTTGATAGGGAATTGATTGACAAGTGTAAGATTAAAAAAAAATTATTAAAAATCACAGACCAAACCCCAAAATACCTCATTATTCTCTATCCCTTGAATCTGAAAGTACAGTTAATATTTTTGCTCTAACAGGATCTTTGGGAACAAGTTCTCTGGTCCTGCTCTAACTGAGCTGTGCCCTGTCGATGTTGAACAGCCGACCTCTGGCACCGGCACAGAAAGCCCTGGGCACCCGTCCGCGGTCTGCGGCTGCGGGCACAGCTCCTCCGGGCAGCCGGCGTTTCCAGGGCTAATTGGGATGAGGGGTACACAAGAATTTTAACATACGAACCACAGCTTCAGGGCGAAGTGCTGCTGCCAGTGAAAGAAGTGGAGAGATGAGTTCTGCCGTTCACTGCAGTGGCAGCAGGATTTCTCCCCAGCCTTCAGTGTCTCTTTATAGCTATAGACCTTCCTGTACATTATTACTGCAACACAAGCGTCTGCTGTAATCCCTGATCTAAAAGCTTCCTGGAAGGTTTTCCTTCAATACATGTTTCATCTAAACCTGGAAGCAGATTTGATAGAAATTCACAGGAAGTCATTTTAAGCCATTTGAAGATGCTGGGGCTGAGTAATTTATTCCCAGAAAGAATGTCGCCCTAAGATTTTCTCCCCTTCATGAATACCACAGAAATTCACAAAGAATTAAACTCAGCCTCTGATATGCAGCACGACTTGTGGCTCTGTCAAGAACGGTGTTGTATACACTTTACATAAAATTAGAAGTAATTTTGAGGATAATTTCATGATAGTCATTTAGGAACCACAGCGATTTTAGCAGAATTGAGGGAAGTTTGATCCTTTAGGTGATACCACTAGGAATATGGATACATTCATATTTTGCTGCTGTGGTGGTCCTCCCTCTGACGTAAGACTGACATTCTCAGGCTGTTGCTGGAGTGGTTGGAAGGAACAAGAATGGAAATGCCTCCCTCGAGAGCCACCTAGCAAAATGCCCCGAAGCAGAATGAGGCCTCTCATCATTGACAACACAAAGGCAGAGAATATGCTGCTCTCTGAATCGGTGCTGTGGCGATTCACAATCTGCACGATGTAAAAGGACACAAGGAAGATGGCTTTTGTATTGCCTTACAACCTTTGGTAGCAAAGGCAATGCCATCAAAGCAGCACTTGCCCTCTGCAAGTTCTGTGAATGGCCTCTAGCAGTTTAAAAACAAGACAGCGAAGGAAAATGTCCAGAAAAGCAAAATCCATTTGGTTTACTGCCTGCAGGGATACAGCACCACTTCCTGAGGTATTAACAGCAATCTGAAAAATTCTAGAGGGTGCTACAGACGGTGCCACTGGGAGTGCCAGGCTGTCTGCCCCGGCTAGCTGTCCGGTCCGTCTGCACGGCCGAGAGCCCCTGCGAAGGCAGGAGGGGTCACGCGCGTTCCGTGGGACGGACCCCCAGTGAAAGCCGTCAGGTGCCACTGGGTTTGTACATCGTATTTCACAGTCGTGGACCGTGCAGGAAGGACGGAGGGATTTAGCGTGCATTTTAACTTTCACTTCTGTGGATCGCCAGGAAGAAAAGTAGACTTGAACAGAAACGCTTTGCAGCTCTAACAGAGTTTGCCATCCTAGTCCTTTGTTCATTATTTTCATTTTCTTCCTGTTTTGCTTTCATAATCCATATTCTATCTTGCTCCTCGCAGCCAAGCTCCCTTTCTTCCATTCCTTCCTAGACAACTCTGTCCCCTTTATGTTCCATCTTCTTCCATATACGTAGTGGCTTACAGCACAGAGTAATGGGGACGTTTTCCTCAAAGACTTTAGAGATTTCTGTGCCTCTGACACAACTTTGTGTGCTTACGCCTTTGTGTTATCCAGAAAAGCTCTTTACATCCTTTGACTGTAGCAGTAGGAAGGCTCACCTTGCACCTAAGGTGCATTCAAGAAAACACCTAAGTGTGGTCAAATAAAGTGCCCAAGGTTTGAGCATCTTGTAGTGATGGGGAGAAAATGGTTCCTCTCGCCACTCCGGTTTCTGCGTATCTCTCCACTCATCTTCCTGCCGAAAGCAGCTCCTGGCTGGATGTCTCGGGGGAGGACAGAGATAATGTGAGAAAAAAACCCTTTATCAGCAGGTCTCCAGCCAGCTGGTATTTCTGGTCTTGATCAGCTGCACCGAAGCTGCCAGAGCACCCTTTCCATTTCCATTTTTCACACCCCTGCGTGTGCATTTTTCATCTCGATGAAGTCCCACCTCACCAGCCCAGCCACACGCAGGCTGCAAGGTGGGACCAAAGCATTCTGGAAGTCTTCTCAAGCTTGACC
>Ga0065711_1047966_pt1 | contig 12055 bp, 20 predicted proteins | sample Hoacrofraction12_FD_59098 | JGI IMG/M metagenome (GOLD analysis project Ga0065711, IMG submission 59098) | Hoatzin crop microbial communities from Cojedes, Venezuela - Epithelial fraction 12 v2 (version 2) | ecosystem: Host-associated > Birds > Digestive system > Esophagus > Crop | place... | reverse complement strand
CCGCGTCCCGGCAGCCTGGCACAGCCCGCACTAAGCGAGCCGCGGCGGGCGGGAGGGCAGCGCCGGCGGGACGGACCCCCGCACCCGCGCCCAGCCCCGCCGGCATGGGGAACATGGCCTGCGTGCCCCAGGCGCCCGGGAGGCTGCGGGGCTCGTTCCGCAGGAAGCCTTCGCTGAGGAAAGAGTGAGTACCGCCCGCCTGCGCTTCGACGGCTGCTGGGGCCGTGCGGGCTCCCCCACTTCTTCCCCCCGCGGGAGGCACCGCACGGCGCCGGGCCCCGCTCGGCAGACCCGGCGGTGATTTCCGCGCTCGGCGGAATCGGGCTTTCGCGTGGTTTTGCGGGGTGCCGGGCTGTGGCGGCCGCGAGTGGCCGGGGAGGAATCCCGCGAGCGTCCCCGCGTCGCTGCCCCCGGGAGAAACGTGAATTATTTCATTTGGAAATTACAGCTCCCTTCGGTGGGACAGGCAGGGCAAGGTGCGGAATGCCTGGCGCTCCTTGTTTTCGCTTGCGATTTCTTTTTTTAGTCACGACGCCCAGAGTTGCGAGAAAACGACGGTCCCGCTCCTCTCACTTTAGAGAGAAAGCCCCAAATCCCAGCGCTTTGCCCCTGTGGTCTGAGCCGTGTTTGTAACCCTGAAGGAAGGCGCAGGGGGAAAGCGTCAGTGAAACCCGCTGGGTTCCGTGGTGCTGGGTACCGCAGCGATGGACGGCTCTCCCAAAATAGAGCCTTCCCTGCACGCCGCCTCTCCCACCGCCCGTGCTCCCACCGGCGCCGTGCCGGTGCTGCTGCCGGTACCGGAGCACAGACGGAGCAGAGCCCTCCCCATCCCGAGCGCTCCGGGCTGGAAAGGAGCTCCACTGGGTGATTCCTCACGAACCCGCCAGCCCCGTCTATGTCCTGGGCTTCGAGGCAAACCCCATCAACTCTGCTAGGCTGGGGGACTTCTAATCAAGAGAAGGTGCTGAAACCCTTCCCTGGGTCTCCCGTTGTGCCACAAACTGGGAGCAAAACCTGTCGGAGTCTGCGGAGCTACTGTGGGGTAAAAGAGAGGGGATCAGCTGGGGAATTTGGACCCTGGAGGGCTGACGTCAGGTACCTGCAGTGGGGCAGCCAAGCCCCAGAGCACCTCCCGTCCCCACTGACTCACGGCTTCCCACGCTCGTGGCTCTCCGTGGAGATAAGCCCGGTTTCTGCTGAACTAAGTGCTGCAAAGAGAGAGCGAGTGCTGGGAAGTCCTACAAAGCAGTCCCAGGGCTTCTTGAACACCGTTGGTAACTGCTCGTTAATGGTGTGCGTGCAAGGAGAAGCTGGGGGCCTGGCTGGGAATGGAAGGAGGGAGAGAGGAAAACCACAGAGCCAGAAATCAAACCTGTTGGTGAATATGTGTTGGTGTGTGTAACATGCATTGCCACTCCAGGGGCTTTGGAATAGTGGGCAGGGCTGGCTTTGGTCTTTGTATTTTGCAATGGAACATCTGGTCCTTCCGCTGGTTTGGAGACACAGATGAGCCCAGCTGATCGTTTGGTTCTGCAAAGAGAAGTGAAAAAGCAAAGAAATACCGACAAGTGCAGGACGAACCCCGCTACGATTCTCCCCGGCTGTTTGTTAGCCCTTTGCTGGGCTGGGACGATTAGAAAGCCTGTGACAAATTGCTTACTGAGCTTTCTGGCTTCCTTATTTCTGGGCAGAATTCACTATGCATCAACCTAGATCTGTGTTTACATGTGGGTTTTGGTTTTTTTCTCCCCTCTATAGACAAAATGGCAAGAGCAAACTGCCCAGCTTTTTTGGTACGGAAGGAGGGCGGGAGAGAGAGACGACCACAGACAAAATCCTGCAATATATTCCAGGAAAGGCAAGTACAAACTCATCCAGCTCCCCTCCCCGCTGTTCCCAGAGATTATTCCCACCCACCCCAGGGCCAGCGCAGGGTCCGGACCAGGGGCAGCAGCAGCTGGAGGTCACATCTGCAGCCCGGGAAGGGCTGAGCCCCGTGCCCTTCACAGCGGCAGAGCTAGCTGCTCCGGGGTCCCCGTGCAGGCGTTGGGGGGACCTGCCATCACCCAAAACGAGAGGTGGGGTGGGGGGGTCGTGCTGCGAGCAAAGCAGGTGACGCGGTGGGAGAATTTCGCACACCCCTTCGCTATTGGTTCTTTTGTTTCTGGGTAGCCTGCGAAGGAAGGGAAAATTCGAGCGAGCATTCAAAGGTAGGATGATTCATTCCCACGCTGGAATGAGACGGAGCAGGCAGCGTATTAGCAATGAGCCTCGGGAAGGTAATCAGGAAGGGCAGGTCTGTCCCAGGCACGTATCAGCCTTGTGGCCATATGGCCCATTTCCCAGCGCTGCTCGGTGAAAGCGGAGGTGAAACGATGAACCCCGGTACGTTTACTTGGTCCCTTTGTGTGTGCCAGGGATGTGGACCGAGCTTCGGGGCCTGTTGGGCTGTGCTGCATGTGCATCTCCCCCACTGCGTGACAAATAGGCTATGTGGGTGTGGGGGAAGGGGAAACTGAGGCAGAGACTCACAGCTAGACGGAGGTAACGTCAGAGAAGGTCGGCAGCAGGACATTATCTCCTGGGTTTCAAGCTGCTGCCTCGTTGTGTTTCACTGGTGATGAGGTGCTTGTCCAGAGCTTGGTGTATTGCAGGACCGAGTTCTGAGCAGTGCTGCATCTGCTTTGGGTTCCTGCAGCGATTCAAACATCTGCTCCTCACAAGCAGGGACCCTGCAGTCCCCTTCCCTTCAGCTGCTCCCAGGTTGGCCCTTTCCAGCCCAAAGAACCTTTCCTTTTCCTCATGTGGGCCTGAGAAAGGAGCAGGACTGGGATCCTACTCCTGGCTTGTGAGGTGGCCACGGATGAGTGCCGTCCTCTCTCTTGGGGAACGTGTCCTGACCTGTACAGGTGGGAAGCACAGCGGAACTGGGACTGTTTCGCAGTCCTGCCCGTTATTTGTGAATGAGAGTGATGGGTACGTGGCATGGGCATGGTTCACCTCGAGACTCAGCTGGCATCCAGCAGGGTTGGACAGTGATGGGACCAGGTCCTGGACGGATCCTGGATACTTCCCCAGGGGAAGCAGGGAGAGCTGTCATGTTAGCGGATCCTGGAAAATGAATCCTGCAAGCTGACAGAGCTGAGGTCAGCGAGAGATTATTCATTTGGGAGCACGAGAGCGTGGGATCTCTTCAGGGAAGGAAGGAGGGTGCAGCAGTTGTTTAGATGTTACCCTTGCCTGGGGCAGATGGGATTCAAACTCCTTGCTCAGCTGCAAGCTTCTTGTGTGGCCTGTAGAGAGCCTTGGCTTAGTCCCTTCCCACTCCCATCTTGCCCCGAGAAACAACCTCTGAGAGCGGAGGTGACCGAGTGCTGCGGGGCCAGGTTAGAGACGAGCCGTCAGTGCAGGACTCTTCCGATGCAGTCTCAGACGAGACGGGGTTGCCAAACCTCTGGCCACGGCAGTCAGTTTGGGACGGGGGCAAGTGACACCCCATAAAACCAGGCCCCCTTTGGACCCTGCCGCGGGCAGCTGGCACACAAAGCCAGCGCCTTTTGCTCCCACTTCTGCCACACTTCCCAGTCACAGCTTCTGCGAAGCTTAAATAGAAGTGGGGGAGGAGGATGTGCCAGAAGAGCGCTGCTTCTCATTTGCTTCTTTTATCATTAAACAGCAGCTTTCGGAGCCCCAGGGCACCAGCCTTGCAAGGCTGAGCTCTTCCTTCTGCCGGCATTAGTGATTCATCTGGGAGTCACTGGGGTCTGCAGGGGCTGAGGCAGATTAATTATTAACTTGCTCTACCTGTAGGATGAGGCATCCCAGACAGGGAGAGAGCGAGAGAACGTGTCAGGGCGCTTGCACTGCCAGAGACCCGCCGCCTTGCCAAACCCTGAGAGAAACCAGGTTTCCAATGGTCCGCACCGCCTCAAAGCCAGCGGGATAGCTGAGCTAACGGGAACGGTGCTACCCGGGATGGGGCCGGGGGAGGAGAGCGCTTGCCACCAGCACAGCCCAGCCAGGGGAGTAAACATCTGGCTGGGGAGGATCTCAGAGGAATGATAAATGCCAGTTCCCTCTCGTTCTGGCTGCTCACTGAGGCATCCCCACGGTTTCGGGGGTAGCGTGGGCCGGGGAGGTAAGCGATGCTCGTGGAGGAGGCTGTGACAGCTCTGGTCTCCCACCCACACAGGACATCACGGGCTTCCCAGTGCCGTTTTTTGGGGGATGGCCGGATGCAGGCCGTGCTGGTGGTTGTAAACCTCTCAGAGAGGGGAAGGATGCACTTGTGGGTCTGAGCCCAGAGACATCTGAAATTCAGCAGGAGATATTTGCTCCGGAGCTTGGGTTTAGGCGAGTCCTCCGCGTCCTGGGAACGTGATGTTGTACCTAGACAGATGATCAGGAAGTTTACGGGACGCACTGTTGACCCTACAAAGGGGTTTTGTTGTGAGTAAGAAAGCCTGAGCCAGCTCTAGTCAACCTCCTTCTCCAAGTGGGGGACAAAGAAGCGATAGAAATCGCAGGTGGACAGAAGAGATGAGCTTGTGCCCAGTCCCCCAGGCTCCCTCTGTGGCCAGGGCAGGAAGGTGTCTGATGCCACCTCCGTGCCACCCAGCCTTAAGTGGCCTTGCCGAGACAACCACAGAACTGGAGGTGGCAGCTGTGGCTGCTTCACCTGCCCGTGTCACCCACCAGCCTGCTTGGCCGTGCCGTTGCCTGCGCGCTGCCCGGGAACCGGGCTCTGACCCTGCCCAAGTCACAGCTCTTCTGCTCCAGGGACAACGGGGACTGTGGTTGTGACCATCTTGGACAGCGTTAGCATGAAAAGCAGAAGGTGGGCATCACTGCAGCCCCTGGTGCAGAGCAAAGAGGCTGTGCTTGCTCTTACTGGGGACTGGTGCTGGCTGTTGGGTTTAGTGATGTCCAGCTCCCTGCTGCCGCTCTCCTGAGACGTGGGCAGGGACCTGTGGAAAGCGGTGAGGGCGGTTCTTGCACGTACGCGAACGCTGTACGCATCTGGGGTTTAACAGTGGCACCCCAGCGAAGGTTGCTGGAAAAAACCAGGCGAGACCTGCCTGGTAAAAAAAAATTAAAAAATAAAAGAGCTGAACAGTCCCACTTCTTCCTGTGCAACCACGATGCCTGATCATGAGTGATAAGGCTGCTGGGGCTTGAAAGACTGGTGTGGGAGCCCGCAGCTGAACGGGCGGCAGGAGGTGTCAGTGGTGTCATCCCATGTTGTCCATGGCCTTGGAGATGCCCCCATGCTCAGCCGCTAAATCCGGCTGTCCTCCCAGTCTGGCTGCAAACGCTGGTTGGTAGATCCTTGCTTGGGAGAGGGAGGTGTTCCGTTTGATGTGTTTCTTGCCACGGGAAGAGTGGCAGTGGAAGTTCTCCCTTTCCCTCCTGACCCCGGGAGGGTCCCTGCGGAAGCTGGTGGGCAGGCTGAGCTCTTCGCCAAAGCTTACTGCTGGATTCCCAGCTCCCAGGCTGCTTTCACTTCTTGGGGCCTTACTTATTACGGAGGAATCTGGCTGGCACGTTCCAGGCAGCGGCATCACCCGGGCAGCTGGTAGCCAGCGTCGCTGCTGATCGCCGTGGCTGTAATTTCATTACTTTATCCTCTCCCCCCTCCCTGGCGCTGGTGGCTGCCCTTATCCAAGCGGTGTTTTGGTTTTTTGCTGCCACAGCTGTCAGGTGATCAGTTGCTCTTTGTTCAGACAGCAGCTTGGAGAGCAAATGTAATCTTTTCCTATGCTTAATTGCCTCTCAGTGAGACCATTAATTGGCAGCCAGCAGGTTCCCTCCTCCAAGGGAGGATCTGCGTATGTGCTCATGGGTTCTGCGTGGAGCCAGCTGGAAAAGCTGGAGGGAGACTTGGGGTGGAGAAGGGGTTAACTTGTGTCCTAAAAAGAGTTACCTAAATTCCGTGAGGCCCTGGAAGGAACCCCAAGCTTTGCAGATGAAAGGGTCCCACCAGCGCTAGGTTCCATCACCAGTTCACCACCTCCCGTTGGCCCGAGCGCTGCCGATGTCCCTGGGGTGGTCAGGAGAGGGGTTAATGTCGTGCTGGGGTGGGGGGGGTGAGTCACGGAGGCCCCAGCGAGACGGATCTGGTTCGCTCTGCGGGCTCTTGGTTTGTCACGGGCTGCGGCAGCTGTCCCCTTGGCACGGCGCGCTGGGAGGGCCGGGCAGGTTGGCTGCTGGGAGCCCCGGCCATGCGGGGTGTCGGGCTGTCACTGGCTCCCTGCCGAGCCCCGGCACCCCGCTCATGCCTGGACAGAAGCGTGCGAGCCCCGGGGAGCTGCATGCCACCACTGCACCCTGCCTCCAGCACGGCCATGCCTGCACTGCAAGGGTCCCCAGGAAGGGCACCCGCCGGTGCTCGGCATGGGGTCCCACCAAGGTGGCCTCAGCCTGGGGAGCCGGGCAAGGCTTGCGTCTCCCAGCTACCTTTCTCTTTTGCTTGGGAATGGATAGCCCAGAGTCTGTGACATGTCTAACAAAGCTGACATTAAAGACTCAGGTATGCAAGTGGGGTGTAGATCTGGGGGGAATCAGGGGTGTCCGTGGCCTCGCTGGGACGCAGCCCTTCGCTTCACCCCGAGGGAATCAGCCAACGCCCAGAAGTAAAATCGTTTGTCCCGGAGAAGCTGCACGGAGAGCTTTTCACCCCTGGGATTTATGGAGTATCCAGACAGAGCGACAGCAGCCGCGGGCTGTGAGCAGTGGGGTGCCGCAGGGGTGGGTTTGTGCCATCGCACAGAAGGCAGAATTTCCGAATAACCAGAATGCGGGACATAAGGGAACCCCCCAGCCCCGAGTCAGCCCATGCTCTCCTCCGGTGCTCGCTGGCTTCCCTTAGCTTGTTACACTGGCAGTGAGCAGCTTCACGGCTTCTTTTATGGTTGTGGGACTCTGCCTCCAGAAGTGTCTGGGCACCTGAAACAACCGAGGGGTCTGAGCAGATGGGAGAGCCGAGGAATCCAGGTGGAACTAGAGGAAAAGCTGTGTTTGCTTAGCCTCCATTGGTCCTTGTTCCAGTGAATTTGATTAGGATGGCAGGAGGTCGTCCGTGGTGTTGGGAGACCCTAATAAATGTAGGATGTATTTCTGCACCCCCTCTTTCCCAAACCAGAAACCCTTGCTTTGGGTCGGTATCTCCCCTGCCCAGGGAGGACAGCGTCCGAGCAGTAACCGAACCCCAGCTCCACGCTGGCATGGAGACTCAACAACAAACAGCCCGGCCCAGGCGCCTGCCCAGGGCGGCTTTCCGAGGAAACCCTCCTGAGAAGATGTTCTGGGAACGTTTTCCAGACATCAAGTCCCCACCTCCCACCAGCTCTGATATGTTTCTCCTGAATCCTTGGTGCAGAATATTCAGAACCAGGAAAACCAGAAAGAAAACTTGGACCAGAGGTTCCCCAGCCTGTTCAAGAAGGGTCGAAGGAAAACGGTTGTCAGGAACCTGGGGTCAATGATCTACTACTCCAAGGTCAAGTTTAAGTTTCAGCACTGCCAGGTAAGCTGCGGCACCCATCTGTGTGCATTTCTCTTCCCAGATGCGGAGGACTGGGAAGTAAAGTGTAATTCTGGGAAATGTGACTCACGGAGACTTCCTCGGGCTATGCGGGGCCCAAGGACTTCTGCTGCCACACGGTGCATGGGTACCAGCTGGCACCCACCGGCTCCCATCCCGGTGGGACCTGGGCCGTGCTTCCAGGCTCAGCTGTGGGGCTGGCAGCCGATCTGCCGACAGAAATGCAGTGGTGGCCCCTGGATAAGCGACCGCTGGCTGTTCTGTGCACAGACCAGTCTGAGCTGCAGCGGGGAGCTGGGAGAGGAAGGGATCTGGAAATAAACCCCAAAATGTGTCTTTTCTGCAGGAGGTGAATGACTGCTTCTTGGAGCTGTTCCAGTCTTACCTGTACTTCCAGTCTGTGGGCTCCAACGGACTCACCTACCAGGTAGGGCATCTCCTGGACATGCCAGGGCAGTCACTGGAGAGTCGGGCAGTATGGCCAAGCTGGGAGAACTGGGCGGATGGAACGGGACTGGGCAGGGGACTCTGCTCCTGGGGCTGCCGCTGGCCTCCCCTAGGTGATCCCAACAAGTTCCTTCCCATGGATGCCAAGCTCCTGGGGGATTTCTTACATTTTTCCAATTTTTTTCCCATTTTCCAAATTCTGTAGGCATTTCTTCCTCAGGATTGTAGCCAGACAACCTCAGTGCCAGCTGTGTCCTTGACCTTGTCTGTGGGGAGAGATAAAGGACCCCACAGAGGTGGGGTAGGGGCTTGTGCAGGGCTGGCAGGCAGGACCAGGGATGGGAGGTGTTTAGGCTACCTGGACTTTGTGTAGAGGACCAAGCACAGAGAGCTGCGCCCCGGTAAGGGTCAGAGCTCCTATTGCTCAAAATCCCACTGGGCTCAGTGCAAATGGTGGGCTTGGCCCTGGCTTCTGAACCAAGGGAGACTTCTTCATCTGCAGGGCGGAGAGAGAGGCATGTGGGAGAGGGTGGGAAGAAAAACCCGAGGGCAGCCTCGGGGAGCTATCCTGGCAAACCCTTCGTCAACCTTTTAACCTGATGGTGCTGGTGAATTGCAGACAACAGGCTGTTTCACACATGCAGCCAGAAAATCACAGCCGAGCAAAGAGGAAGCCCCGAACGCGCTCTCCCTCTGCGTCAGTGCGTAACTAAAGCTGAGCACGGCTGTTCTGTAGACAGTCATAAAATTCATTTCTTTTAGAAAGGTAACTTGAGGTTAATGCAGTATGCCAATATAATCTCGAATCATCCCGCAAGCCAGCCTTTGACTGCAAAGACACGTCAGAATACAAACAGTATTACAAAATCCCCCATCTACTTTATAAACAGTTCCTTGGATTGTTAATTCTGGAGGAATTGAAAAGGAATTCATGTGCCAGTACTGACCCTTAGAAATCACAGCAATTAGCAACTTTTACAGTCCTTGCTTAGAAAGCCCAAGACAGGATGCGCACGCTTGGCATCTGTTCCCGTGCTGCGTTATCGTCGGACTCTGATGAACCGGAGCGTAGAAACCGGACAGCTCGGTTTTGCTTTAGGGTCATTTCCATCTTCTGGCTTTCTTGTGTTAAATCAGCAATGTTCTTTTGAAGTTTTTCTTAAAACTGAAAGACGTGGATGGTAAAGAAAGTGTGCTTGCCAGCATGGCAGCTGGTCACTGCAGCGCGCTGGCCCCGTGGAGCCCAGGGAGCTGCTGGACCTCCCTCCTCAGGGGAGCACGCCGGCTCCAAGTCCCAAACGTTCCTCCTCAGAGCAACGGTTTGCAGTCACGCTGTGAGCCACAGCAGCCTGCTGGGGCCAGGTCCGGACTTCCAGTCTCCTACGCCACAGGGGCATTAATTGCAGAGCGTGCCCGCGGGCTGCCCCCCAAAATAATGCTGTGTTCTTCTTACGCAGGGGCTGCTGCCTTTGAAAGAGCTGAGCGTGTGTGCAGTGGAGAACGGGAAGAGCTCGGGGCAGGAGGATCACGCTTTCCGCGTCGCAGGTTGGTGCCTCTTTGTTTGCTTTGAAGAGAGAACAGCGGGTGTATGAATCACGACTGCCTCTGCTCTTTGTCCTGCTCTGACCTAGTCCCAGAGAAGGACCACGTTGTGGAAGCAGGTCGCAGAGAGCTGAAGCTCTTCCCTCCAGCATTTGCATCCTTCCCTCCAAGGGCTCCCTGCTCCTAAACCCCCGGGCAGCGATGCCCAGGGCTGCAGGCAGGAAGGGCACCGGGTAGGGAGCGCAGAGGAGGGATGGTCCCGTGCTCCAGCTGGTTACTCCTCGGGACACGTGGTGACAGTTCCACCGCTGCCCAGTCGTTTTCTCTTTGTGCCCCACATTTGAATGCAGGATTGGAATAAAACCCCATCTGCCACCACTGTATAAACGCCGAGGCCGGGGAGTGACTCTGAGCGGGCGCGTGCACAGCACGGTGCGTGCTGACGCGTGGCACTGCTCGAGCACACGCGGTGGGCAGCAGTGCCGAGACGCAAGTCACCTCTACCAGTAATGCCAGGCTGGTGCCAGCGGCACCCAGTGTCCCTTCAGCAGCTCCTCCCTCACCAGCACTCCTGCCTCCACAAGTTTTTTAGACTTTTCTCCGAGTGAGCTCGCTTTATAAGCATTTTCCTGGGATAACGACCTGTCTGCAGCATGGCCGGAGGCTGCTCTGGGCTTAGTTGTTGCTGAATTACAGAAGTTTCCAGCCCCCAAGAGTAGAAGTTAAAGTGTGAAGTGCACAGAAGTAAATAACCCAGTAATGATGCAGAGCCAGGAAAGCTCGTTTGTGTCCGAGGCCACTGTCTGTGTGCTCTGGTGTGCTCTGCTAGAAGGTTATACAACGGCCACTCAAACAAATCAATTACATCAATTATAAAAAGGAGCTGGTGCAAACGAGCCATCGCTTTTGTCAAGCCTGCTGAGTTGTGGTAGTTGTGGTCTTGTTGCACTGTCCTAGGCAGGGCTCTCCAACCCTCTCTGGGAGTCTGTAAGATGAAGGAAAACTTCTCCCAGGCGTAACCTGTCAGGGGCATCTGCGCTGGGGTGGGTGGACTTGTTCTGCTTGTATGAAAACACGCAGGAGTGTGGCTGGGTGGAAAATTGCCTCGAGCTTTGCGGGGTTTGTGTCCTGCTTAGGGACTGGATATGCTGTGTGTGTCAGGAAGCAAAGACTCAAAGAAACCAGGGAGGGAGCGATATTTAGGATTGCTGGGAGATCAGTGGAGCAGTTGTATTTTTCTGCTAGAGGAGGAGAAATCAAGGCACAGAGGGGGTAAGAGCCTTGTCCGTGGCCACACGGAGAGTCAGGGTGGAAGCCTTTTGTCTCATGACTGTGAGACACAGAAGACACAAACCCATACTCTTGTGAAATCCCGTGGTGTCGGTAGTTCCCCATGAACTGCACTTTCTAGGGTAGTTCAGCACATCAGAAGACGCCGGCACGATCACTGCAAGTGTGGAGGTGGAGCGTGAGAGCGAAGCCCGGCAGCGTGTGGAGCCGTCCCTCGGTGCGGTGGCACAGAGAAGGGCCATCGCCTTGGCTTTGTGGCCCATCTCTTGCACAGCCTCTGATGCTGATGAAGTTGTTGAGCACCTCGAGTTACCTCTGCCTCACCTGCAAACGTCGCAGCTTTTTAGTGTCTCCAGACAGAGGGATTTGGGTGGGAATAAGCTGCTGCTGCTGCGGGAAGGGGCTTTCTTGCTTCCTGTGTTCCTCTGGAGCATTCACAAGGAAAGAGGAAGGATGGGGCAGAAGGGAAGAGCACGAGGGCCGGCACAGGTTGCTCAGCATGGCTGTGTCATGGCCCTGCCACAAACATGCCCTTGGGGCAACTGAATTAGCAGCAGCCTTTCAGGCTCTGCTTCGCAGCCTCCCCGGCAGCTCCTTGCCCGAGCTGCAGGCACATCTCAGGCTTCAGGCTGGGGTAGGAGTTTCTCTTCTCATTTTTCTCTTCCTTTGGGGCCCTGTTTAGATGTGGCAACGCAAACAGCCCTCGGGATATGTCTGAAAGGTTGGCCTTGGAGAAGGTGGCAGAGCAAGCAGGGCCGTGTTATGGGTCATGCCCTTCCAGAAGGATTCCCGACGTTTGTATAAGGGCCTGGATGCCCAGAGAAGTATTCAGAGCTGCCAGAATATCTGGATAATGTTAGCACCTTGATATAGAGGGGACTGGAACATCTCTCCTACGAGGAGAGGCTGAGGGAGCTGGGCTTGTTCAGCTTGGAGAAGAGAAGGCTGAGAGGGGACCTAATATATACTTACAAATATCTGCAGCGTGGGTGTCAGGAGGACGGGGCCAAGCTCTTTTCAGTGGTGCCCAGCAACAGGACAAGGGGCAATGGGCACAAACTGAAGCAGAGGAAGCTCCAGCTGAACAGGAGGAAGAGCTTCTTCCCTCTGCGGGTGACGGAGCCCTGGCCCAGGCTGCCCAGGGAGGCTGTGGAGTCTCCTTCTCTGGAGATATTCCAGCCCCGCCTGGACGCGGTGCTGTGCAGCCTGCTCTGGGTGACCCTGCTTGGGCAG
>Ga0065711_1047965_pt1 | contig 12055 bp, 11 predicted proteins | sample Hoacrofraction12_FD_59098 | JGI IMG/M metagenome (GOLD analysis project Ga0065711, IMG submission 59098) | Hoatzin crop microbial communities from Cojedes, Venezuela - Epithelial fraction 12 v2 (version 2) | ecosystem: Host-associated > Birds > Digestive system > Esophagus > Crop | place... | reverse complement strand
TCAGGTACTGGAAGGCTGCTGTAAGGTCTCCCTGCAGCCTTCTCTTCTCCAGGCTGAACAGCCCCAACTCTCTCAGCCTTTCCTCACAGGAGAGGTGCTCCAGCCCTCGGGTCATCTTTGTGGCCTCTTCTGTACCTCTGGACATCTCCACATACATCCACGTAGGTGTTCACTGTACACTTGCAGCTCCTGGAGCAGGCAGACTGCATTAGGCTCCCCACTTTCTTTAAGAAAGAACAAATAAATGAAAGTTTCTACATATTGCAGACAAAAAGCTGGGAAGCACAAAATAAGTTGCAACCAGAAGGCCCAGAAACTTGGCTGTTTTGATTTGTGAATCTCTAGGCTTGGGCAGTATTGTCTGTGTAAGAAAGAGTCAAGCAAGAAATACTAAACATACTAAATAAACCCAGTATATGTATTACTCTTAGTAGCAGCTAGTGACAAGCAGTAATAAATTACTGTTCAGAAGTGTGGCTGGGGCCAAATGAAAATATACTGTTAAGTGGTACATGAGCACTATCATTATGAAAATACACACCTTTGAGAGAAAAAAAGTTGTACAAAGAGTACAGATCTGTACAGCTGAGGTGGGCTTTGGGGATGATTAATGTATGTGAAAATGAAAAATTTGACACAGCTCTGCATATTTATCCAATGTTGGAGAGCAATTGTGTATTCTGGTGCAGCGTCTGACAAGCTAAGCAACAGCACGCGTGCTGTTTGTGAAGCAGGGTGTTTTGTGATACTGCAGAAGCTGAATGCGAGCAGGTGGCCCTGTCAGCCTATGCACAAGAGGACAGGGCTGCTACTGCTTTCAGACTGTCGGAGGGACGTTACCAGCGTCAATAGTGGCATTTGCTTTTTTAGCTTCTGCGGCAGTTTGTTGTCCCTTGGCACATGAGACGAGGTTTCTGTTTGCACAGGGGCTTGCGTGGCAGGAGGGCAGTTTGGGTTTACCGTGTCCTCTTTTGGATTGAAGTCCGAGAAGGGGCATTTCTGGCTGTGTGCTAGAGGGGTGTATGAGTTTGGATGTGACAGATAATGTCCTGGTTTTGGGATGGCCATGCAGGGGAAACAAACAGTCTGCCTCCCCAAAGATTTAGTTTTGCTTTACAGAGCTTAACTAATTAACTGGTTTTGGTGATATTTAGAGGATATTCAAACATCCCGTGCTCTGCTCATGTCCCATCATTTATTCAATAGGATTGAGGTCTCGCTGGAGTTTTGCCTGGTGTTTTAAACCATTGCAGAAGCTTGTCTTGAGCCAAGAATGCAGTAACATCATATTGGAAATCATGGGAAGAGGTAAATACTAGTGTTACAAATACCAGATTAAGGTTATTTCTAAATCATACCAGGGCCTACATCCAAGAAAGAAAAATCAGGCTTAATTAGCAATGTTCTCTGTTGCGTTAATAAAGAGATGTAAAAAGAGGATGAAGCTGATTAGAGACATACAAAAGGGGTGGCATTGCTGGTTTTGCTATTGTAAGGACAATGCTTCGCTTAAGAGTGTAGGGAGTAGTAGCAGTGTTTTTTTTCGGGTGGCTGTGAGTCCCTGCTGTAAGCCTGTTCTCTATTGGGTTTTTTTCCATGTTGCAAACCAAGGTGAGTGTAGAGAAAACAGGTTAATTTGGCCATGTATTAATTTGTTAGGGTAGGAAGCCAACAAGCTAGGATTCTCCAGCTAATACTGGAGCTGCGCGGGGGCTAGCAGAGCAGTGGGCTGGGCCTGGCAGTACACCAAGGAAGATGCAGCCAAAATGGAGGAAACTAAAGTGTAAGTCCCTGGTTGGTCTGGTTTGGGGCAACCCTGGCTTCAGAAATGAAGTGGCATCCGTGGTGAGTGTTACAGCAACAGTCTGATCTGGATCTGCCCTACCCCAGGAAATGCGTCTCGTTGCCATGAGGCTGCTTTGGAAAAGCATGATATTATGGGCACCTCTGCCTGTATAAAAACAGTCTTCAACTTTGAAATTCTTCATCATATCAAGTTTATTTTCCTTAACCAGGCCCTGCTTTCACTCATATATCTCCCCACATCCTATTCACATGCAAATAACCCCTTGCCTCTTTTATGCTCTTTCCGAGCTGCCTTCAAGCAAATGTTGCAGTGTCTCGGCATGGTGGTAGTTAGCATGATGTAAGACAAATACATCTCTGTCCTACCCAAACTCCTCTTTTCTTCACTGACAGCTATTTAAATGGGAAGAGAGGAAGTATAAGTGAGGAAGATCTTACATTTACAAGGGGCACTTCCATCATCTGTGTTGTTTTGGTATCTTCCATCAGGATGCTGTTTGCCAGACAGTGGGCCTCAGGTTCTCCAGTCTTGCAGAGACCACAGTCTTGCAAGCACTTGTATATACCCCTATGCTCAGTATTATGGGATTACTTACTGCAAAGTTGAGTACTTGGGGAGGTGTATGCTCAAGCAGGCTTCAAATACCCTGTCTCAAATGTTACACAACGGTAGAGATGGGAATGGACTTTAGTACAGGCTACTTCTCAATGGGTTAGTGCTATGTCCAGTCTTTTGGTTTATCTGCCTTTTGCTTGAAGTGTTCATAAGAACTGTGGGATGAAATCTGTTTGGTATATTCCAGGAGAAAAAGAGCTGCTAAGTATTGCTCTGTTGAACCTTTTCTGACAGCTGCATCAGACTGCTCGTGTCACTTGCCACTAGTTACCAAATTGCTGGGGTAATTCCAGCAGCTACGCTGCTGAACGGGGTAGCCAGGAGTACTCCACAATAACTGAGAGACTCAAGAGCTCTGATGCAGCATGAGTTTCTTTTTCAGCCCTTATCAGCTTGGAGCAGCCTTTGTTTTACTGTGTTCCTTGGAGGTCCCATTTAAATCACAAACTTGGGCTGGTGTACTGTCTGTCAGCTTGTAAATCTGTGATCAGGGACCCATGTAGCTGCAGAGATGATGACTAGCCTGTTAGCTAAGGTTCAAAAACACCAAAAAGCTTTGCATCTACAGTTTGACCTGAGGTTTGGACGTTATGTCCCCCCTTCAAGCACCAACATAAGCGGTCAGCTTTGCCAAACCTTTTGATGTCACTGTCTCATGTTTTTCCTGCAAAAGAAACTATTTCCTCGTAATAGAATAAATATTGCGGATTTCAACCTGACTTGTTCTCGTAATGCCCTGGATTGTGAATGAGACCCAAGGGTGCATAAACCGAATAACAATTTATTTTCTAAATGTCCCCATTCCTTTCCTCGCAGGGGCTTGTTCCTATCCAAACATAGAATAATAATAAAAAGGCAAGAAATAGTTTCTCTTGTTGGTGAATTGGTTCTTCCTCTATTGTCTGAAACTGCCATGCAGTGAGACAATGAATCCCAGACCATGAAACCCTGTATCGGTGGGTGAGGAAGCAGCCTATGATGTGTAAGCAAAGGGGCAAAGCAGTGCTGCACAGCAAGGTCGTGTGCCCTCAGAACAGCCTCAGCTGGACAAGATGGAGGTGGAGGTGGTGGTACATTACTGATGTACGGGGTGCAGCTGTGGGAGGAAGATGACGCTTGAAGGGTGTGGCTGAACAGGTCTGTGTGTAATTGCAAATACGGGGTTTGCAGTTGGGGATTTTTTTGGTGTGGTTGCAAAGAAACGGCATTATCCTGAAATAATACCAGGCTGTTTTACCTTTTCTCTAATTTGACCATGGAAATCACCGACCCTTTCCCAGCAGAGCTGGTTTTACAGTCGTCTCCCTTCGCCCCCCCCTTCTTTGGACACCCGCGTGGGGTAACTTTGTGCCGTGGCGTGGACGGCTGCGGCTGGGAGAGCCGCGTTGCTGGGATGCTGCCCAGCTCTGCAGCGAACGGGCTCCCACTAGAGCGCGCTCGGACAGTTAAAATGGGGATGGTTTTCTTCTGGCATCGGAGTGGAACCATCAAAACGCCTATGTAAGACATGGCACCTTTTTAAAAAAAAAAAAAAAAAGGAATCTGGCAAGTTCCCTCGTCTTTTGCCTACGGTTTCCCCGGATGAGGCTGAAGTGTGCTGCAAAGCCAGCTGTAGCTGCTCAAGTGCACTGAGGTTTGGGCTAAGTGCTGGGAAAGACCTTTTGGAGGACCCCAGGCTGTACACAGAGGGCAGGGAGAAGCTTTGTTCTCAAGCCTTTTATTTAACTTGTCTCATCTCACAGTGCCCTTGTTTTAGCTAACTGCTATGTATGGCAGAGAAAGTTACAATCTGTGTTGTACTTTGACAAGGAGAAGAGTCCATCTCAGGGTCCCATTAATGGCCTCCTGTTGTCATTTGTGCATTTCAGAATTGCCCCTAACAAACTTGCCCATCATCACACAAGAATTTTCTGCCTCAGCCACTACTTGAACCCAGTTTCCTAGACCCTAACCCTCATCTGCTCTCTTTTGCTTCATGTTTACGTAATTAGCAAGCTGGAGCATAATTCCTTTCGTGATCTACAATCTAATACATAAAGATGACAGTGACATGAATCTTGGCTTAGGATTCAATTTGCATGTTAATTCATTGTAGTTCCCCAGATATTTGGAATTTGCTCCGACAGGATCTGGGAGATGACGACATGCTCCCTGGGTGGGGTGCACTTCTGTCTCCCAGCGAGAGCCTGGAGGGATAGGTGACATAGTTTTACTGTCTACCAGGCATCATCTGCTGTGGAGGGGTGTCCACAGCAAAAAGGAAAGCAGATCACCATCGAGGAGTTCTCCTTAGTACACAATGCAAATAGAGTCAAGGCTGATTGTGAAGCATCAAGAAGCATCTGGAAATTAGTGAAGCCTGGCAAGAGAACCTGCAACAGATTAAGAAGGAACACAGGCATTTCATATAGCAGTCCAGCCTCAGTCATCTTTGGTTCATGTAATCCGTGAGAGACTTGTCTAGGGAAGAGAGAGGCTCTGGAAACAGGGAGGAAAAAGTGCAAGACTAGCCCATGTTGCCCTTGAAGGGTTTCAGGACAAACTCCATCACTTAGTTCCATCAAACTTTCTGCTCACCTTTCTGTCTTATATCCAGGAGCTGGCTTACAGGGAAGGGCGAATGTGTGACCCTGTATTCATTTCCAGCTCACTGGGGGACCCAGGAAACCCTGTCAGATTGCTAACAGCCTCGCAGGAGACCTGGCAGCAAATGCAGACAGAGCTGCCATTTTGCAACACGTCTGAAAAAACGGCAGCTTGCCAAAGACAGCACAAGGACGCTCTCCAGGAAAGACTGTCATACGTGGTTATTTATGTGTGTTACATTAGAGCTAACTGTGATCCAGACCCCAGAGAGCTAGGATGTAGGATAAAAATGGGTCTTGCCGCAAGACCTTGTGATCGGAATAGAAATCATGGCTAGATAGGAGGATGGAAAAAGACTCCGAGCTGTATGAAGAGACATGTCCAGCATCACACAGCAGTCAGTGCCACAGCCAGCGAAGGCTTGGAGCAGTCTCTAACTGCCAGATAATTTTATTCTAATATAAGATGTTCTTAGTTGCAGCAATTCATCCATTTTCACTTTTTGCTGATTTTACAGATGGTCCAATTTTAATGACAAAAAAAACAGAAGGAAAGAGTGAAATGTTTTTTCGTAGATCACTTACTCCTTTTTTTCTCTCAAGAAACTGGACCAGGTCACTGTATTTTGGCTTTAGAAACATGGATAACATTTTAATGAAGAATTGGGGGGAAAAAAATGAAAATAAATGTTGTTTCTTTTCTGTGTTCAAAACTCAATGGCTTTGCATTCCCCAGGAGTTTCTTGTGCTTTCTGAATGGCTGTTATCCTCTATGCCCTGCGTTCATAATCAGTTGTGATCCCTTCTTTATGTTCTGACCTTTCTTGATCAGAGTCTCCGGTCACAACAGGACAAATTCTGACTTTCTAAAATCATCTCACTGATGTTTTATGGCTAGTAATGACTAAAAAATGAAGGGATTTTTTTTTCCTCCAGAAAACACCATTAAACCAAATCTTTTTTTCTCACCTCAATCAGAGCCAAGTTTTTCAGCATTTCATTAAAAAATAAGTATTTGAAATTGATCAGGAGACCTTAAAATGAACATTTCCAGGTTCTAGAATAAACAAGGTCATTTTCCAGATAATATTTTTCAGAAAAACAGGACTTAGTCACGTAGCTACTGTTCCATTAACCAGGGTGCCCATGAAAACTTTTGAGTGGGTTTTGTGCATCTCTGGTCTTGGGAAATGCCAAGTTTTGCTTCCTGCATGATAATCCTGTGCAGATTAAGAGACAGGGGTTTGTGTTTCCCGCATGCAAACAGAGGGCAACATCGTGTCCCCATTTGCAGTGCAGTTGAAATCTATTTATGAAGAGCCCCGGGCGGATCTGAGTTACATTAACCATAGGCACAGACTGCCTGCGTTTATGTGGCAAATCTACCTGTAAGAGGCAGGGAGCCTTCAGGATGGGGTTGACAAATACCATCTCTCATTAGGCAGAGCTGTGGCAGGTACTGATTCCCCTGGAGCTGCAGTCGTGATGCTTATGGTTCCTGCCAGTGTGCAAGCTGTGTCCTGACTTGCTTGTTGATTCCTGCAGATCAACAGCAAAGAAGCTGGCTGGGTCTGACCCCTTTGGGGCGAAAGCAGGATTAGCATTGGCTTTCCTCCATCACTTTTCCTCCACACTAGCTTTTGGTTGTCTCCATACATTTCAGGTGTTGAAACTTATGTCTCGCTGCTCATCTCTGCTCAGTGGCTCTTGTTCTGGGATCACTGGAGCTATCAGTCATGCTTTAATTATGTGGAGCTGTTTACCTGGGCTAAATGCATGCGGGTGACAATTTGGACGCCATATGAGTTCAGTGGTAAAAACTGAGCCTGGGACTCAGGCCAAGGAAGCAGGACCAGAGGGAGCTTAATGGGACTTCCTGTAAATCACAACTGCAGAGTTTCAGCTGTGTTCTTCAATTTACCTAACTAATGTTTTCTCCAGCCCAAGTTTTTAATCAATGATAATATCGTTAATCACATAATTATGGCCTCATCCCATTGTCTTATAAGACTTGGGTGACTAGTAAGGACACGGTAACACTTCAGTTTGTTTTGCTGTGTTGTATTGACTAATTTAATGTAGTTGAAAAGAAGCAAACGTGCTGGGGACAGAATTCCCAAAATATAATATTTGGCTGACAATATGCAACATTGAGCTATTTCTGGAGAGTAGGTTTGTTTTTTTTGCTTATTTACACTGGTTTTCATGTCAATACACACCCTGTCAGAACCTGGAAAAAGACTTGCTTGGGTCTCATCACGTACATTTAACTCACAAGCACACATCAGCATTGTAACAAACACACAGGGGAAGAATGATTTATCCAGGCAAGAGGCAGTTTAATCATGAAGGTTCAGATAAAAATCCTTTCAGTAGAATCATGGAACCATAGAATGGTAAGGGTTGGAAGGGACCTTAAAGATCATCTGTCTCCAACCCCCCTGCCATGAGCAGGGACATCTTCCACTAGACCAGGTTGCTTAGAGCTCCATCCAACCTGGCCTTGAACACTTCCAGTGAGGGAGCATCCACAGCTTCTCTGGGCAAGCTGGGCCAGTGCCTCACCACCCTCATGGTGAAGAGTTTCTTCCTAATATCTAATCTAAATCTGCCCTCTTTTAGTTTACAGCCATTCCCCCTTGTCCTATCACTACACATCCTTGTGAAAAGCCTCTCTCCATCCTTCCTGTAGGCCTCTTCAGGCACTGGCAGGCTGCTATAAGGTCACCCCGGAGCCTTCTCTGCTCCAGGCTGAACAGCCCCAACTCCGTCAGCCTGTCCTCATAGGAGAGGTACTCCAGCCCTCTGATCATCTTCATGGCCCTCCTCTGGACCTGCTCCAACGCTTCGATGTCCTTCTTATGTTGGGGGCTCCAGAGCTGGACGCAGTACTCCAGGTGGGGTCTCATGAGAGTGGAATAAAGGGGCAGAATCCCCTCCCTTGACCTGCTGGCCACGCTTCTCTTGATGCAGCCCAGGATACAGTTGGCTTTCTGAGCTGCAAGCGCACACTGCTGGCTCATGTTGAGCTTCTCATCCACCAGTACCCCCACGTCCTTCTCCTCAGTGCTGCTCTCGAGCCACTCTCTGCCCAGTCTGTACTTGTGTTTGGGATTGCCCCAGCCCATGTGCAGGATCTTGCACTTAGCCTTGTTGAACTTAATGCGGTTCACGCAGGCCCACCTCTCCAGCCTGTCAAAGTCCCCCTGAATGGCATCCCTTCCCTCCAGCGTGTCAACCACACCACACAGCTTGGTGTCCTCGGCAGACTTGCTGAGGGTGCACTCAGTCCCACTGTCCATGTCGCCGCCAAAGATATTAAACAGCACCGGCCCCAGTACCAACCCCTGAGGCACACCACTCATCACTGGTCTCCACCCTGGACATCAAGCTGTTGACTATAACTCTTTGTGTGTGTCCATCGAGCCAGTTCCTTACCCAACGAGTGGTCCATCTGTCAAATCCTTGTCCTTCCAATTTAGAGACAAGGACATCATGCGGGACAGTGTTGAATGCCTTGCACAAGTCCAGGTAGGCGATGTCAGGTGCCCATCATTTGTCCACCAACATTGTAACCCCATCATAGAAGGATAGCAAGTTGATCAGGCACAATTTGCCCTTAGTGAAGCCATGTTGGCTGTCCCCAATCACCTCCTTGTTATCCGTGTGCCTTAGCATGGTTTCAAGGAGGATCTGCTCCATTATCTTGCCAGGCACAGAGGTGAGGCTGACTGGCCTGTAGGTCCCCGGGTCATCCTTTTTTCCCTTTTTAAAAGTGGGGGTGATGTTGCCCCTTCTCCAGTCAGTGCCCAATAGAACATAGGGAGTTCTTTTGTAGATTAACTCCTGCAAGGGGCTGAAATCCCAGTGTTAGGCAGCATCAAATCCCACTGATGCCATAAACCATGGCAAGGAGCACGGAGACTAGGAGTTAAGAATACATGTTATTGAATCATGTAAAATGTTTTTTGACTCCTGGATTAATGTTAGAGACTTGGGTCTAATGTTATAGTTTGGGGAAAGAATATTTAATTTTTCACATCCTGTCTTTTTGTTCAGTTTTGACATTTTTTGACATTTTTTTCCTGCTTGACTGACCTGATCTCCTTCTATGACCAGGTGACCCGCCTAGTGGATGAAGGAAAGGCTGTGGACGTCATCTACCTGGACTTTAGTAAGGCCTTTGACACTGTTCCCCACAGCATCCTCCTGGAGAAAATGGCTGCCCATGGTTTGGATGGGTGTACTCTTCACTGGATAAAGAACTGACTGAATGGCCGAGTGCAGAGAGTGGTGGTGAATGGAGTTAAATCCAGCTGGCGGCTGGTCACGAGTGGTGTCCCCCAGGGCTCAGTTTTGGGTCCGGTCTTGTTTAACATCTTTGGCAATGATGTGGATGAGGGGATTGAGTGCTCCCTCGGTAAGTTTGCAGATGACACCAAGCTGGGTGGGAGTGTCGATCTGCTTGAGGGTAGGAAGGCTCTGCAGAGGGATCTGGAGAGACTGGATCGATGGGCTGAGGCCAACTGTACGAGCTTCAACAAGGCCAAAAGCCAGGTCCTGCACTTGGGTCACAACAACCCCATGCAGTGCTACAGGCTTGGGGAGGAGTGGCTGGAGAGCTGCCTGGTGGAAAAGGACCTTGGGGTGTTGGTCGACAGCCGGCTGAACATGAGCCAGCAGTAGGCACAGGTGGCCAAGAAGGCCAACGGCATCCTGGCTTGTATTAGGAATAGTGTGGCCAGCAGGAGTAGGGAGGTGATCGTGCCCCTGTACTCGGCACTGGTGAGGCCTCACCTTGAGTGCTGTGTTCGGTTTTGGGCCCCTCACTACAAGAAAGACGTCGAGGTGCTGGAGCGTGTCCAGAGAAGGGCAATGAGGCTGGTGAGGGGTCTGGAGAACAAGTCTTATGAGGAGTGGCTGATGGAACTGGGGCTGTTTAGTCTGGAGAAGAGGAGGCTGAGGGGGGACCTTCTTGCTCTCTACAACTACCTGAAGGGAGGTTGTAGTGAGGTGGGTGTTGGTCCCTTCTCCCAACTAACTAGCGATAGGATGAGAGGCAATGGCCTCAAGTTGCGTCAGGGGAGGTTTAGATTGGATATTAGGAAAAATTTCTTTACTGGAAGAGTGTTCAGGCATTGGAATAGGCTGCCCAGGGAGGTGGTTGAGTCCTCATCCCTGGAGGTGTTTAAAAAATGTGTAGATGTGGCACTTCAGGATATGGTTTAGTAGGAATGGTGGTGTTGGGTGGATGGCTGGACTTGATGATCTTACAGGTCTTTTCCAACCAATTATTCTATGATTCTATGACATTTCTCTGCCAAAGTCCTCCTTTACTGATCCACTGTTCCTAATTTTACTGGATCATCAGCATTGTCCCATCTGGAAAGACGGCAGCTCTTTTCTTCAGAGACATTTTAAGATAAAGAGATCCTCTTCTACGCCTCTTGGGTGTAGGGAGGACTCTGAATGCTGAATTTCATAGAGTTCCTTGTATTCTCAAAGAAGCAGGGATAAATGACAAGGCTGTGGGAAGTCCAGCATTTGAAGTCCAATCTCCAGCTCTGTTGCAGACCTCCAGTCTGACAATTGGAGCAGATTCTATCCTCACACAACAGAAATAAGATGGAGCTATATTAGGGAGTAAAGTTAGTCTTCCCAGTTTAATCCATAAAGAAGTTTTCACATTATTAACAAAAGCATACACCTTGGTTCCTGCAGCCTAGGCCAGGCTTGGCTTAACCCAGGGCTGTGGCTGGTTCTTCCTGGCTGGTGCTGCCTGGAGGCTGTGCCCAGGTCTGCTGGTGTTTGCCCTTTCTGTGTTCAGGGGTGTCGTGAGCAGGACTGGGTTAGGGTGGGCTCCCTCTGCTTTCAGTGGCTCACTGGCACCAGGAGCACCAGCCGCTGGTCTACCTGCTGCCATGCTGCCGTGTGTGCAGGTGCCTGGCTCTTGCTGGACTCATCCCATCTATAGTAGCTATCTAGATATGCATTTCTGTCTGAAATCAGCCCATCTTGAAAGATGCTTAACAAAATACACTCTACTGGTTTTCTTCCCCGCAGGCCAATCTATCATTCTGAATTGGGCAGAAAGGACCTTGCTTAAAAAGGTGCCTCAAAGCTGGTGATCTGTGCTCATCAGAACCAGCCACCATCACTTAATTCCTTCCAGTCCTTCCCCATCTTCTGATTTCACCTTTTTACTGCCATCAGTATTTATGTTCTCCCCTGTCCAAAGACTCATTGTTACTTGGTTTGCAGCTGGCTTTTGCTGATATCATGATTTCACTGGAGATCTTGCAATAATTAGCAGTTTGGATTTTCTTCTGAGGATGCTGAGACTCATGGTGGTTTTCTTCGGGTTTTGGTTTTCTTTTTCAGAAAATGAAGCTCTAGTTCAGTTACTGCAGAAAACTGAAAGTTGCAACTGGAAGTTGCATGAAGATTGAAAACTAGAAGGCAGATATTCAGAACATACAGAGTGTTTTTATAAACCCGTCAATTTTTGAGCCAGTTTCACAGTTTCCAAGCCTAGCTTGGAAGTTTGGAATGTTTTGGGGTAGACAGTACTACACAAACAATATCCATTTCAAACACACATGCATCCACAAGCCTCTTATTGGCACTTGTGGAATTATCAGTAAAATTGAGGTTTTACATCTGAAAATTAAGGTTTATATGAAAAACGTAGCAGTGTTCACCCATTGAGGAAAAGCATGAAATCCAAAGGAGCTCTGAGGATGGGACACAGCTGCAGCAGGCATGCGAGGAATCCACTCACACAGCAGCTCCCTGCAATGTACCATAGAGGACGGAACGGAGTGGAGACTCCGTGGCCCTGCTCCGTGATGATAAAGTGGGAAGAAATGGTTCTCTAGAACTGATAAGCAGCTCATCTGGTCCCCTGAGCCAACAGGTTTTCGAAACCTTGCCAAAGTGCTATCCTCTCGTGAACTTTGCTCATTTTAATATCATTTTAATACCAAAACACACCTCCATCCCAAAGGCTACCCGCCTCCAAGGTGCGACCACCCCTCTTCGAGTCTGC
>Ga0065711_1047962_pt1 | contig 12055 bp, 5 predicted proteins | sample Hoacrofraction12_FD_59098 | JGI IMG/M metagenome (GOLD analysis project Ga0065711, IMG submission 59098) | Hoatzin crop microbial communities from Cojedes, Venezuela - Epithelial fraction 12 v2 (version 2) | ecosystem: Host-associated > Birds > Digestive system > Esophagus > Crop | place... | reverse complement strand
TTTTTTTTTTTTTTTTTTTTTTTCCCTGCCAGGCTTGCTCAAGGTCTATCTGTGTTACTGGCATACCTCCATCATCGTCTTCCTGTAGGAAGATCATCAGTGTTTGTCACACAGAGTTGAAGTTTCTGGCAAACAATTTAATTCCTAGATCTGTTGAGGACCCGGTTATACAGACTTTAATCTGATGTTCATAATACTATGCTGAACCTCTAGCAACATATTAATGGATTGCTGTTACGTAGATCCCACTCCTGTGGTTATTTCTTCCAAGAGACTGGAAGAGATACCCTATTTCTATACTCACATAAAGCCTTTTGAGTAGGGTGTCATTCTTCTTGAACTCTGTCTTAATCTGGTAATCAGTTTGTTTTCTCTAAACTGTATACCCCTGGGACTGATACTGTCTTTCATATACTCAACATCAAGAGCTTTTTGTTTCTCTGCTAAAAGATTGAGTCTGTTCATGTGCTTAGAGCAATTGATGTAGTTGGTTGATCACAAAGGAAGAGAATATCCATACAAAAGCTGGAAACCAAGTGTCTGCTTTGGTAAGAGGTACCTTCTTTCAGTCACTGGGGTTTAAGTTGCATCAGTGCCCTTATGGAGGAATATCTCATTTCCAAAGGTGTTGCACATCTGAAAAAATTAATCAGTGTGTCATTAATAATCTTTTTTTTCCCCCCCCTGTTTAATGGTTACAACCAGTATTGTTGAACATTTTTGTTCGTTAGTGTAGTGTAACGATATACCTGCTGTCTTTAAAGCTTGTCATAAAAGCACTGTAACTTATCATTGCATAAGTGGAGGGTTTTAGAAAAGTGACAAACACTTGACCTGACAGTAAGGCTGTTGCCAGTTCGAAGCGGCAAGAACCAGGGACGTTAGGCATGTCAGCCTCACTGTCAGCTCCAGAATAGACGCAGAGACTTGCAGAAGAGTAGTTCAGAAACTGAAGCATGCAGTGCTTCAAATCTGATTTCATTAATTTGGACAATACTCACCAAAAAGAGTGAAGGTCTGTTTCAGACCTAATGTTTCTTCTGAATGTTTTTTGAAACAAATATTTTCTGTCCTGAGAGTTTTAAAATATCTTAAACTACTTTATGTTAAAATGATATTGGTGTGACTTTGTGGATTCTAAACTCTTATATTGATAAGCTTTGTTTCTCACACAAGATTCAGTGCTACTTCAGCACTGTGCTAGGTAGAATTCTCTGTAAATTCAGGCTGGTACATACTTTTGACTTTTCATGGAGCATATTTGTTATTGCTCCTGAACAATGTTCACAAGTTATAAGCAGGAACACAGCAGTATTGGAGAGCTAATTATGGTTTGTTTGTGTATTTTTTTGTGGGGATGCTTTTGTTCTGACCCATCCAAACATATGAGTATTTAAAAATAAAAGATTGAGAATAATACCACTGCCTCTTCCTCAGTTCTCTCTGTCGTTGATCATTAGAACTGCTATGGGAAGTTGTACTACCAGCTCTGCACTGAAGGAAAAAATAAGCATTGTGTGATTTTAAACTGGTGTCATAGTTTAACCTCGCAGCCGGCAATAAAGCACTAGACAGCTGCTCAGTCACCCCTCCCATTCCCCCCCCCCGTGGGATGGGGAGGAGAAATGGACAAAAGGGGAAACTCAGGGGTTGAGACAAATACAATTTAATAAAGCAACAAAGGAGGTACTACTAATAGTAATAATGACAACGATAATAAGGAATACACAAAACAAAGTATATACCATACAGTTTTTCTCACCACCTGACGACCGATTTGCAGTCAGTCCCCAAGCAGCAATCACGGAACCCGGAAATCAGGAGTTTTGCTAAATTCCCCCAAAAGTTCAAACTCCCAGACAACAGAGGATTTGAACCCATGGCAATGAGAAGAGCAGAAAAGTTTTCTGGCCCCTGGCCAAGCCCTGTTCATAAACTGGGCATGACGTCTCTGGTATGGAATACTTCCATTGGCCAGCTTGGTTTTCTGTCTGGCTGTGCTCCCTCCCAGCTCCTGCACACCTGCTCATTAGCTGAATATGGGAGACTGGAAGAAGTCCTTCATTTCATAACACCCATGTTTTCAGTTGTTGCTGTTAACATTCTTTTTGTACTAAATCCAAAACACAGCAGCTACTGGGAGGAGAATTAACTATATCCCAGCCAAAACCAGGACAACCGGTGACTGGACATGGACACTGTAGTGTTGAGTGCAGAGGAAAAATGCATCCTGCTGCCTTCTTTCTACAACTTTTTTTTTTTTTTGTATAAATAAACACTTTATCATTAACTATGAGTAGATTCTTTAAAGTTTTTGCTGTTCTGGTTGTTCCCAGCAGAGCAGGCAGTCTCGTGGTAAGTGATGTTCCGGCACCTTATGGAGGTACAGAGTTTTGGCTTCGAAGAAGGAGCTTTCCCATTCAGCAGCCCTCTGAGCATTTATTTTCAGGTGGTGGGTAGTAAGTTCAGAAAGGAAATTGTCAACTCCGTTGTTGATACTCAAGTTTCAAAATTGTTCTTCATCTGAACTTTTCTTTTTTAAGTCCTAGCTTGGCAGAGGTCAGTTGTATCCCTTTCTTTTTTCACCTTGAAAAGTGAGTATTGCAAACTCAGCAATTCCTTTCCTTAAGGTTTTTTTTCTATCAATAAACTACACTCAAATATTGCCTTTGTACTATTCATTTAGATAATCCAAAGGGAGAGTCTAACAGAAACAAATTGCACCCGGGAGCTTTTCTTACATAGTAGAAACTGAGGGTTTGTAATACCTGGCCTGAGAATTTAAAGACAAATGTTGAGCTGCAAAGCCCATGCTGCAGGATATCGCGGAGGGCAAGTTCTTAATGCAGTTTCTAAGAGACATAAGTAGTAATGCCAAAAGCTAAGCTAAAGTCTCTAGCATTTTTTTATTACGTAGCCCTAATCCTTTGTAAAAGAACGTAGTTGTATGGGATGATGATTGCCCGTATTGAAGGGCTGTGTTGGAGCTAGGGTGGAGTGCCTCATTTTCAAAACTGCTTTAGTGAGGTGATTATCTAGTTCCTCAGGTATTGCCAGCATCAGATTTATTTTTGTGTGTGTGTGTGGTCTCACAATTTTCTCAGTCCTTATGTATGAAGACTTCGCAACTTTTGTTGCTCAGGGGTCAGGGTTATCATGGAACAGAGCGCTGAGAAATGCCAGGTAGGTGGGAAATTTTGTTTCATAAAAATAATTTTTCTTTTGCCATTAAGCTTTGAGTCATGTGCCTTGTGCTCTTTATTCTTCAATATTAAGAATTGAGTATTAAATATACTGTGTAAAAAAAAAAAAAAAAAAAGTGTGATGATGACTTATAAAAGCATTAGTAAGCTCATTACAAAGAATTTACAGCTGTGGTTTGTCTAAAATGGAAATAGGTGACTTACCTTAAGCCTGAGATTTGCATAGAATTGGCCACATAAGACCGCCATTCTGTGACACTGCTTCCAAACTACTGAGGTTTGTTTACACACAGGTGAATCTGAGTGACTTTTGGCCTCCGCAGTGTATTAGTAAATGCAGTGCTTTGGGCCTAAGATGAAGAGCCGGTAGAGACAGTGACAATTGTAACCATTGGCTGTAATAAATGTCACTTTACTCAAGAGGCATCCCTCGTGGTAAAAGAATATATCAGTTTCCTTATCTAAAACAGTCAACAGTGAGAAAACTATCACATTTGCTGTTAGCAGAGAAGATAATGTAGACACACCCACCTACCCTAAAATAATGGATTTCTGTCTGTGGCAGCATAATACTTTTTTTTTTTTTTCCCCATCAGTAGTTCTCAAGGCAGTTTTACAGAGGTAGGGGTTTGTATCCTCCATGTTATGGATGAGTAAACTGAGGCAGGGGAGAGAAATAAACGTGAACATCATGCAACAGGCTATTGCCAGAACTAAATGAAAAATAGAAGTCTCCCAAACATTCAGCTGATGCTTTCACTGTTAGATGCATCTTCTGCTCTGAAAGAGCTTATAGTGTTTTGTCCCCAGAATGAGCTTTGAATGTGGCCGGGATTCATATAACTGCTACATCTTCTTCCTGTAGTATATATACACTTTTTAAGACTTAAAACTGGGAATAACTTTATTCATAGCAGACGCAGTTGTTGGCATAAAAAAATCTTCTGTACAATTAGGAGTTTCCTTATGTCTGACTTGAATTGTCGTAACTGTTCTGTTCAAATGTAAACTGCTGAAGGAGGAATTAAAAACCTGTTGAGTTGTGGCACAGTGGAAGTGCAAGGGGGGTTGCATCTCTAAGTACCTTTATGTAAGTGGATTAAGTCTGCTTTATGGGACAGGACACAAGTTGTATGCACGATTGCGAGACCAGTTGCTGGCTATTACTCAAAGAGGTTTTACTTTTAATAGCCTTTTCTCAAATTTGTTAATATTTTGAAGGGGGTTCTTTGTTTCATGTTGGCATGAAGTTAATGTTTTCTTATAAAAGAGTTTTTTTTCTTTTAAAACAGTTTAAGCTGTTTTATTTCAGTGTTCTCTAAATATCTGAAGTCAAAATTCCTTATTAATTTTCTGTCCTCAAGTATAAAGATCGTAAGAAAAAATCACCTAAACCTCACCACTGCAAAGCAAATAGTCATTTTATTATTATTTTTTTTTTTTAAATCTAGATCTGGGAGTACCGGTAGATATCAAATAGCATTTTCAGGGGCTCATTAATGAGTATTCCAGAGTTGGGATAATTCAGGAATTCCTGAAGCTTATGCTTCACATCCTTTCTTTAACCGAATTAACTGTTTGTGCTGAACATTTTTACTTGAGAACGTGATGACACATATACCATTAATTGGGGGCTATAAAGAAAGTGAGTCTAACTCTAAAAAAAAAAAAAGACCCTGTTTCGGTTTTTATGGAGGATAAACGTCTGAATTCTAACGTATTTTCTCAGAGCACTCTCATATGTTCAAAGTGGGTGTGAGGATCTGCTTGTAAGAACCTGCATTAAATGTGGAACTAGTATGAAGCATCTCATATGTTCAAAGTGGGTGTGAGGATCTGCTTGTAAGAACCTGCATTAAATGTGGAACTAGTATGAAGCATCTGGAAGAACACTGTTGTGTAGAAAATGGAGTGATTGGTGAAGGCTGAAGACAGAGGACCTTAGTGCGTGAAGGCAGTGGGTTGCAGGTAGAAGAGAGTGTTGCGTCAGAGGAGATGGTTTTCCTTGTGACTGAGTAGGCAGTGGGACAGGACAAAGCAGATTTGAGCTCCAGTATTATCCCATGGCTTGTGTGAAGCTCATGATTCTTGCCTTGAATCTGTATGGCTTGAAACACCAATCTGCAACTTCAGTGTATGACCATGGAGCGTAGTTTTGAGAACCAGTTCATCTACACTTCTGTAGAGTGTTCTGTTTTGTGTAAGGATCATCCTAGTCTTGGGAGTCTTTGATTAACTTAAAATGGCTCCAAATTGAAAGGTAGACTTTAACATTTCATCTAGAAATGCCCTGAGCTTGGAAAAGGTACAGTCTTGTGTGCCTTGATTCTGAGTGCCTTGGAAGGCTGGGGGTGGGAGTGAAACTGTGAGACAGAAGGTCTTTCTTCTGCAGTGCAAATTTTTGCTCCATGGCAGTAGGACAGTGACAGATTTGTGGACGGCCTGTACTTGCTGCTGTTCTGAAAGTAACTAAATGTGTAACTTTAACAACAGGACACAAATAACTGCATTTTGTCATGTATCTGCTGCTTTCTGGCCAGCCAAGGTTTCAGGCGCGTTTGGCTGTGAGATGCAGCTGAGTGAGCTGCTAATGATGCTGTGCAGGTCAACAGGAAGCAACAACGTTCAGCGTGCGCGGCAATGAAAACCCCAGGTTGTGTGTGTCATCTGTGAAACGACCTGCTAAGATGAGATAGCTTGGAATATTATAATCCGGAGCGTGACTGTTGTTATGGTTATGTCATATCTTTGGAAGGCTGAAGTCTTGCATGTGTTGTCTGAACTGAGATTGTAGGATTTAAAAGTATTCTGTGCCTGATAAAAGCATGTCTCTCTTAACTAATCATACACTGTTTGGTTTGGTTTTATACACTGTGCTGTTTACCCACATCTTAATTGTTGGTCTTCTGTGATCCATAGTTGAGCAATGAGTGTTTGAAAAGGAACTGGCCAGCTCTGAACTGGGGGGTTCTGGGAGGTACTGGAAGTGTAAATGAACTTGTATCTGAAGACACTCAGAAAAACGTGAGCTGTCTGTAACTGTCTGACCGAGGATTAGGAGTGAAGGATTGCTTTACTAGACAACTGCAGACTGAAGTCTGGAGAAGCACTGTTATAGTTTAGATTTGTTCAACAGCAGTCCCATGTCTCATCCCTTTTTTGTTGCAACATCACTTAGTGATCGCTGGTACCTTCTCCACATCAGTAGAAGGTCTTCAGTGAGGATATTGCAACTGACGTGTGCTGATCAGAACAAGGCAGGGAATCTGTTCTTGGGTATTAAATTTTTTTTTTTGGCCTCTAGGTCCCTTAAATGTTTTGGGCTATGCGTTGTGTGGAACTGTCTTTTAACTTGGCTTAAGATCCTCATGTTCTAGAAATGATACGAAGTACCTAAAGTGGCTTTTTGTTATTTCAGAAAAACTTTCTCTCTTCCTTCTGCCTTCAAATAAGAAAAAGGCACCATCTATTATGCAGTGGCCTTATTTTTAGCATAGCTTAACTTTGTGTGTAGGTGGAAAAAAAATTAATTTCTTAGCATCTATGCATAGTGCATTTCTAAATTAGTGGACGATCGTGAGAAATTAATAAATTAAAAGCAAGCTTTAAGCTTAAAATTGAACACTGTTGGTGATTGTAGCAAATAATTTCACAAGCAGTAGAACTGGTGAGGCCTCTGTCTTCAGTTGAGTAATTTTTCAACTTGCACCAAATAAAGCTTTTCTCGTGTGATTGGGTATTTACAAAAGGGTTTCTTATGTCAGTTCTGTTAAATAATGTGTACTCTTGCTTTAGTTTGTTGTCTGTGGAGCAATTGGTCTGTCTTTTGAAAATAATGTCCTGTGAATGGCATTAAAGTTAGAAGATTGTTTCCAGCTGCTTAATTTGTTGAAATCTGCCAGCAAACTTCTGAAGTTCTGTATTTCTTCTTTCTATGGGAAACTAGTTTAAAATCCTGTCTGTAGATTTGAAGAGAACTCTTTTGCAATACACAATTGTCTTTAAAGATAAGATTATTAGTAATTTAGGTATATCTTTAACAGCTATAATAGTTTTAAAAATGGAAGTAATCACAATTTACCCAAATTACAAACAAGAAGCATCCAAATCCCCAGTGGTAGAACACTGTCACATGACGGACTAATTTCTGAAGATTCTGGAAGGCAACCTGGTGCAAAGACATAAATTGTAAGCCAGTCTGAGAGTTGCAAAATCTAACTTAATAAAATTTAATTTTGTAGTCAAAATATTGTGGAGTCCTTGAAAAGTGTTTTTATGTACAAAAAAGTGTGTGTACTATCAAGACAGTATCACACTCTTTTGTACAAGATGCAGTGACCATAAATAGCCTAATCCACTGTTCTTAAGGGAGGGAAAAGGTTAAAAAGACAGACACATCTGTTGTACTTATTCTTTTGTCATCTGGGCCCCTAATCTGCACAGTTCTTCAGGTGAAGGTGTCAGCAAGAAGCAAAAGCAGTCTGCCTTCAGTGTCACTAGTCTTTTCTCTCTCCTGGTGCTGTTTCTTCCTGTCTCCATCCCTTCCCACCTAAAACTGCAAAGGTGTAAGCAGTTACAAGTTCACACTTGTGAATACTTATTGAGACCTTTAAAATTTGGTGAAATTGTTGATTTATGTTTGTATTTCTTGCTGTTATGCTTGAACTGCACCTAAACCATCATAGCGGACACCCACGCTTAAGAGGGTAGGGTTGCCTACTATCCAGGGCTAATAAATATTGTAGGATTCTGAATTTAGGTAAACTGAAGTTTTCTAAGTTGCTGTGAGAGTGCTAGGAAATATTTTTGTATACTCTGGTAAATGCCTCTGCTACTTCTAATGTGGAAGTTGTTAGGGGAGCATACTTGGCTGTTGTTTATGTGGCCTGTTTAGTTAGGGATCATCTGAATAGTGGCAGGCTTACTCCGTTTAAAAGCGCCGTTGGAGGAGATGGCAGTGTGGGGCCTTCTGTAGGGCTGCGTGGTGATGAGAACAGTCACCCTGGAAGTGGGTTATCAGCCCTTCCTAGCAGGAAGGGAACGCACTGTTCCCACATGGCAGGAGACATCCTCAGTGCCAAGAAAATAGCTACGTTTTGTCCTGAAAGGGGAGCACTGTGGAGAGCAGAAATGTACCTGCCAGAAAGAGTTGAGTTGCAGAGCTTGCCTGTGTAGGCCACTGAAGGCCTTCCCTTGTGAAGGGGAGGAGGTTCTAGTGCCTGGTGCCTACAGCAGGTTTTGTTCATGTTTCTGTGTTAAAAGTGATGAGATAAAATGCATACCTGTGTTGAGCACTGCAGAAATGTTTTTGGAAGCTCCATGTATTTATGACACTGAATATAAGGTAATTTCAGAAAAACAGGAGGGTATGATCACTATCTCCAATTTTGTTTGTTTTGAAAAACATCAATTTATTAAAGTATCTACACTTAAATGTGTAAAAAAAATAATATTAACATAATGTAATCTTAAACATAAGATTTTTTTGAGGTAAACTAAGATTTCAAGCAATAATTCTGTGTGATTGGCGAATGCTATATTTTGGGAGTTTTCTGCAGAATATTTTTAAATCTACACAAAGAATTGTCAACCACTGAGTTCTGGCTAATTGCCTATTTTCTGTGGATTAGTCTTGATTTATTATAGAGTTACCTACCCTGCTTTCTCACTTCTGCCTCTTGTCTTTCTCATTCGTGAGTCTTAATGAGTTTCCGTATGTTCTTTCGTGACTCAGATAATGTTAGGCTGTTAAGAGATTGCCTTGGTCCTGAGGCTTCCTGTCCTTGTTGTGGTCAAGATTAGAGTTACACCTCACTAAATGTTCTCCACAGTGAAGTGGTGCTTGACTTTGGCATGTCTCTGCTGCTGCTGTCTGAGGAAGACTATTATTTGCCACTGTTCTACTGTCAATGAATAGCAATAGCCCTGTATTCTGGAGTAGTCACCCTAGAAGCAAACTGCAGGCAGTCTTCCTCGTCTGGTATCAAAGAAGAAATGAGTGACCCAGGAGCAGCCAGCATCACCTCGTCAGGCTTCAGCATGTTGGCTTAGCCTTAGTAAGTATTTCCATCATAGCAGGTCTTAGAAAAAATGCCTGCTACGGGTACCTTCTCACCAGCTATAGTATTGATCAGGACAACTTTTCCAGATACCTACTTTAAGGAAAAGGTAATAGAAATACTGATTTCTGTTCTCACAGAGTTTGCATTACACGTAGCTATTCACCATAGCTTTTTTTCCCACAGAAACGTTGAAGTAGTTAATTGTGTTCACTGTGACTTTCAGGCCGAACGTCTTCAGACTGACTTTGAAGAAGCTACAGGCTTTGTATCAGCATGTGGTTTGGTTGATTTTTATTTTTTTCCCCCCCCCAGGGGGTTACTCTCCTTGGAAATATCTGCTATTACTTGTATTCTTGCATTACATGGCAAGGTCTTTTTTTCTCCAACTTTATTTGTAAGATATATCCAGGGGTTGTGAAAGATAACTAAGAAAAGCAAGCCTGTCATATGCAATTAAATTATGTAGATGTGCAGGCTTTTGCACCTTTATTGGAAAAAAACATGACTCTTAAAATTGGAAAAAGATTGAAAATCACTGCTAGTGTGACCTCAGTAATACTGTCAACATGTAACACATAACAATACTGAACTATTTGAAGAATACATTAAACTTAGTTGCATTTTTACAAGCACTAAAATAGGAGTGAGTAAGCACTGGAACACATTCCCCTGAGGTGATTTGCAGCCTTTAAAGTTAACTGGACAGGACCTTGAGCAACTTGAACTCTAGGCTTTTAATTACCCTTGCCGTGAGCGGGAGGTTGGACTGGAAGACTGACAGAGGTCACATCCAGCCAAAGTCATTTTGTGAGTCTTTCATCTTTGCACCACAAGCACTTCCAGCTGCATGTGAACACTACAAAAACCATCCCAGTGGGTCTTGAAATGCTTTCTGTTCTGGTGTATACTGAGGTGGCTGAACATCCTCTTACAGCCTTAACCTTGCTGCTGCTCTTTGTTGTGACTTTTGTCCCACTGTGTAAACTAATGTCTGTAGTCTCTTAGATTTTCACAGTCCATGTCAACCGTAAGCAATCCCAGTGTGATGACTCTTTCTTGTAATGAGATGTGCCACTATCTGTGTTGGCTTGTGTTACTGTTTTTGAGAAACGCTGAGTTACACCAAGTCATTAACTTGACAGGCTACTGCAGCAAATACACACACCAGAAGCTGATCAAAGTACGCAGCTATCTGCTGCCCGGTTGGAAACTGTCAGTGGCTGCTATGATTGCATTCTCCAAATGCATGATGACTGGTTGTGGCTACCTTTTGCAGGCAGAAGGTGTTTTCATGAGCCTTTTGTTGATACCACATATCCTGCAGTATCTGTGTCCAGGGATGAGGCCAGCTCTGCCAGTGAGGCAGGCAGTGTACAGCTGACAACACCAGACTTATTGCTTCATAGCTCATCAGTTTGAGGGCTGTGACAAGTCCCTGGAATCAATGGCATGTCCTCCAGCTGGAGGCTGACTGTGGAAAAAATAAAGGGAACTGAGGGGGGGTTGATTGTCATCTCCATGGCCCATCAGTTTTTGATGGGCTACCTTTTTTCTTTCCCTTATGCGTCTTTTCCAAATATATAGATACACTAAAAGGACAAGGTCCTCGCCAAAACTGTTAAGCAAAGCAGTAGCATCAACTTCAAAATCCTCCTCCTGAAATACAGTAATAATTTTAGGTATTAATAACAAATCAACTTGCTATATCTCAGAAAAAATACGCTAATTATGTTGAGCATTTAGTGACAGTCCTGTTCAATTCTGTTTGTAAAATTGGTGGCATGACCTCTTGTGAAGAATTATTTACATATCGTTTTAAGGAACCCATACTTTTAAATGCAATGTTCTCTTCAAGAATGCTGTGAGAAACTAAGCTGAGTATATTAACTGGCTTCAAAATAGACAAAGTGAATGCTGATTCAGAAAATGTTCAAATACTCAAATTATGGTATTTGCGTAAGTGTTCTCTAATGCTGCAATTCTTCAATTAAAGTTGATTTTTTTTTTTAAATTGATTATATGTGACTAGGATTCATAAGGAGTAGCAGTAGATGAAGTTTATGGTTCGTATATTTTTTTTCAAGTTTAAAATTTTGCTGATAAGTTTGTAAGTTTACAAAGGCTGTGGGTGAGTTGGTGTTTTTGCCACCTGTCTTCCAGAAGCTGAACAGCATAAACCATGGCACCGCTGCTCTGCGTGATCAAAATGAACAGTGGCTGAAAGAGTTGGATTTTATTTATTGTCCTTCTCGCCACAAAAATATACCTTTTACTAAAAAAATGATAGTGGTGTAACAGTGGAATTTGTGACTATGTGTTCTAATGCGTGAAAGCCTCGTTGCAGTCTGTCAGTGCTAGGAATTTGCACAATGCTAATAAGTTAAAATGTAATTGAATGCTAGGCTTGCTAGGCCTCAAAACAACACGTACTTCAAATTCAGTGAAATTGTTCTCTGATGTGTAAGTTAATCTCTACTCGTAGGGTATCCAAGTGTACATTAAATCTATTATGATTATGCAGAATGAGGACACTCTTTTTGTGTAATATTCTTCCATCTACTCATGGGGTAGGTGCTGGGTCAAGGTTTTTTATACACCATCATTATGAAGTTACGACATTTACTGGTTTACCCAGATAATCCAGTCGGTGCTTTTGCTGATAGGTTGTCCTGGGTTTGGCCAGGACAGGGTTAATTTTCACCGGACTCCAGGAAGGGGCACAGCTGGGGGGTGGGGGCTGACCCCACCTGGCCAGACAGAGCCCGGTATTCCATACCATGTGTCATCACG
>Ga0065711_1008855_pt1 | contig 12055 bp, 5 predicted proteins | sample Hoacrofraction12_FD_59098 | JGI IMG/M metagenome (GOLD analysis project Ga0065711, IMG submission 59098) | Hoatzin crop microbial communities from Cojedes, Venezuela - Epithelial fraction 12 v2 (version 2) | ecosystem: Host-associated > Birds > Digestive system > Esophagus > Crop | place... | reverse complement strand
TTCCCCCCCCCCCCCCGAAAATTAGAGTACACAATTTCTATTCTGCTGCAGCTAGTTGTGCATTACAGTCTACATTAGTAGACTTTAGTTTACATTAGTAGACTTCAAAACAGCAACATGCAAGAATTAGCTTTCACGAAGAGATCAGCTGCATTTTGCCATTTCCCAACGTTTTCTTCTTTCTCCCACCACCATGATTTAGTGCTGTTTTGCAGGCTCGTTGCTGAGCTAAACTTGTGGGACTGTGCTGCTGTAGCTGAGAATGAGGCTCTTGAGAACTCCTAATGGACAACAGCTGTAAACAGCACAAAGCAAAATAAAATGTGTTCCCTTTTGCAATTGATGAATACAGCTTTAACAACTCTTATCTCTTCTGTATATTGGGAGAGTACACAGCATCTCAATTGAGAGGTTCTTTCCTCAGTCAAAATAAGAAAGAAGAAGCTCTAACAAGGGCTTTTTCATCTCAGAAACTGGGGAAAGTTTGCCCTAATTCTGCTAATTGCAAATAGCAGGGGACTGGCAGACACCTGAGTTCAGTTCTTCCTCTCAAGGCTGATCAAAGTCAAGTTTGTCTTTCTTAAATTCAATGTCAGAAAAGCTTCTGGAGTTTCCAGATCTTAAAACCCAGGAACAGGGAGGTGGGGGAAAAGACCAGACAGACATCTTCTGTGTTGTTTCCCTGTGGGCAACAATGGAGGGGCTCATAGCCTGTAGGTCCAACCGAGGAAATCTCTCTACCCCACCCTTCTTCAAAAAATCCCCTCCTGACATCTGCAGCTCTGACATCCCACCCACAAGAGAGTCATAACAAAGGTACGCACCAGCAAGGAAACCGCAGATCTTGTTAACTGCCTGTTCCCTTCACGGAAGCCATCACAGCCAAATCCCATATCCAAACACTGCGGTCCCCCAGACTGCACCCAGCATGATGACTAATGAAGCTGCAAATAGAGCAAAGAGCTGACATGGCCATAAAACTTGCTATCCTTGAAACACCTGGGAAACAAAGATTTAACTGTGTGGCAGGCAGGAGTCACTCAATCCTATGCTTCACAACATATCCAGTTGCTTATCTGCCTTGAAATTATTGTGATAACTGCAATAAACATAAGAGCTCATAGAAATAGTGGGCAGCAGCACTGGCCAGCTGTCCTCGGCACTCCAACTGGCACCCACCGGTCAAGACTTCTGCACTCAGTTCAGCTGCTTCACTTCATTCCTTGCTTCCAACACCCCCATGAATGCAGTCCTGACCAGACCACCTCAGTACTACCCAGCTTAGCTTACTGGTTTACACTGGTGCCTCAGCTGCACTTCTCTCTGTGCCATTTCAGAACCCATTGTACTACCTCCTGTGCCCTACAAAACCTATCTTCAGGACACATAACCACAGTTTCTCTCACAGACATCCTTCCAGGCCCAGAACTGAGCTTAAGTCTTCAAAATCCTCAGACCAGCACTTAGGCAGATCCTCCACAAGTTCTGGGGAAGCTGCCAGAAAGCTCAGGTTAGCCATTTATCTCTGCAAAGCCCACATGACACATAACCTTCTCTGGGAATGTAAATAATAAAAAGAGAAAGCAGAGAAACCTTTTCATGCTACATAAAGCCTTATCCAACAGATCATGTCTCGTTACACTGTGTTACTTTTCGACATGCCCAGAATATAACGTGGCACCAACAATACCTGAGGTGAGAGATTAAAGCATCACTGACTCCTCTTACAAATCTTTGAGCAAAACCTCTTTGAGTAATAATCCTACTAATGTATCACCTACTTCCCATCTCCCCTTCTCTTCACTCATTTTGACTGTGGATATATGCATAAAAATAAGAGCTTTGTTCTTCCAGTACTGCTAACTTGCTGCTTAATCCCCTGCCTGTTATAAGGATCCTCCCCTGGTCATGTCACCACCAAGGTTCACTAAGAGGTGACTTTTATATCACTAATTGTGACATCGGTTGGGGAAAGAGCAGCCTGAAAGAAATGAACAAAACCCCATTAACACAGCAGTGTCCCTCATCAAGCGGAGCACAGAAAGGAAATGAAATGCAGTTCCAGATGCCCTGACCTGGGCTGATGTTCTAAATTATTTCAAGCTGAGATTTGAGCCATGCCATTTGTAAAGGCACAGGGCATTGAAACAACACAGGGCTAGGATTTTATAAGGAGTCAAAGGGAATTAAATACACAGCATGTGAGAAATTCAACCCAGATCCAGGTCTTGACTGGAACATTTCTGGCTGTGCTTCTGCATACCTCTCTTCCCTTTACCCCAAGCCCAGAGCCATTAAGACACAGAATTATTTTTTTTCCCCCTTATGCTTGAATAAAGCATGACTTTATCATGAGCGTTACACAAATCAGAGGGTAAAGTTTACCCCAGGACACAGCGGACAGAAACCAAGAGATCTAAACTCTCCCTTACCACTTAATTGGCTGTGGCCACTACAGGGTATTCTCAGAGTCAAATGATGGGTAAACAGGAGCACCATCACGCAGCTCTTCCACTCCCATCACAGCTGCATCCTGTCCTGGATACATCTGATATGCCCAAGGCTGCATAGTTATGCAAAGCCAGAGAGAAGACAGGATATGGTGTGATGTACAATGAATATATTAAAGTATGTTTGTAAAAAGCATCAGATATTGAGATGACAGAAAACACAAGACTGATCTGAGGCAGAATCTGTCAGACACTTTACTCCCCTCCTAAAACTTTTCCACTAGTTGTCAGTCTTTCAGGTGCCTTATGACAGAATAATTCTTTCCTCCCCATCTCCCCCCACCCCAACATTGCTGTCTCCTTGCTGACCCTGCTTTTGGCTAAATGCTCCGAAAGCAGACATATCTTAGGAGAGAGGCAAAATACACAGGCTGGCAGGACCAGCTGTTGTTTTCCAGAATTATCAAAGAGCTGCTCATTTCTTAAATAGGTCTATATTACGTGTATTATTACTGTTACCTATGGCAAAGAAGCAAGCATTACAAATTGCCTCAGCTGGCTGTTCTCTACCTTCATAGCTTGGTGGGGGATTTTCAGGCTCCAAGTTGCTTGGCAACCTCCTTTTGTGCATGTCTTTTATGAATTCATTCACCTCTGAATCAGAGATGATCAGGGAGCTGAATATGGGTACAGACTGCCCAGCCTTGGTACAGACTGACATCCTACTACTCCTGGTTTTTAACGCCAGAAAATTGGTAAGCAAGTCATCAAGCCTGTTTTGAGGCAGGCTTCAAAATTCCAAGCTCTGAAGGTAGCAGGAACCACTACCATTATTTAGCATGACCTTCTGTACAACTGAAGCCAAAGGAAACCCACATGAACTAATTCCTGTTCGAATCTAAGCGTACCTCTTGCAAAAGACTGGGGAACAACCAAATCTTATTTTCAGAACTTGCACCCATGGAAAACCTACTTTAACCCTTCACAAATTGTTTCAGCTGATAACCAACATCCGCATCTTAAGCATGTGCAGTGGTTTAACCCAGCAGCTGACAACTAAGCATCAGACAGCCACTCACTCACTCCCCTTTCCCCCGCAGTGTGATGGGAAGGAGAATGGACAAAAAGTTGTGGGTTAAGAGAAAGACAGTTTAATAAGACAACAAAGAAAATAATAATAATAATGAATATGCAAAACAAGCGATAGATAGTACAATTTTTCTCACTGCCCGACAACTCATTGTGCAGCCAGTCCCTGAGCAGTGATCGTGGAACTTGCAGATTTCACGGAAAAAAGTTTGAACTCATGGAAAAAGTTCCTGCTCCATGGCCAATCCCCTTTTATGTACTAAGCATGACATCTACGATATGGAATATTTCTACTGGCCAGCTTGGGTTAGCTGCCTGGCTGTGCTCCCTCCCAGCTCCCGCACACCTGCTTGATAGCTGAACCTGGGAAAGTGAAAAAAGTCCTTGATTTCTTAGCAACAACTAAAAACATCCGTGTGTTATCAACATTCTTCCCATGCTAAATTCAAAACACAGCAGCTACTGGGAAGAAAATTAACTATCCCAGCTGAAACCAGGACAGTGTGCGCACCTGAATTAGCCTAGCTGAAATTTCCACCTATTGCATTACGATATATTTTTTGATATGCCAAGTCAACCTTCACTGGCATATCTTATCTCACTCTTCACACCCTCTGAGCTGCTTGCATAACATCAAGCTTACAAAACAGAAACCACGTAGCTGTTACAGTGCAGCTACCTTATTAGACCAGTGACAAGCAAGTTACCTTGCATTTACCTCCTCCCAGAGCCCTGTCACTAAGCAGAGGAGCTCCTTTCCCTGGACCACCTCCCACAGGTGTGCTCAGTGCTGCTGGCCGGTACTGCCGTCAGAGCAGGGCAGCCTGGGCAGCAGCATGTTCCCATCACAGCTCTGTCTGAGAAGATGTGTCAGTCACGGTGGGTGCAGAGTTCAGAGAGGATGGGTGGATACCATCACTCCCTCGTTGAGCCAGCAGAGCTACAGAGCCCTTCCTACACCAGCTGCTCTGCAAACTGCTGTGCAAAACCATGTTTGCCTGCTCTGCTTGCTAGTCCTCCCCAGGATTTCTTTTACAGGTGTTGGTGCTTGGGCCACCACTGCTCCTGGCCCCATCCAGGTCTCCTCAGCCACTGTTACATGAGCTGTGGGCTCCCAGCAGGTCTCTCAGCTCCCCTGAGATTCCCTCAGTTCAGGAAATCCCCCTGCACCCTGCGCTGGAGCACTCGGCTGCGGATTGTGCCAGCACCAGTGCTGCTGGCCTCAGCAACTGAGGGCCAGTGTTGGTTGCACCACCTGTAAATCTCCCACCATCGCTCCTGGCCCTGCCCAGGTCTCATTAGCCACTGTCACAGGGGCTGCAGGGTCCTGGTGGGTCTCACCACTCCTCTTAGACAGATTCCAAGGGAATAAAAATCAAGATGGGGACCAGGTGGTTAGGAAGAAGTACTGCCAAGAAGGATCAGGGGATTATAGCAGATGAGTTAACGATGCAAAGCAGTTCCAAAAATGGCAGCTCTCCTGGGATGTACTAACAGGCAACATCACAGCTAAGATGAGGAATGTTGTTACTTCGCTCTGCTCAACCCAATGAACAAAACCAACTAGCTGGAGTGCTGTGCCCATTGCTGGCCACCACAGGTTAAAAACGAATTCGATGAAAACTGGACAAGAGGTCATCAAGAATGATTAAAGGTTCAGAAGTCATAACTTATGAAGAAAAATTGGAGAAAACGGGTTTTAAACTCAGAAAGTAAAGATGAACAGCGAGGAAGGAGATAATCTTTAAATTGCAAAAGGCTGCTATAAAAAAAGATAGCAATCAGTTGTTCTCACTGTCCACTGGGAATAGGCTGCATAAAAAGAAATGCAAGTTATTGTCTATCAGCTAAGCCAACCTGTAGTGACTTGACTACCTTCACTGATGTGTCTGCATACCTGCGCTACCTTCTGCTGGGTCCTTTTTCAGAAAGTCACTCCAGTACAGTGCCGGTCCAAGGCCTATAGCCACACAGGTCATTCTAGCTATCACTTTAGAACCTGGGTCAAAGATTCACATCCAGTCCTTTGGAATTACCTCTGTGTTCTACAAGCTGCTGGAACTGCTGTTCCAGTCCACAGGGTACCTCAGCCATCATCTTTGATCTCTTTGATGCAAGGTGTCTGCTTACTACTTAATGTCATCCACTTTAAAATATGTTAAATATTAGCCGCTAATTAGTGACTAACCAGGAATACTTCATCATCATGATGTTTTGACACCATTTGGGCTTCTTCCCACACACAGAACAGAAATATTTATGGAAAGTTATGTCTTGCCTGCTTAGTTAGTGACAGTCCTACCACTTTAAGACTGGAGTTACCAGGATTCCTTTCATTAGTAATTATCTTCCAAAGCCCCTCTATTATCCCCAAGTCTACCAGTTCCGAGCTTCTGTATATGCACCCTTTGAAAGGGGTGAGAAGCAAACACTAAGATCAGCTCCAAGAGTCATCCCAACAGAGTATCGAGCTAGCCGATGTGGGGCTCTCCAGATTGTCTGGCAAATGCAGGCAAGGATCTATCATCCCCTGCTTCAATAACACACACGTTACAGCCTGAATTAGTTCTATGGCAGCAGGCAATTTCAGATACTCAAGTATTTTGTACTGTCATGGCCTGAGCATCAATCCATATGTTTTTCAGCCAGCATGGGAAAAATATAGATTGCCTTGCAGAGACACAAGACCTCCAGGACACGGCAAGTTAAAAAAAAAAAAGTGACTCTCTCACCTTCTGTTTTTTTCTATGAAGATAACATGGGCCCAAGAGAACCACCAGTCAGTGGATGCTCAGAAGACTGAAAGACACTGGAGCAGAGATCCATCAACAGACTGTACAGTGCTCACATTCAATATAATTAGAGAAGTGACAGCATTGCCCTAAACTGTCCCATGCCTAAAAGAAGGTGGAGGCAAGAGATAAGCGTAGCAGAGACCTGCAGGATAACTGCTGTACAGGCAGAGTGCAGAGATCCACAGAGCTACGAAATCCACAGGCTCTTTTCCAGCAGAAGGATTTCATCTGAAATGAAATCAGGCAGCAGAAGAGGACTGAAAAAGCTTCCACTGTCATAAAAATATCTCCCTGGGTAATCCACAGTGATGGAAAAAGGAAACTCTGATAATTTATGTGACAGTTTAATGGGATTTTGGTGGCACATGATACTTTAAAAAGAATTTGCCCAAATAGGACAGACAGGATTTTAATAAGGCTTCAGCTCCAAAACAGCAGTATTTTCACCCCTCGCTTCTACATTTCATTCTATATATCCACCACTCACTCACAGCCCATCTCTCTCATTTGCAAGGCACATTTCAACACTGTAAGAGCAACAGCTCTGCACTTTGTAGTTACAACCCCAGAGACCTCTGAGTGTCTGATCCCTAAAGGGATCAAGCTGACTTTGCACCTAGAGGGCAGAGCACCACTGAGCTGAGAATTCTGAGGCACGAGCTGCCCTCCCGCCACGTCCCCAGCTCTGCGGATGGCATTATTAGCTTCTCTCAGAAATGAAGGGTAGCAGATGGACAGTCTGTAGCAGGAGTCGCTTGCAGAGGGGATGCCCCCAGAACACACTCCAGGAGTAAACGGCTTTCACACTGTGAGTAATGCCTCAACCCATGTCTTCTGCTTACAAGAGATACAGCCTTTACCCCAGTGAAATACCCCATGGCCTTCACTGCCATCACTTTGAGAACAGGCGTAGCAGCCAGAGGAATCGCTTAGAGTACTAAACTAGGGTGAAGCCAGGGTTAATGGGATGAAACTTCACGAAGGAACACTTAGGCTGAATATCAGCAAGTTATATTGAAGAGTCTTCCCTGTGGAGAGGTAGAAGCTAACATTAAAACCACATTGCCCAGAGCACAAGAAGCCATTCTGTACACAACTATCTTGCAGTAGCTAGGGACAGAAATAACCCAATAGGCATTTGTTTTCTTTGATGATTTCAATGGATCCGGTTCTGAAGCCTTTATATTTCTGGAAAATCTCCCTCTCGAAATCTAGGTAGGAGAAGAATGGTAAAAAGCTCTGCAAAGATCTCAATATTTCGCCCAGTCTTTCTATGACCACAGAAGGCCAAGATCAAATTAGGACCTGCACTGGGGCCTGCTAGCCCCAAAATGGGCTTGGAAAGTGGAGCACCTGTCAGTGTTTCTTTCCCCACTGGGAATAACAACCCAGTTTAACAGGAAAATAAGTTATCTGTTGTGTAGACTTCAGGCAGTTCTGCTCTACAAAAGACAAATTCTATAGTAAAGAGCTTTTTGCCCATAAACTGTCTACACAGAACAGAATTTTAAAACCCACCTAATGCCACCTACAGCATAAAGCAATGTTTATTCTTCAACATGCGTTGTGCCTTTAAGAGGCACAGATCCATCGCTACTTCTGACTTGAGGTCTTCCTCGGGGAATGACTTGTAAGAAATAAAATATATTAAAAGGAAGTGCAATCACAGCCTCTCACTATCAAAGGGATAAAATATCAATTTTTGTCACGATAAAAAGCATCACAGATTGGCTCTGATGGGAAAAATTAAATTCTCGGTCTTCTCTTGATTTGATATTTTATCACTCCATTGCTTCAGAAATATCCTGGCAGGGAATGCTTCTTAAAAATATTCTCCTGTATTTCTCCTTCAGTAAGCAAGCTATGAGAGTTTTAACTTGTGTGTTTTGTTACATGGGAAAAAAGCTCAGAGAAAAATGAAAGAAAATGGAAAGAAAACAGACAAGTGTAAAAAAGGCATCTTCTAAAATTTCATCGTGTCAATAGCTTCCCAGTAAAGGACCTTCTGCAAGTTCACATCATTTATGGCATCTCTAAACTGACTCTTACATCATTGCTGTTCAAGTCTATCCTAAATTTTAGAACTGAGTTGCCCAGAGCTGATCCCAGAGGAAATTCTCACTTTCCACAGACAAGAGGTTGAGAAGGTAGAACTATCTCCCAGGTTTGAATAATGAATCTCTTCTCGATGGCAAGTGTTTAGATGAACATCCCAAACAACTGAGCAAGAGAACGCAAATAAAGTAGCAACATAAAAGATCTTTGTCTTGTGCAGCACATTTTTCATCTTCTAGACTATGTGACATGTTGTGTAACAGATAAAGCAAAGTTTGACTAAACTGGAAGTATTTAGAACCAGAATGATGATTTTTATCCTACTGTCCACCCCTGAATGGTACAGCTTCCTGCCTACTTGAGTTTTGACAAGAAGTCTACTTCTATGAATAAAATTTTATCTTGATAAAGACCAAAGGGGAAAGCACTTCCACTTTATGTCTAAAACATGATAAATGGAAGTTGTTTTTGTTTTCTCCCCTGAAATGTGTAGAAAAACTCATACCAGTAGCAAATTGAGTAGTAGGGGCCTGTCCTAATCTCTGTTCTCTTACTGCCCTCCAGCACCCCAGAAAGAAGAGAATTTTAATCAGAGGTTTGAATACAAGGTGTTAAGAGCTCACATTAGTTGTTTAGGCCATAAGAGGAACATGAGTTTTCCAAGAAAGATAACAGAGATGAACCTTTAGGTTCATAAGCAAGTTCATATTATTTTCAAGCAGTTCTACTATTGAAATACCCTAAGGATGAAGAAGGAATCAGGATCATACAGCACAATCAGAATCACAGAATACTTGACAGAAAGATAGGTGAAACAAACTTTGTCACTACATCGAACAGATAACACGCAGAAATTTCAAACAGTGTGTGGAAGACACTAAACAGTCACTGTCTAAGGTCAGAAAGAAGTTCTTCCCTTCAGATGCCATGAAGTGATATCTAATGAATCATGTCTTCCTACATCAATCATGACAGGGATCGGAAAGTCAAGCTAGGAAGACTACTACTCTGTTTGAGGAAGTCTATTTCTTCTGAGGAAACAAGATGGTAGGAAGGATAAGGAAAGGAAAAATGTTCTTTTTTCCCCCCCCACAAGTTGCTACAAAGCATAGAAAAAAGTACTCACGAGTAAAGGAGTCAGGCTGCAAAACAGTCTTGGCAGTCCCAGAAGGAACATAAGTGGAAGATGTGATGTCTTTCCTCACCACTCCATGTATTATTGCAAAAGTGGGAATTTTCACACAAGAGAAAACTTTGTTCTTTATCTCATAGTTTTCTAAGTGATATTCAATTTATTTTAAAAAAAAAAAAAAATCTTCTCCAGAAGGTTTTTTTGGCAAATAATTTAACAGTATGAGTCATGGTTGCTGATCAGTTTGAATTTCTCATGGGTAGTACACAGACTAGCTTCATGAAGCTGCTTCTGGGACATATTTCCTCAACCCCAGTGCTTTCCCACATTCTCAGCCCAACATTTCCCCGGCAGAACTTTGAACTTCTCCAATTGATGCTGCCACAGAATCCTTCCTTTGTTGCTCAGCCACTCTTTACAGCCTGTACAATCCACAGCATGAGCTCCCCTCTCTCACTTGCCATAAGAAGCACTCATATCAAAACCATTATATTTCAGAGCATTCACTACCACTTCATCTTCTGCTCTGCAAACTCTCAGAATGCTTTTAAAAGAAACACTTACTTAAATAAAAGAAAATCCCTGTAAATCATGGTCATGACAGGCTAATGGCTAGCATTTCAAAGATGATTTATCTTCCTCCTATATCTAACAAAGCTTCTTATGCTAATACCTTGTTTTCAAAATATGAAGAGACGGCTAACTGATGTTTTCTAACTGCAAGAGTACACAAGTAATGAAAAACACCTTACATAAAAAAGTAACCTTCACCTGCCATCTAACATCCCCATCAGCTCTCAAAATCAAAAGATCTCCATAAATTATTTTTGGTTTCTGTATTATTTAGTGCAATTCCTTCATGGATGAAGAAACCAACTATTCAGTCTCACTGCCTGTTTGTAATCCAAATTCATCTTAGAGTTTGCATGCATTAGCTGCATGCTTTAATTGGATTTATTTTATTTGATTTCTGTCTGTTAAAATACATTTGAGGCAGGTTAGATGGCCTCGCAGGGAGCATCTCACCAGCAGTACCCTTTGTGCAAACAGCAATTATTTCATCTGGACTGAGCCTAATTTCAAGTCACACCTTGACAGGCTTACAAATAAGGTCATGATATCTGCATTGCAAGTGCTTTCCCAACTGGTGGGAAAGACCTTTGACAAGCCAGAAGGTAGGTCATGGGAGTGTTCTGATTAAAAGGGTACGATATAGGCTATGAAATGAAGCAGAAAGTCATCACTTACAAACAGGAGCATTGTTTCAAGTCTATCTACAGGCATTCTGCATAGCTTGCAGGCCCATCACCTATGTCAGCACAGAGACTGTATGTCGCTACATTTTTATTACTCAGTCACGGTTAGTCAGTGCTAAACACAGGGAGAATACGGATAGTGGGGCCACCATAGCCACTGAGACTCCAGAGTCCCGCATCTGTCTCTTGCTTATTCTTTCACCTCTGGCCAGTTGCTCTTTGTGAAGAACAAATCCCCCGTGTCAAGTTGTGTTTCATGGTGACCCTCTAGCCGTTGTTTTTGTGCGCTTTCAAAAGATTTGACAAAACTGTCACAGAAGGAGTTTGGAAGCCGTGACAGACACGATATGACCCAACTCATAAAACATAACTAAACATCTTGGCCTGCCAGAGGCCAGGATTTACAGGACTGCATTTCAAGAACAGCCTTTAACACCTGCTCTACTAAATGCGCTTTACTACTCTGTTGCAGTACAAATTCCCAAGCTGTGTTAGGGTGACCTGCAACACTCTGGAGTGACAAAACAGCTGAGACACTAATCTTGTGAAAGCCTACCCTGTGCACTGCTGGTCAGGAAGGGGAAGGAATGAACTCAGCTCTGGCTGCACATTTTACACCGGGCTACAGGGGCAGGGAGCACCACAAAAAATGAAAAAACATCATTTTTCAGATATTTCTCCAGCATAGCAAGCACAAAGCAAAAACCAAGTCACAGATAGTTTATGTTATGTTATTCACTACAGCCTCATTTTTACAATAAAAGCCTCCCTGTGTTTGTATTTCCAGCAGGTGCAAGCTGACTGACAAGGAATTTAAGGACTCCCTGCCCCCCTATCTCTCTTCTTCTATCTTGCTTCTCTTCTTCTTGCTATCCTATATACCTCTTTTCTTCATCTCCACTTCAATCACTAGTTAGTGTCCTGTTAGGTGGTCACCATGGGAACTAAACATTCTTTGGGAGACCCGTCAAAGTCACTGTGATGCCAACACTAATAAAAATCCATCTCACTCATCTTCTCTTCAAACACCTCACAGACTGAAGATGACATGCTTCAAAAATGTTCCGAGTTAAGAAAGCAGAGAAAATCAAGTAAGTTGTCCAAGGCTAAAATACAAATCAGCCACAGACTTAGAAGGTCAACATCCATTTCCCAAGTCCCCATTATGAAGTATCCTGTGCCATCCCTGTTCAACCGAGAAGTGAATTTCTACATAATCCATGACTTCAAAGCAGAAACAGGGTGCTGAAGTAAGTGTGTCTGGCTGAAAAATAAAAG
>Ga0065711_1047964_pt1 | contig 12056 bp, 6 predicted proteins | sample Hoacrofraction12_FD_59098 | JGI IMG/M metagenome (GOLD analysis project Ga0065711, IMG submission 59098) | Hoatzin crop microbial communities from Cojedes, Venezuela - Epithelial fraction 12 v2 (version 2) | ecosystem: Host-associated > Birds > Digestive system > Esophagus > Crop | place... | reverse complement strand
GAACCCAGCATGACGGCACATGGTATGGAATACCCAGCTCTGTTTGGCCAGGTTGGGGTTGGATCAGCCCACCCGGCTGTGCCCCTTCCTGGATTCTGGTGAAAATTAACCCTGTCCTGGCCAAACCCAGGACAGTATATCTTGCAGGTAATACAACGGAAACCATTCTCTGAAGTGTCAGAGTTCCCTTCATTACATAGGCATTTTTATGTAAAGGAGTATTCAGAATAATCTAGACAGAAAAATAGCAAGTCAGGCATATTACTTGACATCAGATACATGTTTGAGGTTAGCTGTAGGCTGCTGATCTTCTTAGGGAACACCCAGAGACAGTTCATGAGTACAAGACTTCAAGGTTAAACTCACTGCACGATACGCCAGTGATCAGAAACACATTCTCATCAGATGCTTTTTGACATCATAGTATGCAAAGTATGAGAGATGTATTAATAGGATTAATACAGTTTGGCTACCAGCATATTGAAAAATAACACAGATACGAGATATAAGGTTAATACGAGGTTTGGTAGAAGGAATTTCACAATGAATGTGAGGTCCTCAAGTTTGCTTGAAACTAGGAGAGACCCTGAAATTTCCTTACGATAAAAGGTGTGGGTATGGGTAGATAACCTAATTGTTAGGAAGTTTTTTTAACACTTACCAGAATACGCCATTAGTAGCATTGAATTCTCTCTCTATCACACCCAATGTCCCTAAAACTAACGTGTCCATTTGATATCAAAACATTTACACCATATGTGGTTGCTGGGCTAACTTACACGCTGTTCACTAGTTATCTTTGGTATTAACACTGTATGTTGTTGTGCTGTTGTTAATATTAACAGAATACATTATATCTCCATTCTTTCTCCAGTTATTGCAATGTCTTCTATCTGAAAGCAGAGGAAATCTTTGTGGTATCTATAAAAATAAGAAGCCCTTTTCTCTGCTAAGAGAAATGAACCCTGCAAACAAAAGTAAACAAAGAGTAAAAAAAAAAAAAAAGAAAAAGAAAATGCCTGGGCATCTCATCTCAAATCTTTAATTCCATAGCTTTTTCTTCATGTTGCTTATGGCCAGCAAAGTCTTACTTTCTATCCTTCATCAACTGTGTTTTTGTTTGCCTAGAGAATTTCTTTCCCTTTCCTTGCTCCATGCAGAGTCAAATTCAGAAAAGCTGTTATTATCTAAAATGGGGAAAAAAAAATCAATGTAATCACAAGGAAAATATATATTAACTGCTAGCGATATTTGAAACATTTTTCCTTGAAAATTGAGCATGCTACATTGGAAAGTTACTATAGTATATCATTTATCTTGAGAAAGATAAAGGCAAAAAGTAAAGCCTCTTCCTTAAAATTCATTAGTCCCTTTCTACATCTGTGATAAGCTCTGATGGTGGCTGCAAAATTCTACCATTCTTGCATTTATGGCTTATATATATATCTCAACTGTTCTGGCTAATGCTTGTCTTGAGATATAGCAGAAGATTCTGATTAACATGAGTTGCTCTGTGTCACAGTATCTTAGACAATTTCCTAATTCAAAAAATATCTTCAGAACATTTCTGCCTGCCCAGAAGTGCAAAAGCTGATATTTGGTTTCTGGTAGCAAGCAGCGGGACCATAACTCTCTGCTGAGCAGAAAAGAATGCTAAAAATTACAACAGAAGGGTCAAACTAAAAAATCTCTAATGGGATGTATGTTTATAGATCCAGTGTTTATTCAAGTTTTGCATCTCTAATGCAGGATCCTTAGGAGACTATTTCTCCAATGAGGAGTTCTTCCTAGAGCCTAATTCTTATCATCTGTGATGACCATTTATGATTTCTTTCTGTATATTCCCTCATGAAAGGCACAGCAGGGAATAAGACTATTGTAAACCTGTAGCTCATGAAATCTTATTACCAATGTTGAAATTGTCAATACCAGGGAACTGGGGACCACTGTAATGAAAAAAAGTCTGAGAAACTGAGAAACCAGCTAATTCTCAGGACTTGAACTAATCATGTATTTGTTATGTTCAATTAATGCGTAATCTATCTTTAGCAACTATGAACCAAACTTTAAGCACACATGTTAGTGAAGCACTGGGTGTTTCATAGGTTGTTGGTTCTAACGGCTGCAGTCTTTGCTGATTTTCAGTTCCCAAGAGCAAGAGACCCAAACCCTGCGAACCATGCTGCAGGAGGCCAAAAAGAAATGGGTTTTCTCTGTGCCCTAAACTCTGGTGTGTATCACTGGTATTTATATACACTTTTCCATTGGTCAAGATCTGTTTAGTCTGAAGAATTGCTTACCATTTTCATTGGCTAAAACCCAGATGCCTCTATTTCTGAGATTTGGTTTGTATTAGCTCATTCGGATGCATGCTTGCACCTAAGTGCTTGTTTTCTGATTCCCTCTAGTATCTCTAGGTTGGACACTGTTATCTTTGTCTTACTATTCTTACATGTGCCAAGCCATATCGCAAAATGTGCTTGGGTACAAGGCAGACAGAATAAAATCACAAATAGGCCTGAACCACTGCTGATTATCAGGCTGCAGCACTGATAATAGCAGGGTATTAGAGACTTTGTGGTAGTTCTGCCAGGCCTCGGGACTGGATCTTGTTGAACTTGCTTTGCTCAGACTTCTTTTAAGGCTTCTCTGAAGCTTTTTTTTTTTTTAAGCTGTAAAAACAGTTCTGAATGTTTTAACACAAGTGGCCTCTCCACTTTCCTATTCTACGTTCATAGTTCACTGTTTCTGTCAACTCTCTGTCCTACACATCTTCCAAAAAGTTACTAAAACCCACTTAGGGTGACGAATAATGAGTCCAAAACCAGTCAGAGCTTAGTGTCCCTTCCCTTTATGCTGAGTTTGGTCAAAAAAGACAAGAATTATTTTTTAAACTTAAAGTCCAGATTTAAATAAAATGTATACTAGAATAAGTGATGTTCATTAATTTCCTTTCCATCTCCAAAACACCTTAATTTTCAAGGCACTGAAGCTATTTGATTTTGCCAAAGATACTTCTTTCCATATCAAGTTTCATAATTTCTATTTTTACTCTTTTAGACATCACTGTCTTGTAACAGCTAGGTGTCTTAGGATCATAGGGGCTGTGTGGTGCAGGATGTCCAAGGTCACCACCTGAATCCTCCATTAAAATGTAGGCATGGGCTGTCTTCCTCTCAGGAGAATCTCTTCTTCAAGGGTGACTTCCAACCCTCTTCTGTGATTTTTTTTTGTTCTTTTCTTCCTTTGCTTTTAATTCCCTGTAGTCCACAAGCTTCTTCATATGACTATGTTCAGTTTACCAGATAAGGAAACAACTTCCCGCTCCTTTTGGAACATCGCCCAACTCAGTCAATGTCTTTTTAAAGGTACATGGTATACAGACTGAGAACTACTATTGTTACTTAGTGCAGCTTTTATGTATAGATGAAATGAAAAAATTTTGAAATATGAAGTTTTGTAGGATGAGAAAAAAACATCAAATATTTACCAAGCTTTACTGTTCTTTGAATTTTTTGTCAGCATATTATATATCGATTCCTTGCCTAATAAAAAATAAATGAAAAATAGGTACAGAAACAAACACTGGAATCAAAACAGAAGATTTAAAATGTAAGTACTAAATGGTTATGAGTATACAGCACTAAGAAGAAATTCTGGGAAATTAATGCCGGTCACTTGCTTTAACTCTCTTTAAAAATAAATAAAATCATTAAAAAAAAAAAAAAAAAAGACTTCAATGTTTTCTTTAGTGTAGGCTACCTCAGTAACATCGTTCAGTTCTTATTAGAGGCACATGCATGTCCCATGAATTACTCATTTACTACTTATTATTCTGATTGAAGGCACAATATTTTCCTTGAGAGAACAGTAATGGAGAAGATGCTCATTCCAAGGGCACTCCACCAAATTTATATCTGGAATTCAAAATGAGATATTTAGGTTCAATAGAAGATAACATAGCTGTAGTTTTATTTATACAAATACATTTATATATATAGAAATGAGCAACGGGCACAAACTGAAGCACAGGAAGTTCCAGCCGAACATGAGGTATAACTTCACTCTGAGGGTGACGGAGCACTGGAACAGGTTGCCCAGGGAGGTTGTGGATTCTCCTTCTCTGGAGATATTCAAAACTTGCCTGGATGAGATCCTGTGCAACCTTCTCTAGGTGACCCTGCTTTGACAGGGGGGTTGAACCAGATGCTCCACAGAGGTCCCTTCCAACCCCTACCATTCTGTGATTCTGTGATTCTGTAATATTGTTACAAGAAGACCAGGAGAAATTTGCATAGCTACCTGCTGTTTTTGTTAAAGATCCAGTTGTTGCTGTGGGTTTGTTTTACCCTTCCTCAAAGCATTTAAAACTAACCAGAAGTTCTAAAAACTGAAAAAGTTCAGGTCCTGATCCTAAAACCAACTCTTCATAATTGCATTCTTATGAAGATGCAAGTCAAGGATCCATTTTCTAGTTCAAAATTCTATTCTTCTCTACAGTTTTGAATTACAATAGCGGAAGATGTTTTCTCTTGCAGTTTCCCATTGATATCCTTCAACCTGTGTAGGTATTTTGGATAGTACAGAGAAACTCAAATGGCATTGGATACCTACGCTTAGGGCACTAAGACCTAACTTTTTCTTGACTGTTTGTGGGAGCTTAGAAACTTAGTTCACGTGGAGACATTTAGCCATATAAATTTAGATATCTGAGTGTGGAGTCAAACATCAGTACGAGGTAAGTAACATGCAAAAACCATTAACTAGGCAAAGAAACATACAAAAATAAAAAAATAAAAGGAAGAAGAAAAAGTCTACCTTAATTAACTATTTCATAAGATATGTTAAATGAGATTTTCAGGAAAATAAGAGGTACACAGAGAAAAAATAGAGAAACTGAATATTTTACATCTCTGAAATCCATGATTAGTCCTTATGCATGTTGTTTGTATAACCAGGAGAAATTCCCATATCCTTCACCTGACTATGTACTGGAAAAAAGAGCTGCAATACCTTTAGAACATACTCTTATTTCTCTAGCACTTTGTGTAAAACACAGCTTTTGTTCTTGCATAACACAACAAAATTATTAAAACTTGGATTTAAAAAGGTTCTAGTAAAGTAATGAAACTTTATATATGTTTTGATATTAAAGTTGATTGTACAATTTTCATGTCTTAGCATTTTTATATATGTTAAATCCTTTGCAGTAGCTTTAATAATCTATAACTATTCACTGACACAAATAGATTTGCCAATAATCTGAATTTTCATGTTTTCAAGAGATTTGTTGAATATACAGACCAATTCTAATGTTTCGAAGACTGCTTTGCTATTTTCATTGTTATATTCTTCTCACCCATGCAGATAAACTGAATTTTAATATGGCATTCTATTGTGTGTTATTATTGACAGCTGATGTTTAATCATGCTGTCATTTAATCATGCTGGAAGTACATACTAATCTTTAAGACTGGTGTACCTGCAGTTTTCTAATTGCCTTTCTCTTTTCTTTAGTCATCTTGTTAAAAAAAACAAGCACACACACAATAAAGCAGTCTCAAGTAAGGGTATTAATATCCTTACTGTTCTGACATCTTTTGAAACCATGTATCTCCCTCCATTTCTTCTGGCTTTGTTTGCGATCATCTCTAATTCAAAAGTAATAAAGGTATCTAGGTCACACACACTTGCACAAGTCTGATTTCCAATGGTCTAAAAAGGACTCAAGTAAGTAATAAAAATTAAATTTAAAAAGACTCCAAAGGGAAGTTAAAGACAATTTCACATGTGCAAAACTGATTCTCTGCAGCTGCTAAAGGAGTGTATGAAGCAAGTGCAATAGAAATCTAAAGGAAATATATTCTGTTCTCTGTAAACAAATGAAGTTTCACTGGTATTGCGACAATAGGTTTACTTTACTGCCATTTTTACTTCTCTTTCTAATTCAAGTGACTCAAGAGTGAGTCCTTTTTTTTCCTGGAATATATGCAATAGCATTAGTTTCGAAAAGAGAAAAAATAGAAAGCTTTAGTTTCTAGTATGGAACACTGCAAAGTATAGGGTTGACTGATGTAACTACTTTTCAGTACTTCAGTACATATGCCAGAGCCTTGATGACAAGCAACTGAAAAACAACTTTGAGAAACTAACTTCTGAGATCACTGCAGGGGGTAAAACGAAGCAGTCTTCATAAGAAAGTCAAATATTAATCCTAAATTTCTGCATAACAGGCTTCTGGTGGAGATGATGACACAACAGAAGCAGTACTGGAAAGATTTCACAAGCAAGTTGTTAATGATCTTACAAAGTAAGATTCATCTTAGTATCCAAAATCATATTTGAACTCCTCTGTAGCTCGAGCTTGTAATTTTTTTCATCTGAGAGACAAGCCAGTGCCAACACTTATTTTTTTTTAAACTAGATGTTAATGTATTTTCCAGCTATTAGTTTTATGCAAAGACATGTCCAGCAAAGAACTCAAACCTTGCAATAAATTGATGAATTTATCTCCAAAACAAGCTTCATGGCTCCTGAATTGCTGTGACTGTGCTGTAGTTGATAGCCTCAGTCTATTGGAAACAGCATGAAAGAACATCAAACAAGAGCTGGAATAATATGAGCTTGATGCTACAAAAACATGAATGATATAAAAGCTCAGACTACATACTGACAGTAATAATAAAGGCTTTCTGAAGTTTTAGTATGAAAATGACTTTTTAATTACGCAAGATTTTTCCCTTTCAAAAGGAAATATCGTTATGATGTTTCATGTTATTCAGAAGAGGATAATCAAAATTAAAATATGAGAAAATTAAAAAGCAGCAACAGAATAATTAAGTGATAGCAACTGTATTAGGATCTAGTGGTGATATTTCAACATCTTTAGATATTCACAGAAAATATTTTGTGAACACATTTTGACACATGGGTTTATTTGGATACTGATGAAAAAATCTCTAGACATGACTAATAAATAGTTTGGAAGACATATACTAAGTTGATTTTTTTTCAGTGAACAGTCATAGTGGTCTTCACAACAACTAGGTTAACTTTACATATACACAGAAATTGTTAAGAATCCCTTTGATTATCCATTTACTGTCATCCTTTACATGTGGATCAGCTGGATTCTTTAGCTAATTCATTTGGGGAAAAAGCTCTCTCTTTTTAGGTACACTGAAAAAGAATATCAATTCATGACAAAGCAAGTCATAAAAGTTCATTACAGATTACACTGTAAAGTGAGACAATTTGCTTGGAGAAAGTAAACGTATTCTACACTGTCATGCTGTGTGCTCATAACATAAATTAAGAAATGTCCTTCACTCAGCATCATATATTGTTTTCTTTCTCTTTCTGCATTGCTTTCTACGTATTCTATCAAAACATTTTCTCCCCAGTCAGAACTCATTAATCTGGCATGGCTTAATCTGCTTAAACATTTCAGAAATGCTATCTTATTTTAGCACCACTAAATGCAGGACTAACCTCTGTCTATGTTTGAGCAAAGAAAGTTTAAAAGTTACTGAGTTAGCGTGGATTTTTTCTTCATAAGTTACAAATACCTTCATTATACACCCTCATCTTACCACAAATCACTTTACCAAAGGGGAAATGTAGAGAATTTTTTCCTGTATTACTTACTGCTTAGCTCCACCTGTGTCATAAGAAGTATCTCACATCTACAAAGAGAGTAGCCCAGAGAAAAAGAGAGTAACATAGGTATTCTGTTAGTTCCTGATCCAAGAACCCACTGGAAAAGTTGAATAGATGAGATCATGCTGGGTTTCAATTTTCCACCTTTTTTGCTTTTGCAATGCAGTTATAGCCAATTTCATGCTATCAGCAGAATATAAAGGCTAAAATCTTTATTGCTGGCATCCAAGAAATACCTTATTCGGACACTTTCATCAAATCTTTCAAAAAATCTTTGTGTATGCATTTCTTTTGATGTTAAAAACATAAGTTGGGTGGTAATGTCTTTATGAAATTAATCAGCTTCCTAAATTATCTAATATATATGCTTCTAATTCTGTAAAAATAAAAAACCACTTTAGAGTAATAAATGCTGTTCTACAATGTCTTTCATCAATGTTGGGATGGGGGGTTGGTTGATCTGAATTATAGTTTAGGTAAAGGAAGAAAGAGAAACAGTTACGCAGCAGTTCCTGGATCATGTCTAACTGTTCATTGACATTTCATAATTTTTGTTCTTGGTTGTATTATGACATAACTAAACAACACATAAGCTGTTGTGTCTCTAATAAACAACTCCCAGTTTAGTCTTTCTAACTCACAGAAAATTAGTGGTCTGTTTAAGATGTCAAAGGAAACACAATTTCAGGCATCATACACATAAAAAAAAAAAAGATAAAGAAATGTGAAGAACGTGATAACACAAGGGTATAGAACGGAGTGGGTAGCAAAATGCATTAGAGAAGACAGGAAACAGAGGGGAAGCATTTCAAAGTAACTCAGTAGAACACTTACTCTTTCTAACAGGATACTAACTCAGTTGACAAATATCACAGCCAATTTCTTACCTAAATCTAGGGAAGAAAAAACACAAGAAAATCTAAGATACTTATACTAAGATAATTTTTAAAGTATCTAAGATACTAACTTAACCTAAGTTAGTCTTACAATCTACTCTTATAGTTGTCAACAAGGTCAGTGACCTTTATAAATTATAAGTGACTAGTTTATGATACAATTATTCTTAGTTTTCCTTGAACTCAAATATAAGTGTACTAAATAGTGTAAACAAAACATTATGTAAGTATTTCATAACACTGTCATGACATAGCCAGATACAATATAAGCATTTTCCATAAGGGTATAAACAAAGTGACTACCAAAGGGGTAAACAAAGACGTGTAATTGCATGCAGGAGCACCCAAATTACAAAAGAAGAAGGAACTAGGTAATTCCAAGGAACTGCAGGCAGGTAGGAGAATTTCCCAAATACACAGAAACGACGGCTGCCAAAATAGAGACAAATACAAACAGTATTAGGGACAGACCAGAATGCCTTTTGGGGAGTGGGTAAGGACGATAAATATAACAAGCAAGAAGAGAAAATTTGGAGAGGAAAGACATTTACTTCAGCTCCAGCTTTCATGTTAACTTCATCAACTAGGAGTAATCAGGAACTACAGCCATGAGTACTAACTGTATGGCATGACTTCCATGGTATTGTACACCCACAGCTAATCTAGTGTAAACTTGTTAAGGACTAAAATTTTGAATACATAGTGAATATATAGCGATAATGAAGAACTAACTATCAACATAGAAGGGTGTTATTAATTAACATTTAATAACATTTTCATTTTACGAAACTTTATGTATATCACTTAATTTTTCTGTCTTCTAGACACTCCCACCACAGCTGTCTCTAATTCACTCATATCTATGGCCTTATACACACACATATCACAGAATCACAGAATCACAGAATCACAGAATCACAGAACGTTAGGGTTTGGAAGGGACTTCTGTGGGTCATCTAGTCCAACCCTCCTGCCGAAGCAGGGTCACCTACAGCAGGCTGCACAGGACCACGCCTAGGCGAGTCTTGAATATCTCCAGAGAAGGAGAATCCACAACGTCCCTAGGCAACCTGTTCCAGTGCTCCGTCACCCTCAGAGTGAGGAAGTTCTATCTATACATGCCTGTTAAAAGACAGATCAGAATATTGTTACCCAATGTATAAGCCCATATGAATCTTTGCAGTTTATATTCACTTTATAAAGAAATAGGACCAAAATTTGGTAAAATATTTTAAATTCTGTAATTCCACTGAAATCAATGCTTATGCTAATGCTCACGCCACAGTCTTCCTAATAAAACCCTTATGGACCGTGCAGAATCCCATACAGTTTTCTTGCAGTAATATATAACATTCATTAGATACAGGGCACATAATAAAATAATAAAAATCAAAATAAATGAAATAATTTTTTAAATGGGTATCTTAAAGGTACATGTATTTATTCTATATGTCTAAATGCATATATCAAAATTTAATTGCCACTTGATCTCTTTGTAATTGTTACTTTATGAAGCAGACACCGGTAATTAAGAAAGCTTTTTTAGTCTTTGAACTGCAACAATGACAGAAAAGAAAGTTAATTAGTCACTGTGGAGACTTCCCTGTGAAAAGAAAAAAATTTCAGAAGCAATGGTTCAAGACAAAAGGAGGTTCATAAGAGAACAAAACAATGCCAGGGGTTTCCTTCTAGGGGGTTAGTAAAAATGTAGGGTTTTTAATAGTACAGATTTACTCAAACTTAGTTTTCTGTTTACCCTAATGCTCTTGGATCGTTTGTTTTGTACCAAATCTTTTTTTTTTCTTCGAGAGGTCAAAATCTCCTGGGCATAAGCATTGTCCTTTAGAATCTCAGGAAATCATATCATATTTGTTAAAGATTATTTTAAATGGGTATGCTTTTTAGCCCACTGAAGTGTTTAGTAGGTTGTTCCAGAACAATTATTTTCTAATGAAAGAAACTATATTATTTCTGTCCATGACCAGTTAATACCACTATATGCTTTCATTGTCCTTTAATGTACAAGATTCTTAGCCTTCCCTAGTGCTGACAATCATTCAAAAAGAGCAATCATATCCCTTCTTGCTAATGAGGCCAAGTTTATGGTTGTTGTTGCTTGGATCATCTTCTTTAACTTATTCCATAACTATAAAATACAGTCCTCAGAACATAAAAGAAGGAAGCATAAAGAAAACGCAACTTTGGTTAGTAGTTAAAGGATACTAAATGTAAGTCCTTGAAGACAAGTTGACCATGATTCAGCAGTGTGCCCCTGTTGCCAAGAAGGCCAATGATATTTTGGAGTGCATTAAGAAGAGTGTGACCAGTAGGTTGAAGGGAGGTTTTCCTACCCCTCAACTCTGCCCTAGTAAGGCCACATCTGCAGTACTGTGTCCAGTTCTGGGCTCCCCCATTCAAGAAAGATGAGGAACTACTGGAGAGAGTCCAGTGGAGGGCTACAAAGATGATTTAGGGACTGGAGCATTTCTCCTATGAGGAAAGGCTGAGGGAGCTGGGTTTGTGTAGCTTGAAGAAGAGAAAACTGAGAGGGGATCTTATAAATGCCTATAAATATCTCAATGGTGGGTAGCAAGAGGACAGGGACAGACTCTTTTCAGTGGTGCCTAGCGACAGGACAAGGGGCAAAGGGCACATGTTGAAGCATAGGAAGCTCAGTCTGAACACAAGGAAGAAATTTATTACTCTGAGCATGACACAGCACTGGAACAGGTTTCCCAGAGAGGTTTTGGAGTCTCCTTCTCTGGACATATTCAAAATCCACCTTGATGAGGTCCTGTGCAGCCTGCTCTAGGTGACCCTGCTTTGGCAGGGGGGTGATCCACACAGGTTCCTTCCAACCCCTACCATTCTGTGATTCTGTGATTTTGTGAAATCCTCATTTTAGTCACCAGTTCTTTTAATTTGTTGAAATTTCTCTTCTGAAGTGTGGAACCTCCATTGTGCACACTGCTTTACGTAGCTTCCCTTTTAAGGTAAACAAAACAAATACAACCTTTCAAACCAAGGCTGTTTCCTGTGAACATCTCCCATAATTATTATTATTAATGACACTGAATCTAAAGCGACATCATCAGCTGTTTTAAAATCAGCATTGGAAATGATAAAAAAAATGTATTTTTAGTTCTTGTGAGTTGTCGTTGCTCCTCCTGTTCCCTTACTCCAGCAAAAAAGGAAGGGTTTTCTTTAATTCACACAAAAAGTCTGGTGTAAAATTGTTACCTGTATCCTTACATAGATTCAGGAACTTTAGATAAGCACTTCAAAAAGTGATTATACAATCATAGAATCATAGAAAGTTTTGGGTCGGAAGGGACCCCTAGAGCTCATCTAGTCCGACCCCCGTGCAGCGAGCAGGGACACTACTAACTAGATCAGGTTGCTCAGAGCCCTGTCCAACCTGGTCTTGAATGTTTCCAGGGATGGGGCCTCCACTAACTCCCTGGGCAACCCGTTCCAGTGTTTCACAACCCTCATTGTAAA
>Ga0065711_1047963_pt1 | contig 12056 bp, 5 predicted proteins | sample Hoacrofraction12_FD_59098 | JGI IMG/M metagenome (GOLD analysis project Ga0065711, IMG submission 59098) | Hoatzin crop microbial communities from Cojedes, Venezuela - Epithelial fraction 12 v2 (version 2) | ecosystem: Host-associated > Birds > Digestive system > Esophagus > Crop | place... | reverse complement strand
TAGGCCGGGTGCTGCCCTGCCCTCGGCCGGCACCCCCGGCGGCACCTGCGGGCCCGCGGCGCCGGGGGGTTGGTGCTCCCGGCGCGTCTCCCGGGGCGGCTCCCGGGGCTCCGCGGGGGAGTAGCGCGGCGTAACCCGGTGGTGGAGGTGCTGCTGCCCCTGGGCGCTCGCCCAGCTCCGGGGAGCGAGCTCTGCCCGCCACGCCGCCCCTGGAATCGCCTCAGGTGGCCTGGCATCTCCCGAGGGCAGGGAGGGGAAGCTCTGGCGTTTCTGGTTCCCGCTTGGAGTTTGAAGGGTTTGGAGCGGAGCGTGACGGCCGCTGCTCGGGAGCGTGTTCGAAAGCCGAGGGGGTCTGCGGTCTGCTCTCAGCTTGAGAGGTGCCACGGCTCCGCTGGCGCTGTGGGGATCCCAGAGTCCGCCAGCGTACAGCGTTGCCCACGTAAAGATTTACAAACAGCAATTCCTGTAACTGTTTGTGTCTCTTACACTGGATTACAGGCGTTGAACCCATCCTGCTGATCACTTGTCGCTAGGCTTGGGCCACGCTGCCGGCACGGCCAACAGTTTGTAGGGCCGATCCGGGGCTCCGCAGGCCTTGGCTGTAAGGGTGCCCGTGGCCTTGAGGCCTTCTGGCGGTCCCGGGGGAGCCACCCGTCCGCGGGGCCGTTCGCGGGAGGAGGAGACGCGCGGGCCCCATCCCCCGGTGCCCAGTCGCCGAGCGTCGCTCATCAGCTGGGCGCCGGCGCTTGCGTGGTCCTCGTCGTCGCAGGAGCACGGCGATGCCTGCTCGTCCAAGCCTACGGCTGCTATTTAGGTATCTGAAAGGGCAATAAACTGAAAAATGCTCTGAAATATTCTCTGTTTTTTTTCACATGTGTAATTACTCTTTTTTTATTTAAACCGTGAGGCTTTAAAACATAGTGTTTGGGGAAGGAGAACCTCAGAAGAATCTCTTACCTTTGAATACTTAAATTTTGTCTCTTCTTTAGCTCCTTTGTCTGCAGAATCAGAAATGGCAAATCCTGAGCCTTTCTGTCAAGTTCCTCCCTCCTTGTCTGCGCCTTCGCCGTGCCGGTCAGTCTCCAGCCCCGTTCCCTTTTGCTGCCGTTTTCCATGTGCCGTACGGTCTCCCACCTTCCGATTCCCCCTCTGTCCCTGCTCCCTCAGCACACACCCCCTGTGCCGGGCCACAGAGCTGGCCTCAGCTATGCCGTTGCCACTCAGCTGTGTGTACGGGAATATTGATTTTACAGTGTGTATGCGCTGTAAAAAAAAAAAAAAATCAATATTTCAGTAGATTGAGCAGAGCGTGCGGCTGTGAAATGGAGCCCAGCCTGCTAATGTAACATACAGGGGTCCTCATTCAGAGATTGGGGTCAGTCAGGAAATGGAAATGTGTTTTCTTCTTTTATTGTCTGTTTCAGATTTAATGTAGGTGTTTATGTTCCAGTGTTTAACTTACATCAGGGCAAGCAGTTACTTTAAAGCCATACCCAACAGAATGTCACATGTTGCAGGTGACATACGGCAAGAAGCATGCCTCAGGCGTACAATCCATTTTTTACAGCTTAATAAACCCCCTCTTCCCCTGACTCATCATATGTCTGTCAAGCAACGGTTGTGAGGAAACATTAATAATTTTTGTTTCTGCAAACAAAAAATAATTTTCCGTTGTTTGGCGCAAACTTGGGTTCTGATTATGTAAGGAAACATGCAGTGCTTTAATGAACTCCCATGTAGCGGCATATATCGATGAGTGTCATAAAATACACAGAAGTGAAAAGAATGAGGGAGGAGAAACAATGAATATATGACACAAAACCAGAGTAAAAACTCCCATTGATTTTAATGGACCTGGGATTTCAGCCAGCATATTCTCCATGATACATTATCCGCTTTTTAAACCGTTGCATCATGCCCTAAAATCCAGCAAAAGTGCTTCTTGAAACGACATGTGAAACCACTGCATTCTCAGGCTCGGAGTCAAGATTAGCGTAAGCTAACTATTGTTTCGCAGCTCTGCAGAGGCTTGATACAGCTTTATCTTTACTTAATAATTTTACCTTCTGCTTTTGTCGGAAGCTATTTCTCATCTACCAAAAACTCTCACTGCAGCAGTGAGTACAGCCCTATACAGTAGGCAGAGGAGTGAACGTTATGTTTGTGAATGCTGCGATGCTTTGAGCTGAATAACGTGCATTTAGAGATGCGACGAGGGCCCTCATGTTCAGTAAAAAGGCAAAGCTATTTATTCCTCCGTCATTCACGTTATTGGTTGGAGACTGATTTGGCAGTCGTGGCTGGGGAGGCATGCTGGGCTGGAGCGGTAATGTCTTCTTTCACTTACAACTCTGGTTTAGGACATGACTCATGTAGAAGGCTTCCAAATGTAAAATACTCCTACCTACAGCTGCATACTATACTGGGATTTCTCAAAAGTCAGCTGATTTTCTTCAGTCACTGACCACTGATTTCCAATATGCTTATATGTTTCACTGTTCTGAAAAAGTATTTGTTGCTCTCAAGCATGTAGGTTTTTTCCTTAAAGCAAACTGTTCCTTTTAATATTTTTTAAAAGTTCGTTAAGAAATCAAATGCAAAAGGAATGGTAGTAATACTTAGCATTACCAGTTGCTGGGAAGCTATGCACTTACCACTCTTAAAAGTGTACCTCGAGACATGCAATGCGTCCTGGTGTATTTTAGGTATAGTTTAAAAAATAGCAGGGTAATAACACAGAATATAAAATATATTAAAAACACTATGATATAATTTTGTTTCATTCCAGAGTATTTTTCTCAGTATCGGTGTGACAAAGTGCTATAAACATACTATTGCAATTTAAATTATGAGGTAAAGCTCATAGCTGAAGATTAAGGACTAATAATTAGGGTTGCATTTTACGTTAAAAGAATCCATCTGCTTTGGCAGCGTGCTTCCAACTGAGAAGATTCAAGAAGGTGGTTACTGCACACGACAAGGCAAAGGCACATGGTAGAGAGGACCCAGCGGTGACTTGTTTGTGAAATAAGGAAGAACAATATTTCATGGAATGTTAGCCTTAACTTAAAAAGTGGGAGAATTTTAAGATAGAATTTACTTTTAGGAACAGAAGACTGTTTTCCAGGGGTGCTTCTCTGCCAGCTTCATGAAATAGTAAATTGTTTTTTGGGGGTTTTGTTTGTTTATTTGTTTGTTTGTTTTTTCCATTTTGAAACAATTAGGACATTATAAGAATTAGTATTTAAATCTAATTTGAAACTGGAGTTATGCAGGATGGAAAATTAATTATCTCATTAGTTGGAGAACTTTTATGGTATTCATACAGTAAGTAAAAACTCAGTCATAAGCATCAATCAATATTATAGAATGTTTTAAAACAAATGTAAACAATTCATATTATGACAATTAGCACTACTTATTGATAAAAGAAAAATGATGCATATAAACTCAGTGGCATATCATTCTAATTCTTAGTTGGTTATAATTTGAGATTGCTCTTGATTAAATATGATTTGTGTTGTATCTGTGTAATTCTGTACTTCATTACTGTAATAAATGTGCATTAAAACTGCATTATAATGTCCTAATTTTGAAATTGCCATTGAGTAAATTAAGGTTATGAGCACTGTAATGCAGTATTTTACCAAAATGTTATATTTCCTAGTGCTTAAATTTCATTGCATCTTAGAATCACAAAATTAATTGCTAAAATTAATAAATAATGACAGATAGTCTAAGCAAGTCAGTCGTAAGTCAGAGAAAAGAATCCAGGTTTCCTGACTTTTCACTGTCTCTCTAAAAAGACAAAGTCGATACCTCTTTCTGTAATTTTAGAGATAAGTGATTGATATAAATATGATTTTGGTCAAATCTGAACACCACAAAATAAGACAAGAGCAAGTGTCAAAATAAAAATTCCACATACAAGGCTGTAATGTAATGAACTTTCATTCAATTTCAGTGGAAATCTTTCTACTGACTTTAATGAAACTTTGTCAATTTGCGATGTGCTGGCGTCAAGTGTGTGAATATCTCTATTAGTTAATTAATGCAAGTTTGCTCATAACATCTCATAGTTTAGAAATTTTCAGAATCCACCCCGAGATGTCTCCTAAAAGCCCCCAAAGATTCAGAAGGGCTCCATATGAGTTGTAGACCCCAAGTGGAGTGACTCTGTCATCTGCATTTTTAAGAGGGTAGGAACAGATTTGCAAAGCGATCACTGCTGGGTTAGTGTAAGAGTATCTGCAAAACATTAGTATTTTGGAAAACAATTGAAATTTCTAAATTTGCTTTTGTTGTGCATTAAAATGAAATTAAGACCTTCCCGAAAAAGTGTGGAAACAGGCATAAAAGATAGAAGTCAGTGAGAATACTCCCTTTTCCTTTGTCTGTAGCTGTTTGGCCTTGCATAGCTGGCCCAGTAAGAGGCTAACACGCTGAATCCGTGGGGTCTGAACCTCTCTTGCCCATACCCTCCAGGGAACGCCTGAGCTCTGAGCAGCCATCTATTTTGAGGAGAAGAAGCGAAAGTTTGTCTTTCACTTTTTTTTTTCCAGAAATTCACTTCTGAATCTGAGAAGCCTTCTTACTGGAACAAATACTTTCCCACAAAAAGGTTCCATTTCAGCAAGTCAGCATTTTCAGATACAAACAAATATATTGTGGGAAAATTCCCAACAAGCTTTACTTTGGAGTTTTTCAGAAAAAATCACGCAAGGAAGAATTATTGGAATGGCATTTACAAAGGGATACACATATGATCCTCTTATAGAGTCCAAATAAAGTGACATGGCGGTATCTAGGACAAAGACTTGAAGGAATATTTAGGGCAGTAGAAGTCCCTGATACAAGAAAAATCAGTCAGAGATAAATAAATGACTGAATTCTGTACCATCCACCACAAGCCACGTTTTATTCAGTTTATAATAACTTTAATGGGGATTGTGCTGAGGCTCGTCAGTGTATTCTGCAGGACCAGGGCTGAGATGTAGCAAGCAAGAGGTTATTGACGTAACAGGCCCAACTTCCTTGAACAATGTGTCCTAGAAATGGAAACCGAGGGCCTTACTGCTCGAACTGGTGACCAGCTACTCATGTAAGTAGTCTCACTGGATTCAAACCTGTCCTAAAAAGGCACCTAACGATCTTCTGGCTGCGACAATGTGAAAAGAAGTCAAATAACTAGAATAAGAACCATGTAGTCAAATGCTTCTTGCAGAAGTGGCTGGGACCGTCATGAAGTTACCTACTTCTTCCACCTGCCCTGCACTGGCAGTTCAGACTAACCCAGCTGCTTCCAGGGCGACGGAGAGAAGCAGTGGCATAGAGTGTTCCTGTGGCAAAAGCTGTAAAGCCTTACGCCATCGCTGCCATTTCTCCAGTGGGCATCTCTCTGCGGCTTCGGTGATTTGATTGCAACTTTTTCTCAAGCCTAGCAAGTCACAACTGGTGACCTTCAAGGCGGAGGGAAAGAATTCTTGTGGCAAAACTTAATGAATAGATGTCAGTAATGGAACTGGCAACTGCAGACTAGCTGAGAGTGCAGAGAATATTAAAGAAAGTCACCCCTTCCTCCCTGCATATACATTTTCTCTGGGCCTTTTTAATAAAGAGGCAAAACTGGTGTAATTTTCATATACTAGTCTTGTAGGGAAGTTTGGTAAGCATTTGGGAAAGGAAAACTCTCCTTACATACTGAATAACCAAAGAAGATCAAGGGTGGTGAAAAAAAAGTGTGACAGTGGTGTTGCGTGACAGTTTTCCTTACCCTTCTCCAAACCATCTGCCTGGCAAATCCCTTCTTGCTTCTTCTTTTTCTCATAATTTTTAGGGTCTTATATGCAGCTCACCCCTCAAGGCATAAGCACAAGTATTAGTTGAAACTCATTTGCTAACTATCCAAAGCAATAAAATCCTAGGTAGTAACTATTATTTACAAATAGTTTTTAAAATAATATTTGACTTAGAAATATCCAGTGAACGCTTACTTGATAAAAATCAGAATATCTCTACCACATTTATTTAATTTCCACTATCTATATCAGAGCATGAATTTGGGGAAGGTATGATTATTCAAGGAAAATAAACTGAATCTCCAGCAGAAAAGCCCTTTCCTCGGTCTCCTTAAACACGTACATCGCAGATTATCAAACAATCCTGGGACACAGGGTCGTTTGATTCGGAAAGACACGCTCTAATGGAAAGGCGCTAGTTAGCTCAGGAATGGGAGAAGTGCTACACTTCCCGATGAATCCTGGGGCTGTCTGTTCTCCTGGGGCGTTCCAGTTCTAGCTCCCTCGGAGGCAGTGTCGCTGCACCGCACACTTGGCAGCTTCGGCATCCATCCAGGACACAGCCTGGCTGCTCCAGAAGGTGCCCAGCATCATGGTCACGTTTAAAACATCAGCTTGTGTGTCAGAGGTAACAGGCTGGATGTGATGACTCGGAATCCCACTGCAATAAGCATCATACAACCAGCCTCCAGAGGCCATCTGTACCTCCTCCAGAACACTCCGGCTTTTCATTAACAGTCTCGAAAGGGGAAGTGCACTGATCGCACCTCGTGGGAATTTCTCCAGAATATGCTTCAAAAGTTTCTGCTTCCACTATTTCCTTATTCTAAAGAAGAAAATGTATCTTTGTCCTGTCCAAATCTTGAAGAGAAGGAACGAAGTTTGGCACCTTAGGTTCAGAATATTAACGATCACTTAGACTTTCACCCCTGCTCAGGTCTGACTCATGGTTTTCACCTTGCAGGACAGATGATTCAAATCACCATCCACGAGCTCCACAGGAAGAATCTTCTGGCTAAACCAGTACGGCAACCCATTACTCCTCTGGCTTTCTGCACCACCAGGAAACATCAGTGAATGCCAGCATTTGCAACTGCCAGCAAAGGGAAATGGATATTCAGATCTACCATCACTTTCATAATTGGTTGAACAGGGAAAAAACAATCTTACCAGGAAATCCTCAAGAGCCTGAACTACATGTGTCAGCCTTGTTTGCTTGCCAGTTCTTCTGATGAACCACAGGAAATGTATTCCAACTCCAGCACAGACTGTTCAGAGGAGACAAAACAGGCTCGTTGGCACTGTGACCTGCAGGCAGGAGGCACACGCACACGGAACCCTCAGCCTCTGGATGGGGGAGCGCAGGTGCCACCGAATGGGTTTGCCTGACGCGGCTGGGTTATGTATTCATGTTTATGTTGATTGTATAACCCTGTCTGCGGTTCCTTACTGATGCGCGCGCGACCTTGATGGAGCAGGCTGTCAGATCCCAAGCTCACACGTGTGAGAAACCTGGGTAGTGCGGGTTCCCCTGCACGTGGCTTTTCCCGAGAACTGTATTTCTTCTGTGCTGGAGGGTGACTCCCTCCTCAGCAGAGACACTGATGGATGCAGTGATTGCTTTATTAATGGAATCACTTGAAAGACTGGTGGAATTGCTGCACAGGACTTCTGAGACATATTAAGCCACAACTAGAGTGTGGCATTTTTTGAAAAATACGTGACTTTGTCAAAGCTATCTGTACCACACAACATGAAATATGTTTAAATAAATAATCTGAACAACTGAACATTATAGTTAGAATGAAATATATCACAAAGTAATTGAGGTGTCTTCCACGGGTCTGAAGGATTTTGTTCCTTCCAGCTAAATTCCCTATCATTAAATGCAGAAGTTCACTACATGTATTAGCTTGTTGTCTATAAAATTTTTAGCAAATTTATATGTACCCTGCTCAGCTGCTTTCAGATAAAGGAATTAGAAGCTGTCTGACTGAAGAATTATTTTTTTTTCTCATCGAAATCCACAGGAAGATTTCTGTTAACTTCATCAAGCGAAGGAGGAAAACTTTATAAAAGTTTCCTTTTGAAACAAATTGCCTGGAGTCCTGTACTATAAGAAAAATGTTGCTCTCTAGATCCCATCGTGGCACTCTGCTAATTTTATGAGTTTAGGAATAGCCTGACAAAATTCTGTAACACACGGGGGTCCTAATCATGAGCAGCTTGTTCCAGCTAGAACCATATTTCCTACATTGCAGGACAGCAGTGGGAAAAGTGCTTCATTTACGCCTCACAGAAATGTGCTTTTCCTTGCCGATTTCTCAGCCGAATGCAATAGGACACTTCCTCTGGCCCTTCGCAACAGCCCTTAGCAAGGGCCGACGGAGAAGAGCAAGGAGCAAAGCCAGGATTAGCAAAGAGCTATTGATTCGTGAATGAAAGAGAACATTTTCTGAAATTAAAAAAAAAAAAAAAATCAGCTAGTCACAATAGCTCTAGGACAAGTCTGACTTTAGTGACTAGAAGTAAAAAGGACAGGCAACTTAAATTGACATTGATCTTGCTGCCATTCCAAGGGTAATATTTTTATTATGATAAAATGTTCTTTAACATTCTCTCCAGTGAATTGGGCACAAACATGCTTTTCTTCTACATTGGTCTTGCCTATCTTCCTGTTCCACCTATTTTTATACTATTGAAAAAATATTTGTTTAGGCAACGCAAACAAAATCCCCCCCTTCCATGTGTTTAGGTTCCCTTGCTGTTTATGCTATAATGTAGTACAAGACCAGAGAGACAGTTGGGAATTTTGTTTCAAACCAATTTTTTTGGTCTCCTTTTCAATCTCCCCTTAGAAAAGCAATCATAAAACTTGCCCAAAATGTTGATAAGCATGTAGGACCCGGATACAAGTTGTGCAGCACCCCTTCCCAACAAACACACAGGCAGAGGAGCATACACCCATACATAATGTGTGCTTGCTTATGCAGGCGGACAGACAAGTGTGTTTTGTCCACAGAAATATTTTTGTGTATTATAATATAGAATAATAAACACTAAGTTACATTTATATATATATATATATACATATATATATGTAACTTCTTCAGACATGTTTAAACTTTGGTCCCCAGAAGTCAACAGGTGAAAAGATGCAATCACATATAAGCCCTATGGGTTCTCATCTTGCGTGAATATGCATAGTTTTATTTGCCTGCTTTTGTCAGGCAATAATTTGTCTCATTAACATTTTTCATAGCACGAAAATTGTTTGTGTGCCTTTCAACACTGTTCCAACAATATATAGTAGTATTACATGACAAACCGTATTGGTAGCAGATATATGACTATTACTTGTTATTCTAGAGCATTGGCAGTGCTTTCATGGGCTGCACAAGAGACAGAGTCTCTGATTGAAGTCCTGTAGAGTCTCTGTGAAGATTTATGTGATTTTTTTCTGCATCTTATGATGTGGCAGAGTGACCCGTTTATGATGTGGGTGGAACTCTGTTCAACACATGAAAATGCCTCCGCTCTCCAGATTATGTTCTCCTGTGGTAGGCAGTAATGCTTTCTGCCCTCCATATGGCCACCATGTGCCAGCAGACACCAAATTGGTATGTGGGTTAAATGTAAAATAACCACAAGAGCTCCTGAGCCAATAATTACAAAGCTGCTTTTGATATGGTTAGTGTATCATTATCTTTACTGTGCAATAATAAAACAGAGCTCATGTTGTCCCTCTCTTCTCCTGCGGTAGCTGGAGAGCTTAGTGCAAAGCTACCAAACACAATTGATGTCCACAAAATGCTTTTAGGCACTGTCATAGCAGTAGCAGCAAAAAGCACACCAAGTTCTTGGTTCTAATGAGACATTGGCTTGAAAAAAAAAAGGCTTATTCTGTGCGTTCGCTAAAGGCACGTATCTTGCATCCTGTTCTGAGTTGCCTGCTCTCTGGGCTAGACCAGCTGATTTAGAGGGCTTCTCAGTCATTTAAGAAGTCCCTCTGTCCATTTAAAGCCTAAATTATCAATTTTTAGCACTAGTACTTGCATGTACAAGGAACACGCGGCTCTGTAAACAGTGCTAGTTTCCCACTTCTATCCAGGTGCAGTTCAAGGCTTGGATGTGAGGTATTTTTATGACTTTGGCCTTGCCACAAGTATCTCAAAAACTAGTCCCTGTGCTTTTACCCAGGAGCTGAGATGATAAGCTGGGATTCAGAAGCCAATGGTTTCTGGATACGCTTAGCTAAAGCGTATGATCTTATTCTTAGGTCATTCTTAGTAAAGGGCTCATGACTATTGTTTTGCTTTGGTGCACTAGATCTCAAGATTTTTGCAGGATTTTTCACAGACTTGAGATTTTTTAGAGTGTGAATTCAGTGGGACGGGCTTGTTGAACAGAGAGTGCTTACACTGTCTTTTCTCTTACACTTGGTAAATCTGGGTTATTAATGGCCATAGTTCGTAATGGTATTTTGTTCATGATTATGACTGACCTGCTGTGTTCAATGAAAACAAATAGGACTTCTCCCTCATTTGTCTTCTGAACATGTAGTTCAGAACATTCTAACTGTCTGGTCCAGGACAGGCTTCCTACTCATCTCCTTGCAACGTTTATAAAGCCACAGATGAGCACGAGTCTGGCTTTATCTTTATATATTTTATCTGAAAATGCACAAACATTCCCAATAATCAGGAACAGAGAAGTTGGTAAACATATGAAATCCAGTTAGAAAGTAACTCACAAAAACCACAAATAGGATTTTCAGTTTTGTCGCCTATTTGTCATTTGTAACAACCGGCAGTGTTTCTGATGAGATTTATCATCTTCCTCCTTATAGTGCATGAATCATATTATTATGTTATTAACTACAGTGTATTAATTATTAATTATGCTGAATTAACTAGTAAAGAAAAGTATGTCTAGGGTATGCAAAGGAAAGCTATGCGTATATATAAATGTGTACAGGGGCAGGGCACTATGGGGTCTGTTGTTAGTGCTCTGTAATGGGTCATCATTGTTTCAGTGCTTTTGATGCTACTCTCTGACCTGAGGGAAGTCAAAGACATCTCAGTGGCAGCTTCTCCAGCTGTGATTTCCCACCTAGGCTTCACATTGCCTGCTCTGTAAAACCAACAACGTGACACTTCATTGAGAACCATGTCACACGTCAGGAGTGGCTGCAGCTCCTTCTCATGTTTTGTATGAGCAATTCCAACTTGGCTTTAATCTTTATTAAGATTGTCAGGGAACACTTCTGCAAAAAAAAAAAATCTTTCTGATTTACATTGGCAATCTGCATTTAATTGCAATTGTATTTGTAACTAAAATGCTAGCTATATTATTTTCTATCCTTCCCCCCCCCCCATCTGTTATAAACTAGTCATCGGTTTCCTGACCCAGGCAACTCCCACGGGTATCAAACACCCTCTAAGTACTGGCTCTCTGATTTGGCTGACAGACATGCAAAATCACACACAGGCAAACAGCTCCAAACCAGGCTGGCAGAGACTGAAAGCTGTTACTATCTGGAGTCTGTCCAGAGATAGACGGGAATTACAGTAATTTTGAAGTCTCAGTCAAGTTCCTGGCTGACCAGTATGTACATCACAAAGCCACCACTATACCCTTTGCTTGGCAGTAATTAGTACTTTGTTAACAATCTCCATAGGGAAACTGTTAGCAAAAAGCACAAGACCAGAGAGAGAGTAATAAGCCAAACAGCTGAATATCCAAAATAGCTATATGCAAATATCAGCAATAAGTTGAATAAACAGAAAGGCTCAAAGTCTTCATATGCACAAAACCATGACATAATAGGTGCCATGAAGTCCTGATGGAACAAATCAGGGACCTGGCATAGGGACACAGGTACAGCTTTTTCCAGAAGAATAGACAGGACAAGGCATTTAGACATATATACTTCCTTTCCACTTCAGGGACAGCTGAGAAGCTGGCTTCTTGACTGCCTGTGTGTGAAAATGAGGAAAGAACAAGATGGATGTCTTGTTTGAGGTCTTTTGGAGAAACTAAATAATGAGAAAAAAGAAATACTTCGGGCTCTTTTTGCTTGAGCAACTCACAGAGATGTTCAAAAGAGCTGGCCTCACCCCTGCAAGGCACTTGAATCACAGAATCACAGAATCACAGAATAGTAGGGGTTGGAAGGGACCTCTGTGGGTCATCTAGTCCAACCCCCCTGCTGAAGCAGGGTCACCTACAGTAGGCTGCACAGGATCTTGTCCAGGC
>Ga0065711_1047961_pt1 | contig 12056 bp, 12 predicted proteins | sample Hoacrofraction12_FD_59098 | JGI IMG/M metagenome (GOLD analysis project Ga0065711, IMG submission 59098) | Hoatzin crop microbial communities from Cojedes, Venezuela - Epithelial fraction 12 v2 (version 2) | ecosystem: Host-associated > Birds > Digestive system > Esophagus > Crop | place... | reverse complement strand
GCTGGCCACACTCTTCTTGATGCACCCCAGGATCCCATTGGCTTTCTTGGCAGCCAGGGCACACTGCTGGCTCATGGTTAACCTGTCGTCCACCAGGACACCCAGGTCAGTACAACCCATCAAGCCCCATGGAACTTAGAATCACAGAATCATTTAGGTTGGAAAAGACCTTTAAGATCATCCAGCCCAACCATTAATCTAGCACTGCCAAGTCCACCACTAAACCATATTCGTATATGCCAGGTCTACACATCTTTTAAATACCTCCAGGGATGGTCATTCAACCACTTCCCGGGGCAGCCTGTTCCAATGCTTGACAACCATTTTGATGAAAAAAAATTTCCTAATATCCATTCTCAACCTCACCTGTTACTTGGGAGAAGAGACTGACACCCACCTCGCTACAACATTCTTTCAGGTAGTTGTAGAGAGCGACGAAGTTCCCCTCAGCCTCCTTTTCTCCAGACTAAACAACCCCAGTTCCCTCAGCCGCTCCTTGTAAGACTTGCTCTTTAGACCCCTCACCAGCCTCGTTGCCCTTCTTTGGACACGCTCCAGTACCTCAACGTCCTTCTTGTACTGAGTGGCCCAAAACTGAACATAGTATTTGAGGTGCGGCCTCACCACTGCCGAGTACAAGGGCAGGATCACTTCCCTACTCCTGCTGGTCACGCTATTCCTGATACAAGCCAGGATGTTGCTGGCCTCCTTGGCTACCTGGGCACACTGCTGGCTCAACCACCCCAGGTCCTTTTCCGCTGGGCAGCTTTCCAGCCACTCTTCCCCAAGCCTATAGTGTTGCATGGGGTTGCTGTGATCCAAGTGCAAGACCCAGCACTTGGCCTTGATGAACCTCATACCACTCGCCTTGGCCCATCAATCCGTTCTGTCCAGATACCCCTGCATAGCCTTCCTACCCTCCAGCAGATCAACACTCCTGCCCAGTTTGGTGTCATCTGCAAACTTACTGAGGGAGCACTCAATCCCCTCATCCAGATCATTGATAAAGATATTAAAAAAGACAGGCCTCAAAACTGAGCCCTGAGCAACAACCGCTCGTGACCAGCTGCCAGCTGGATTTAACTCCATTCTCTGCAACTCTGGGCCTAGCCATCCAGTCAGGTTTTTACCCAGCAAAGCATACACCTGTGCAAGCCATGAGCAGCCAGTTTCTCCAGGAGAATGCTGTTCGAAATGGATTCAAAGGCTTTACTAAAGTCTAGGTAGACAATACCCACAGCCTTTCCCTCATCCACTATGCAGGTCACCTTCTCAGAGAAGGAGGTCAAGTTGGTCAAGCAGGACTTGCCTTTCATAAACCCATAGTAACTGGGCCTGATCACCTGGTTGTCCTGTATGTGTCACGTGATGGTACTCAAGATGATCCGCTCCATAACCTTCCTCGGCACTGGGGTCAGACTGACACGTCTGTAGTTCCCTGGATCCTCCTTCCGGCCCTCCTTGCAGATGGGTGTCATATTTGCTAACCTCCAGTCAACTAGGACCTCCTCGGTTAGCCCGCACTGCTGATAAATAATTAGGTATGTCCAGTTTGTTTCAGTGCTCTAACCTCATCCTTCTCCACTGAGTGCAAGGCTTCCTTGCTCCAGACTTTCCCCCTGGTCTCAGGCACCTAGGATTCCTGAAGGATTACTTTAACTGATAAAGACTGAGGCACAGGAAGCACTGACTACCGCAGCCTTTTCCATGTCATTTGTCACCAGTTCCCCTGCCCTGTTCAGCAGTCCACTCACATTTTCCCTAGTCTTCCCTTTGCTGTTCATGTACTTGTAGAATCCTTTCTTGTTGCCTTTCACATTCCTCCCAAGATTCAATTCCAGGTTGTCCTTGGCTTTCCTAACCTCATCCTTGCAAGACTGGACAGGAAATGCATACTTCTCCTGTGTCACCTGCTTCTACTATCACCACTTGTACACTTCCTTTTGCACCTAACCACTGATTAACAGCCCTTTGAAGGCATGAAAGACCTACAATGTCAAGCATTTCTCCCCTCTGTCTCTGTGGTAAAAGAAGAATAAATTGCTTGGGTTTCATTTCTTCTTAACAAACCCATATTGCTGTTATCATCTATTCATTAATCTCCACATGTTTACAGGTAATTTGTCTGATTATTTAGTCCGGAATCTTCTGGGAAACTGAAATGAAGCAGACTAGCCTGTACTTCCCATACCTCCTTTCCTCCCTCCCTTTGCTGGACTTTCAAGAGAGACTGAAATTAGTACAATCATCTCCCACTGTAAAAAAGAAACTAGTCAACTGTCTCCTGTAACAAAATACCCAGAATCAGAAATAGAGTTGGAAGACAGCAGAGGATCACATTTGGGCAGAGAGGAAGACTGAACTACCCGAAGGCTTATAACTAGGAATTACAAGTTAATTGTATTACCTGAAATCTTCTGCTTCTTCTTGGGAGAGTCTTTCAGATCTTCGCCTTCCCCTTGCTCAGATTTCCTCTTGCCTTTCAACAATACTTCATCTGCTAATGAGTAAGAACAGAAATGCTTCAGTCTCATTATTCGGTCTGGATAACAGCTTTGAGTTTGCTGCTGCCTCAGCTTATCCTCGTATTCAATACTTAAAAAAAAAGTTTTTGTAAGGCACCTGGACACCAGTGAGCTAGACACAGCATTTTGACTCAATACCATTTAGGTACTCCACAGCCTGCAATCCTCAAACACAGATGTGGAAGAAACAGTGCCACAGCACGGTCCGGGAAAACAATACTCCTCAGGAAGAGAGCTAGAAGGTGCTAGGTTATGTTATAAAAAGCTCATCTGCACACACACAAAAAGAAGCATAGAAAAACAATGTCAGGCAGGGAAACCCAAATAATATCCTGCCTCCCCTAACTGTTTCCAGTCCTATCTCCATGAACACAGAGACGTACAGAAGCACAATGGTAGAGAGGGGAACACAAATTATGGACTCCAAGAAACAGACACCTTCCCCCCAGGCCTGTCCTAGGAGAGCCACCAGGATGAGTCAATGGGAGCCACTCTCTGGACCACCCTTTGCAAAGTGGGAGCAGGGCACTGGTGAGAAGGGAAAGTGTGGTGTTGATGCTTAGGGTTATGTGACACATGGGATGCTAGCAAAGGACAATTCAGGATTACACAAGATCGGGATATGTAGGAGTTGTATCAAAGGAAGGGAAAGGGAGAGAATCAGTTGATTTGGGGAGGATAAAGTGTGGAAAAATAGAGCTGTAAGAGGATAAAAAGGGCCACTTGCCTGTAAACAGGTGATTGGTATGTAAGTCTGGCCATACCTGACACAAAAATAAGAGGGACCAGGGGAGAGTAGTGTCTGTGAGTGTGAGCTTGTCTGTAAGGAGGTCTACACCAGCAAATGGCATGGCTCTGAGGGCCTCAGGGGCTAGTACATCCACGTAACAGGCAACTGAGGAGACTGGGATCCAAAGGCAAGATACTGAGTACATGGAATGTTTTAAGTTCAGCAACAGGAAAGATCCGCATTGCACATATGTATGCACACAAACATACACATATAAGTACTTCTTTTATATATACTTCTAACATATGCTTCTTTCATCTCACTAACACATCTTCATCCTAATCAGCCAGACACAGAAACAGGATGAAGGCTGTTGCTGCTGTTTGTTTGAGTGCTGAGCGCGCCTCTTCATGTTGATCTGTGCAGCTAGCTGTGTATACATGTTGTATACGTGTGCTCATATCGACAGGAACAGATGCTTAGTCTTGCTACTGGTTGGACCTGGGAGTGCGGAGCTGCAGCAACCTCATTTCTATCAAGCTAGCAGATTCGCCTCTCCCCACAACAGGACGGAATACAGATTCTGACTTCAAGATAAGAAGAAAGGGCACTAAAGAAGAGTGAAGTTTTGGCTCTCCACCCCACAAAAAGTCTGGAAAACAGCTCCTATGCCAGGAAATCTGAATATTCCTACAATGACATAAGACCCAAACCACTAAAAATCAGAAAATCATAAATGACAGAACCAAGAAAATAAAAGAAATAAAATCATCCTTAAAAAAATAAAATCAATCACAAAAGCCGTGTCTAATCCAGAGTACTGCAGAATGGTCCCCTTTCTACATCTTTAGTGTTGTTTATTCTATTTTTAAAGCCCTCAAAGCATGCTGATTGGCAGAACCCTTATACATATCTCTTCAACAGATAAAACTGAGTTCAGTCACAGCATCATTAATTTCAATATACAAGCAACTCAAAAGGAACTGCGTAACATCAGAGAATTTTACCTATGTTTCTGCAGTGGAGGAAGTTCATTTCTCCCAATACATGAGCAGCATTACCAAGCTTGTGATCTGTGGCTGAACTGCACTATGACTTTCAGAAGTCATCTAATCTCTCAAAAGAACCAGAAAGAAAAACAGGTTTGCATCAAGCCAAGAGTGATAAGTACCTTTTTTTCCTGAAGATTTGTCAATACTGTTTTTTATTCCTCTCATTTTCAACCAGTAAGCAGGCCTGCGAATAGTCCGCTTGCTTCTGGACTCTGCATTTCCATTCACTTGACTCTCTGGTGAGGCAGAAGAAACGTTGCTGACTGTCTCATCATAGCTACTGGTCAGTCCTACAACAGTAGTTTCCACCTCCTCAAATTGTTTAGACCTGGAAAACATAAACTTGAAATCCTATGTATATATATGCATACATACACACACAACCACAATAACTTGACAGACAACATCCCTTTCATCTTCCCAAGTACTCTAAAAATTCATCCCAGTTCATTGAACCTCCTGACTTTTGTGAACTGAAAAGTACCAGCAAGATAAAACATCCTAAATGTTATTTTTCAGTACATCTTTTAAAGAATGACATTAGAAAGCTACTTGAGAGGAAAAAAAATATTAATCCTTGAGGAAAAAAAATATTAATCCTACCCCACACTTTCAACTTCAGAAGCAGGCAAAAGTTAATCTCAATTTAAAAATATACATTTACTCTTAAGCAACCAATTTGGAATATAAGCGTTCTTCTGCAGCCCATCATTACAGAAGACACCTTTTCCATCCCACAAAGGACAAGATCTCCTTTAGTATGTATTCCAGAGTCAGAGCTGACAGTACACAGTTAAAAGACAACGCTAGTATGAATTATAACCAGCAAGGCTTTCAGCAGTGAAGATGGCCTTACAAATCACACGACATTAAGACTAATTTAGACTAGCCACCAGCACCAATTTTTCTTCCCAGAGATCAGAGGGAACTTTGCTTCACTGTTTTCGAATATTTCTCATGGCCCTGAAATGCCTGGACATTTACAGTACTGTCTGTACATGACAGCAAAATGATTACATGCCCAAGAAACATAGAGTGTCTACTCTCTGGGCAAATACCATTAATGTAAGAACAAAGAACAGAAAACAGAAGCACTTTTCAACATATCCCATTGCTACCACAATTCACAAACTGAAATAAGTAGATTACTTGAATGATGACTGTGATGACCATCCCAGCAATACTCTCCCACACCCTCAGCTGTGGAGCTCACGTTTTAATACATCAATCCAGAAATTAGTAAGTGGGGGACACTGATAGTATCAGGTCAGATCAGCATATACTATGTTTAAGGAGATAATGCGGAAGGATGGGGAGAGGAATTCTCAAATGAAAGCCTTTCAGTTGCAGTCACACTGAAAACACACAGATTTTGGAACACCATTTGGTCTTCAACATAAAATATTAATCTTCTGAGTGCTAAAATCTCTCTTAAAAAAAATTCTGTAAATGAAAGCTAATACCCCTTGAAATGTCAGAGGAGCATTTTTCCTACAAACCAATAAGGAAAGTCAGTGGAGATTCTCATCACACAAGTCATTGCAGCTCTTAAAATTCAGAACACTATGTTAAAGACCAGACATGGTTTTCCCGTTGGAATTTGTCAGCTTTCGTCTTGCCCTCAGTCAACTAGACAAGGAACATTCACATACTTTTTGTTTCCCAGAGACCTCTTGACCTTCTGTTGTCTGTGATGTCCAGGCCTGGTGTCCTAACAAAGTAGAACAACTCACATTAGCAGCATAATTTTTCTTCTTTTTTGCATGTTTCACTTTTCAGTTAAACACAATCACCTGTACTTCGAGGATGTGCATACCATCCTTTTAAAAGGAAACCACTGTTTTCTGCAGCAAGGAAGTGTTTAACCTTTTCAACTCCAGCTGAATTAGAACTGGAATCAAAATCAGGATGAGCTCCTCTACGCTCCCCATACGGAAGCCAATCACTCTCCTGGTACTGGGGCACAATGGAGTGTTCTTTGTCTCCAGTTCATTCAGTGGTACATGCTTTCTGCCTAGACTTTATCACACGATGATATTTTAGATCCTAACTTACTAGCTTTTACATAGTACCTATCTTTTCCTTAATAAAATAATTCTCGCATTTACCATGCCGAGAATCTTGTCTCAGGTCTCTTTCACGCTCTCTTTTCATTTCTTATCTCAATTATTTTGTCATACTCCATCAGCTGCCCAGATGTTCAGTGTATCAACATCACAGAATCCTTTTTCTTATTTAACAAAGATTTTTTTCTTATTTATTGCTTGTTGTTTCTTATAATCCTATTAAGACATGTAATTTCACAGATACCATGGCCACTCCCAAGTCAGTATAAACCACCTTCTTTCAAATACTAATAATGACTCAATGCTGTTCTTCATTGGGAAACCCAGGACAAAAATCTTGGTTATACAGACTAGAAAACAAAAATCACTGCGCAGTAGAAGTATATGAAATACCAAAACTGTAACCTAGGAACAGAGATAGTATTTTGCCACGTACAGCAACTGGCCAAGAAACTGGAAAAAAAAGAGCAACAATATGGATAAATTACCTATCTTCTTTATAGAAGAAGATAATGCACATTATCAACTGGACTATGCTATGAACTGTTTTAGTTATTAGAAATAAATGCTACACATTATCCGGGGAAAACAGCAAACAGGGATATGACAGAATTTGAAGAAGTCATAAAAACATCATGACTTGTCAGGAGGAGATGCTGATAAACTTCAGGTGCTGTATGAAAACTAGAGAATAGGTAGCTTCAAGGTAAATGAAATTCACCACAAAAAAAAAAAAAGCACTGGAAAAAAAATTAACTTCAATCTGTTTCTTATGCTCTTGCCTCTTAAGTTATGCATAGAACAAGCAGTATTTCACTCTTCCCACGACCACAGTCAATGAGAGACACCCTAACCACCAGGTAAGAAATTCAGTAGCAGCACTGACATTACCTAGATGAATTCTTAAACTGTGAGAATGGAGTGTCAGACTTTCTCTGGGCCTCCAGCCCCAGAGTCTCCTCTCATGGAAAGGTTAGGGAAGCAGCAGGAGAGAAATTCACAACTGCCTGATCAATGACTTCACAATCATGTCGTCTTCTTTGCAAGAAAAGTCAATTGAAAGTTTATGTTTCTATTACTTTGATATGGTTTACATGCATCTAGTAGTGCAAACAGCAGTGCTGGGGAAACATCTATATCAGAAACATGGAGAAACCTCAGGAAGGAGCAGCTAGGAAAAATTAGGCCTGTGAAGATATAACGATAAAAATGAACAAATAGGCAGGCATAGTATGTGGCAATTAGCTGGCCTAGTCTATCATTAGAAGCACCCGGATGACTGACAAACATGGAACATGTTCTAAGATTTTTTTCAAGAACTAAAAAATTTTGCATAAAAGTGAAGACTAGCATGAAGAATTTACGTCACAGTTAAGGATCTGCAATAAAAAGAGTTTAGATGATCTGTCTAGCCTTGCTTTCTGCAAAGTTGATAGCAGCAATTATAAAGGAAATATCTACAGAAACTAGTGTTCAAGTTTGTAATATTTTTTTTTTATACAGTGTACTTCCCACTATAGAACACAGAGACTGAACATATGCTGGAATGCCCAAGGGCCAAACATCCGGAAAACAAAAACGCCAACTTCTTTGCACAGGATAGAAAAAAAGAAACAGTGGCCTAGAGCCTGAAAAGATGAAGAAACTTCATTTGCGAGTGGGCCATTTCTGCCTCCCTGGGCACTGTGGGATGCTTCTGTGACCTGGAACACTGCCTGCTGCTGGAGACAGGCTGCTCCACAACAACGCACCTGGAAACACGGTGTTTAAGCAGAGCACAGAAACTCTGACTGGGATCAGGAGACCGATGTATAAGCTGCGAGCGAGTCAATCCTACAGCTACAGCGGAGAGGTATCAGTGGAAGCTCCAAGCGTCCCGCACCACCGTGACTGTCCCTACCCCCGAGGAAAAACCCCCAGGACCCGGGCCCGGCGCGACGGCTCAACACCCTTTGGGGAACTCCCTGTTTCAGTCTCAGGTTTCCATTTCTACCTGTACCCTTCTTGTACTACCACTTCTTGCAACGAAGACCTTTAGGACAAAAAGTAGGACCGGCACCAAGAGCCAGCAGCGCCCCGCTCCAGATGCCTCCCCAGCCCTCGGCCGAGCAGAGCGGGGCTCGCCGCTCCTGCGGGCCGCCCCCCTGCTCCCCGGGCTCGGCGTCAGCGGGCGACTACGCCTTCAAACGGAAAGCAAGCGTTTCCGCCGTCGCTAGCGGCTCTCCAGGCAGCCCACAGCGGGTCCCGCTCGCCGCCCGCCCGCTCCGCGACAGGGCCTAGCCGACGGGCGGCAGCAAACAAGACCCGGGCTGCTCATCGAGCCAAGGCCGTCCCGCCCCCGCAGATCAGCGCTGGTCCGGGCCAGACCCCCTCTCCTTCCAGTCCCGAGCCCAGCGAGACCCTCGGGGCGAAGAACAAGTCCCACCGCGGCTGTTCCTGTGGCGCCGGCCCGCTCCCGCCATGCCGACGGCGCAGCCCATTTTCGCGCGGCTTCTGGCCCCATACGCCCCCCCATCCCGCGCCCCCAGACCACAGCCCGGCCGCGCGCCCCGGGGCAGCAGCCCTCAGCACCTCAGACGAGAACCCCAGGCACTCACCGAACCGCCGCCCCGCATGGTGCCGCCGCCACGTTAGCACGCGCCCCGCCCGCCCGCGCACGACCGCGAGATCCCGCCCGCCCACTTCCGGCCGCCTCCTTGTGGCAGCAGGCGATCCCTGCCCACGCGGGGGCGTGTTGCCAGCTTCCCCTGGGCCCCGACCGAGCCGTCCACCGCGGGGAGGCCGCGCGAAGCCTGAGGTGCGTACCCGGCCGGCGGCGGCAGGGCGACAGCCAGGTCCCGCGCGCGTCATGGCGGGGCGCTGTGGGGCCGCCCCTCCGTCGTCCTCCGCGCGCCCCGGAAGGACAAGTGGCTGCTGGGAAAATGGCGGCGGCGGCTGCAGAGAGCGGGCTAGCGGCGGCGGCGACGACGACAACAACCACCACCCCCCTCACCCCCCCGGTGTGCGTGCTGGTACTGGGTATGGCCGGCTCCGGGAAAACCACTTTCGTGCAGGTGAGGGGCGGCTGGGGCGCTCTGGGGAGCGGCTGGTTTTCCTCAGCGCTACCTCCATGTCTAGCGAGGCCTGACGCCTCCTCGTGTCCCCTTAGCGACTCGCCGCCCACCTGCATGGGCAACGCTGCCCCCCGTACGTGATCAACCTGGACCCCGCAGTGCGCGACCTGCCCTTCCCTGCCAACATCGGTGAGTCCTGTCGCCCTGGCTTAGCCCCTGGCCGTGGCGGTGGTGGGCGGTGTGAGGGAGGGGCTGGTCCCGGACTAGAGGTGTAGCGTGTTTGTGGGGTCCATCAGAAGAAAAAAGGTATGTTTTGCCATAAATAAATAACACCATTTTTAGTATACTGATTTTCGAATGTTTCGCCGGAGCAGGGGGGCGGGGTATGTGAGATATTTCACCAGATTGCGTATATTGTCTTTAAGAGATTCCAAGTCCTAACAGAATAAGGATTTTAATATATTTTTCTTTTTTTTTTCTTTAAACTTAATTCCTTTCTCGTACCAGTTTTTAACATATGAATTTTCATGACCAAAGGCATTCTTCCATCGTGTTTTTACATCGTGTGGTGTGATTTGATATGTTTAGGTTCTTGTAGGTTTTTTTCTGTCAGCAGTGGGTGTCTTAGCAGGTTCGATCTGGTTCCCTACATCCAGAACAGTGGTATCCATAGGTGCTACCAAGTAACGTCTTTAAAGCACTTTAAAAGGCATGAATTTTAGACAAAATACATTAACAATAAAACAGACCTTGTGTTTAGCTGTTCCAAAGGGCTTACCAATCATTAGGTTTGTGAGGGTCCTGCCTGTTAAACTTTCTAACATTTGTCAGCCTGCCTCTCCAGAGGATGAGAAAGGCAGTGTGGATACCAAAGTTTTTTTATTGATGTCAAGTGAATAATTAGAGTATTCCACTGCTGGAGCTCTAATAACATAGTTAGATGTGTATGCTTTGTTAACTGATGTTCATCAGCTGAGAATACAATTAAACGGAAGTGGTTGCTGGTAGATACGTAAATTGGTGTGTTTCACGTGAATTACATTGGGTTTCATATATATGTTGAGAGCATAGCTAATCTGGTAGATTTTATTTATGCCACTTGGAAGATTTTTCCTGTTGGTGCTGGATCTATTACTGAGATGAAAGAAGACTTGCTAGAAAAAGAAGGGCTTTCACCTGTCAGCAAATTGATGAAGAAGGATATTTTAAAAGTGATGTCCTAAAACTATGTGTCTTCCTCCTCCAGATATCAGGGACACTGTGAAGTACAAAGAAGTCATGAAACAGTATCCTTTTTCTGTCTAAATAATGATATTTGAAATTTTAGATTTTGTGAAAATAGTCTGTCACTTCTGCACACTACAATGAAGGGAACGGGAGGCGTTGGGAATTGCAGTAATATGGAATGTTACATGAAGATCAGAAGTTTTTGACTATGTATTTCTTGCATATGGGGTTAGAAACATATGTTCTATGAGATTTGATACTCCTTGGGTCGTTTTCTCCTGTGCTAAAAGTCATTCTGCCTGATAGTATGTTTTTACAAATAATAGGCACTCTGCCCACATCTGTTTTTTTTTCTCTGTTCTTTTGAAGAGCTTGTATATTTCTTTGTGCAAGCCAGCAGCCTTTTCCCCATGTTTTAAAGAGTCTAATTTTATTTATTATAAACAAATATGCAAATTCCTATTTGCCTGTAGTAGGTGGAGAAAACTATTTTCTACAGCGTTTACCGTAATCAAGGCACTGTTGTCTTTCTGAATTTCAGAGATATTGGACTGTTGGCTCTTGCTGCACAGTAGTTTTATGACTGTAGTTCAGTAACATTACACTAAAAGAACTGCACTTCCAGAGGGTCGTGGAGGTCCTTTGTCTCCTATGTGGTAGCTTATGCAGATGGAGATAATATACAGTGTTTGGTTTTGACTTGCTAGTGTGACTCTTAAATTTAATATTTTAGACAAGAATGAAGATGGTGGGGGATAGGATCCTTGATCTTGGCTGTTGTTCGATTTGGAGTTACCACCAAAACATCCAAGTATAAGTTTCAATTTGATATGTAGGTGCATTATTTGCTTTACTGTGTCTGTTACCCATTACTGGAGTTTAAACATCTCATTAAATAGCGCTTAAGGAGGGTGTCTGAACTTGTATTTGGATACTGAGAGTAGAAGCCCTAGAAGACAGCATGTACTGGTGGATCAGTACTGGTTCTTATGCAGTTAAAAAAAGTTCTCTGTTTCTTTGAACATAATTAGTATACAAATCTGTATACATGAAAAAGGATTTTGAAATCTTCGTCTGTAAGCTGTCATTTTGAGTATCTTTGCAACGTTAATCATAGAATCATAGAAAGTTTTGGGTTGGAAGGGACCCCTAGAGGTCATCTAGTCCAACGCGCCTCGCAGCAAGCAGGGACACCACTAACTAGATCAGGTTGCTCAGAGCCCTGTCCAACCTGGTCTTGAATGTTTCCAGTGATGGGGCCTCCACTGCCTCTCTGGGCAACCCGTTCCAGTGTTTCACCACCCTCATTGTAAAGAATTTCTTCCTTATGTCTAGCCTAAACCTACCCTGTTTTAGTTTAAAACCATTACCCCTCGTCCTGTCACTGCTGTCTCTACTAAACA
>Ga0065711_1047960_pt1 | contig 12056 bp, 11 predicted proteins | sample Hoacrofraction12_FD_59098 | JGI IMG/M metagenome (GOLD analysis project Ga0065711, IMG submission 59098) | Hoatzin crop microbial communities from Cojedes, Venezuela - Epithelial fraction 12 v2 (version 2) | ecosystem: Host-associated > Birds > Digestive system > Esophagus > Crop | place... | reverse complement strand
CGGCCGCTCCTCGGCCGACCCCGGGGGACGGGGCGGGTTCTGCGGGCGGTGCCTCGGCCTCTTCGTGTCCCGCGAAGTCGGGGGCGTGTCGCCGTCCCGCTGCGCTTGGCCCCTTCCAAAGGTCTCCGAGGGTCGGGGGTGGCGGCGGGTCGCTGCCCCGGCCCGGAGCCGCTGCGCGCCGACCCCGTGGGACCGGTGGAGCCGGCAGGCACCATGTTCTCCTCCCTGACAGGCCTGGCCGCGGGCGCGGCTTGTTGCCGCTGAAATGGAGCGTGGCTGTGGGCCCGGCAGGGCTCGGTGAATCCGGGCAGGTTGTCAGTGCAATCTTGGGGAATGGTTACATCTCCTTTACTCACTGAAAATCTTCCTGGTACCGGAGATGTTTCTGCGATCCCAGGCTATTGTTTCTAGCCTAAACCCCTGAAAATAGATCAGGAGGGGTATTTGAACGTTGATGAGTCCACGCTGGATAAAATAAATGTTGTCTTCTTGTGTACAGAATTTTGTATTGTGTGCAGTAGAAGAATAAAACCAAACATTAAATACTGCGCTATGGCTTGAAGTAATGTTTTGTAGGTGTCTGTACAGCAGCTCGTAACTGAGCGTCTCTGCAGCAGAAATGCTTTTGACCTGGGTTCATTTGCTTTTCTATAATGAGCAAGGATCCTTTCACAGGACCAGTTTCCAAAAAAAGCCAAGTGAGAAGACTTGCAACGAAGATCAGTCACAGTATAATAGTCTCTCTAATTTACTTTTTTTAGTAGTTCTGGAATTGAAAGTGACTTAGATGAATGCTTATTATTTGACCTAAGTCAGGTTATGGAAGAGTTGAGTTTACATTCTTGCTGATAACTGTGTCCCCTGAATGGAAATAGAATTTTCCTTGCGCAGTCTGAGAGTAAAATTTGCTTGCCTGTAATCCAGAGTAATTAATTAAGGTCAGGTTGGGAATGAGGCTAGAATAGTAATTGCTTGTAACGGTGCTGCCTTGACTGAAGCATAAGAAACATGTAATTAATTCTTACCTTTAATTGAATAAGTTCTCTGAAGGAGTTTTATTTGCTCTTGTAGTTCCTGGATAACCTAGGCAATGATATTGACCTGAATTCTCCCCCTTGGTCCGGAAAAGTGGGTACAATCCCTGGTTTAATTGTAGGGGATGGTCAGTTCTCTGTAACAGCATAATTTATTTCTAACTGCATCTCTAGCAGCTAGGTGTTGTCTGTGGCTGTAACTGGTCAGAGCTTGGCAGGAGCCGACACTGTTGCTGTAGGAAAGCTGTTGTGCCCGTCTGGCACTGCCCAGTGCAGATGTGAGCGCTTGTGCAGCAGTGTTGTGAGCTGAGCAAAAGAATGTACGTGGGGGGAGGATTTATTGTTCAGCCCTATGAGTGGTTGTCATCAGTATTTAAACTGCATTCTTGATGGTTGCCTAATTGCGTGGGTGCAGTGTTTGTTTTTTTTTTTAAATTGAAGAAAAGAGTTGTATGTACTTTGGACTTAATGGTGCATCAGATTGAGAAGTCTTGCGAAGTGCTTGTAATAGTTCGTTCAACAGTTGAACAAGTCTACTGCGTTCTTTTTTGCTTCAGTTTATTCCTTATGATCTTTATACTTCTGTTCCTTGCTTGCCTACAGGTTTATTTTGACTTCTTGTGCTTCCTGTAGGAAAAGACTTTTTTCAGGTAAGAAATAGTGACTTGAAGCTCCTGGTTTGTCCTTGCTGTCAACATGCTGATAGCTGTATGGCCTATGTGTTTCAAAAAACCTTTTGGAAGTGGTAGTTTTTCAGTTTTTTGTGGATGCAAGCATCAGACTTAAGTGATCATGCGTGTGCAGGTGTGTAATGTGTCCGTGCTGACTGATGGCCGATGTGTGTGGCAGAAAATAATGCAAGTTGGAATATAATTACTTGTTTTAAGGCTTGTTAGTTTGTTGATACGCCTTGTGTGGTTGTATGGGCTTGAGAACTTTTGGCCAGCCTTGTTTTGGTATAGCTGGCTGCAGTCTGCCTTATTTTTCTAAGAACTCTGTTTGAGGTAGGTTTATGAAATTGGTTAAGAAGAGTTATAACTGTCTCCATCTGTGCCTTTGGCTGGGTAGCCTGTATTAAAAGAAGGAGGGGAAGCACTACTGCGTTGTGTGAGGTGGGTTTTTTTTCAGTATGAAGTTAGCACCAAAGAGCTTTCCTGATCTTGTTGCTGTTGTTAAAAATACTAATTTCAAAACAGGCTGCTTCTTCTGCTCCCTATACTCAGCACTTCTTTCCCAAGGAGATGGAGAATATCCTCCTCTTCCCCAGAATGCTGGAGTCAAGGAAACTGTCTTGAACACCTCTAGGGCTCCGGACGTAGAGCTGAGCATCCTTAGCCTACACCTGTGCATCAGTGGCACAGGGGCAATGCCATTGATAGGCTCTGAGCTAGGGTTTTTAGTTATTCTTAAAGCTGAAGGCTTCGGTTATCGGAGCAGAGATTGCAAGTATACCCGACTTGAGTTGCTTCTCCACTGCAAGTTGCTGATGGCTTTTGTGTTATATGATCCCCTGTATTTCTATCAGTGCTTTGCCTAGGTTGCAGCTCTGTCTTCTCAGTATTGCTGTCATCAGCCTTGCAAGAAGATGCACGGGTGGTTTGGGTTGTGGGGTTTTTTTTAGTTAATTTTCTGTTGGTTTTTTTGCTGCTGTCCCTTCGTCTCTGAGCTGGGGCACAAATCTACAAGCGGCCTTGAAGAGTACCTCTTTCTTTCCTACTTGTAATAAAACGAGGGAGTCGCATGCTTCTTAGCGATGTGGTACATACACAGATGATTTGTCTGTTTGATGCAGTATCTTAAATGAACACATAATTTCTCATGAAAGCTCATGGCAGTGTAACTTGCAAGATTTCCCTTTATTTGACTGTCATGAAAATATCCTCTGCTTTATCAACAAGTAGGGTAGATTTGGTCCTGTCCAGCCAGGAAGTAACAGAGTAATGAAACTGAGAATACCACATCTAAGTGTCAGAACACTGTATACTGACTGGTTGGAAACAGTGCCAGATGGGATTTTCGGTGGCCAATATTGCAGGTGCTGTAAATTATCTGTGAAAAATATTTCTCAAATTTTTTTTAATGGATGTTTTTACAGATACGCCTCTTCTAAGAGTCCAAAGTCCAAGACCAGTTACTGTTGCAGGTACTGTTAACTAGATAATTTTTGTGCTTTCATACTGGCTCCTTCCATTTTTGGTCATAATCTTCCCCTTGGATAACTAAAATACATGTTAATGCTTGCTTGTAAGAAAAATTCGATTCAACAGTCTGCTGTAAGTTTAGTGTGCTGCTGGAACATGCAGAGCAGCCTCAAAGCTGGGCGCAGGACAGCTGGTCAAACTGAGGAATTTATTGGTCAGCAGACTGACCAACATGTAGCCTTATGAATTAAATTTCTATCTGAGATGTGGACTTCTCTGGAATGCCAAGGTGTTGCTTTCAGAAGGGGTGTAGGTGGTAATACCTCAGAGCCACTTAACGCTTAAGCGTTTGCACTGACTTTAAAACATTGGCATGGAGTGCAAAATGGCATTAGGCTCGGTAATCTAGGTGGTGTAGGCAAGCAGACAATACGTAGGCAAATGGAAGTCATGTTCTTGGACCCTACCCATTTCTTAAAGGTGTGTTCTTCAAAGAAGAAAACCGTTGTCTTCGCAAAATGGTGACATTGTCACATGAGTTTTGGAGCCCAGGTGTGGTTCCTTTCCTCATCTGTCACGTGAGGCCACTCTCCACCAGTTGGCACCTTGTCCAGGGCTGTTCAAGAGGTTCAACCTTAGGCTGCTGCAACACCACCCTAAACCAAATACTTAAATATGGTCCCACTGTAAGTAAGTTTGTCCAAGCAGTTCTGTGGGTTGTGGGTTTTGCTTCTGAGGGAGTGTAGAACGGCAATGAGAATCAGTCCACTTTTTTTTCCTTTTCCTGACTTCATTTTTATCTGACAGAGGCGCTATGAGCCCATTGGTACCCATTAGGCAGGGCGAAAGTGTCTTTTTGAGGCCGGTTACATTTGGTGCGTTTGGCATCAGGAGGTGGTTTTATACAGCTTCAGTTCAGGTAGAAAAACAGGAGAAACTGTATTGGGGTGCCCGGTCTGCAGACCGAACTAGGCTGCTCGGAGCAATTCAGATGGCTGTAGCTTGTTTCTGCCACTCCTCCTGCAGTGCTGGAGAAACTTTTAGTTTATTTCTTGTATGACCAAAATGCAGATCCCTCTGCTGTATGATGAATATAGTGTATCCAACTGAGGATGTCTGCGTTGACAGGAGACAACTGCGTTTGGTCGTCTTGGCTCATGTTTGTTCATGTGGCGAGACGTGCATGGTGCGCTGGTGGGATTTGGGGATTGTGCTGCCATAAGAAACAACACAGCTTGCTTGAGCTGTCTGCAGGTCTTTTAGTTGTTAAACATCTGAGCTCTTGATTTCCTTGACAGAGTTCTTGCTGATGTATTAATTTGCACCTTAAAATACCCTTCACCCTATTCTTCATTAACTAAGAAGATCTAGAACCGTGGAGATGTTTAGAGTGTTGATAGAAGCTTTTTCAGTGAAAGAAGTGTTTCATGTGTCCTCCTCCCCCCCGCCCCCTGCGATTTGTTAGACTGCTTTTTCTGTGGCAATTGGAATTATTTCTAAATGCAAGAAAGGTTTTTTCTGTCTCTCGGAGTAGTTTAAAAGATATTTTTAAATATTCAAAAAGCATCAGCCATGCTTGTTGAGTAAGAGTATATCTGTAGTTTGAGCTTGTTGAAGACTTGTATCTGACCTAGGGTTTTGGTTGTCTTTTTTTAAAGAGCCTGCACTGAAAGATGGCTTGCTAAAGATTGTTAGCTGCCGTGGTATCGTAGCAGAAATCCACCAGTGTGCGTAGGAATTTTATGTTACATTGGGATTGATGACTTCAGTTGTGCATATCCCAATCTGCTGTAATTGTTTTGCTTGCAAAAGAATTTTTATGTACTTCCAAATTTAGAACTCTCAAGCATTTTGACCCTTTGACTCGGATTTGGCAGTTTTCATTTTGTTTGTGGGCTGCTTCTTGTATTTGGTATCTCAGAATTGAAGCTTTCTCTTTTTTTCAGCTGCTCTCCTCAGAGTTAAAGACTGACTGGGCAATAGGAGTGTAATTGATGCAGTGATGTTTGGGGGGATTTCTCAGTAGTAGTTCTTGTTAAACTCCTGGGAGGAAAAGAGGGTGTTAGATTTGCGGCAGGTGGTTGCATTTAAGTATCTTTGAATGTTTTGAATACGTTTGCTTAAAAGTCTTACCTGCCGAGTAGTGGTTAGATAGAAAAGTGGGGAGAACAGTGAAGAATTTCTGCAACTTGGAATAATGGAGAAAGGGAAAGTTTAAAAAAAAAAAAAAAGGCAGCTGTAGGGGGTTTGCGTGGCAAGGTTGTGGTAGTGGGGGGGCTACAGGAGGGGCTTCTGTGAGAAGCTGCTGGAAGCTTCCCCCATGTCCAACAGAGCCAGTGCCAGCCGGCTCCAGGACGGACCCGCTGCTGGCCAAGGCCGAGCCCATCAGCGATGGTGGGAGCACCTCTGGGATAACAGAGTTAAGAAGGGGAAAAAAATTACTGTGCAACAGCAGTTGCAGCCAGAGAGGAGTGAGACGATGTGAGAGCAACAGCTCTGCAGACCCCGAGGCCAGTGCAGAAGGAGGGCAGGAGGTGCTCCAGGTGCTGGAGCAGAGGTTCCCTGCAGCCGTGGAGCAGACTGTGGTGGGCCAGGCAGATGCCTGAAGGAAGCTGTGACCCTGTGGGGAGCCTGCGCTGGAGCAGGCTCCTGGCAGGAGCTGTGGACCCGTGGAGAGAGGAGCCCACGCTGGCTCAGGTTTGCTGGCAGGGCTTATGACCCCATGGGGACCCACGCTGGAGCAGTCTGTGCCTGAGAGACTGCACCCCATGGAAGGGACCCACGCTGGGGCAGGGGCAGAGTGTGAGGAGTCCTCCACTGAGGAGGAAGAGACAATGTGTGATGAGCTGACTGCAGCTCCCATTCCCTGCCCCCCTGCACTGCTCGGGGGGAGGAGGTAGTGAATTCGGGAGTCAAGTTGAGCCTGGGAAGAAGGGAGGGGTGGGGGGAAGGTGTTTTAAGATCAGGTTTTATTTCTCATTATCCTACTCTAATTTGATTAGTAATAAATTAAATTATTTTTCCCCAACTTGAGTCTGTTTTGCCTCTGATGGTGATTGCTGAGTGACCTCCCTGTCCTTATCTGGACGCACGAGCTTTTGTTATATTTTCTCTCCGCTGCCAAGCTGAGGAGGGGAACAGTAGAAGAGCAGCTTTGGTGGGCACCTGGTGTCAGCCAGGGTCAATCCACCGCAAAAGCAAAGGAGATAAAGGGGAGCGGGGACACCCAACAGTAGGAACTCTTGCTTTCGTGTTTAGTAATCCATTGGCAGAGGTGGTGGACTCGTTGTGATCATCTGTGCTGGATCTTTAGCCTGTCATTTCACCTCGATTCGTACATTCTCAGCGTACCAGGTAAAACTGACTGTAGGCTGTAACTTCCCGTGAGTGCAGCTTGGCCCATAGGGTGGCTTTAACGTGTCAGTGATCTAGTCTGTAAAGGTCTGCAGAAAGTACCTTGACTTTGGAGTTACTTGCATGTGGAAGCAGTTCCACTGTCCACTAGCTGAGTCAGTGGGGTTTTTCTGAAAGATCTGGTGCACCAAAGTAGAGAAATTTGATGTGGATATGCGGAGGGAGTGTCTGTGTGTCTCTAAGAATCTCCCAAGTTTATCTCTAGTTTGGACCACAGCAGCCTGCAGACTCTCTGTATTGAAATATTTTCAGATTAAATTTATGTTCTAGAGGTGTTATTGTGTGTCTGGGATATTGTTGGCTGTAGAGAAAATATTTTTTTGAACTCTTAAGCTAGTTTTAGTCTCAAAACTCACATGACTTATGTTTTTCCTTCCCTGTAGTTGTACAACAGTGTTTGGAATGTTTGCAGCCATATAAACAGGAGTTTCTTCTTGGTGAGTATAAGCATGGATCCTTGGTTTTGTTAATTATAGCTTTTCTTTAAGTTTTTGAAGTTTTGCTTTAAAATTCAGGTTTTTCTTAATTCTTGCAGAGGCACTGTGGATAATATTTCTCTAAATAAAATTTATACATTCTTAAAGACTGCCCATTTTCAGTTGGAGTAAAAAAATGGCAGTTTCATTAAAGTAGACTTTCTGGAATGTTATTTTATTAGTAAAGTCCTGCGTTATTTCATGTGACTTAAACCCTTTTCCCCAAATCTTTTTGCTTGTTCAGTGTTTTAAGAGTGTTTGACTTTTAGTGTGTTACAGGAAGAAAGAAGGGAAGTCAGAACAGCTAAATGAAAAATGATCAAATGATTGAAAAGAATTTTTCTGAGTAACGATTATTTATTTCTTTAATTGCACTTGGTAATTCAAAGAGGTTTTATTATAAAAAAAATACTTTTTTCATTCTGTTGAATTAGACATGTTCACAATTTCTACTTCTGTGTTGGGTCTGTCCCAGTCTCGCCACCCATTTGAATTGACAGCACAGTTACATGGGATGTTGTTGAGAGGGTGAAAACGATGTTCTCAATGTCCTGTGATCTTAGGGAGAGTGTGAGGATCTTGACCTGGGGAGGGTAACGTATGTCTGCTGCTACCTTTTCACTTTTGTCACTGAGTACTTTGAGTAAGTCTTGACCTCTGTCTGAAGAGGGGAGCAAATGCGGATTTTTACTGCTGTCAGTTTTGTTAGTCTGCTTGTAGAAAATGGAGGAAAATTAGGAGTCTGAAATAAAATGTCTTATGCTTTGAGGGAATGTTTCAGTGTTGAGCAATTAGCTGTAAAGTACTGCTGTTATGGAAATTGCAGGTGTCAGTTCAGGATCCAGTTTCAGTGCTGGGGTTGCTCAGTTGGAGAGTTTGCCTGTGCAGTTGTTGATTGAATCTGGGGAAGTGGGTGCTGGTTAAGATCTAGTTGGGGAGCCTACATGGTAAAAATAAGAATTGCATGTGTTTGAAGTGTGTCTTTTGGATAGAAAAAGGGAGATGGTGCAGTATTCCTTGGAACTTGTTGAAATGTTTGATGGTCTTCATGTCCAGTTCAAATATTTCCTGTTTCTGCCTCTGTTGCATTAAAAAGCACTTGACTGAATATCTGAGGCATAGTGCTTTGCAATTCTAGTGCCGAGGACATCATCTGAAACTTCGGGCCGTGTCCTAAAACTTACTGGTCTTGCTGTGAAATGGTATGCGTAAACAAAACATGAGGCCGGGAGCGCAGGGACCCTTAGATGCATGGCTAGTCCAGAAACTGGTTTTGGCTTAATACTCTAACAGGTGTGGGATTTTATTTCTGTTTTTATGTGTAGGGTAAGATGCAGTGAGGAATTCTTCGTGGTAGCCATGCTGCTGTAGGCAAAACCTGGTAGGCAGATTTCTCTTGTCTGCAGGCTGAAAGTCTGTTGTAATCAGCTTCCTAAGTCAGTGCCAAAACATTTTTAAAAGTGGTGTTTAAGTGTTTGAGAGACTTGTACTTAGTTTTCATAAGATGCCATTAGGATTGTACAATACAAATGGTGTCTGTAAATACTGATTGCAGTCTGATATAGCCATTACCTTTTCTCATCTGCAGGTGTGTGTGGTTTCAGCACAGTATGGCTGTGGTCATCCACTTGCAAGGTCTTCCGATTGTGGTGGGGACCATGGACTTCTCTGGACTGGCCATTCCTGATGGGGGAGTGCATATTGTAGGGGGTGAACTGGGTGAGGCTTTCATCATTTTACCACTGACGAAGCTGCGAGGCTTGCTGTCATGTATGCAGCTGATATTAGAGAAAGGTCAAAACTAACTACTGCAGAGCAATAAAAACCTTATGTCTGAAATGTGATTGGACTTGGTCCATGGCAGTTTCAGATCGGGCACGTAGGTATGCTAGCAGTTCTGGAACACTGTCTGGTGCTGGAGTGAATGGCAGAGTTGTCCTCACCTTTGTGGAATTGACTGTAAACCTGTTTTGGCATAGAAACTGCTTATGCTGCTATACACGAAGGAAGGAGAATTTGTGTCTTGTTGCTTGTGTGAGAACCGCATTTCAGATCTTGGGGCTGCCTTTAGTGTCCCAGTTCAGTTACACCAGGGCTGCATCTGCAGTGACGCAGGACAATCTCTTGCTAGTTGCTTTTACTCCCTGGTTTTGCCAGTGCTTTGTATTAACCCACTACTTGTCCCACCCACCATGTAGTCCTGCTGAATCACCAGTGATGTAGAACACCTCACAGGAACTGGACAGCAAGCTCACCATCCAGAATAAAACTTAATACTACTTTGCACGGAAAATGTATATTTATGCAAACAGTCAAAGTTTACTGTTCTCCTTTATCAAGCCAGAGAACTATGATTTTTCATGGAGTTCCTGTTTCTCTGTGCTCCGGAGGGGAAATCCCTGGGTTTGGCACAGGTACACTAAAGAAAGAGGGAGGTAAGAGGCTGAATTGTGGGAGTGAATTGCTTTCTTCTGAGCTGCCTAGGAAGTAATGAACTGAGACAGTGCGAAGTCTGGAAGTGGGACTGAGTTAAAGGCAGGGTTTTTGGTGTGATGGTACGTAGGCAATAGTTTAATCATCCTTACTAGTGATTTGGAAAACAATGTTTGCAAAGGTAGTAAGATTTTGAAAAAGACTGCAGTGATTTTGCAGTTTCCAGAGAGAAAACAATAGAGGCTGTTACTACTGAATGAGAAAGTTTGCCAGAACTGCTTGGTTTTCTTCTGTGTGATAATATGAAAGATTTCTCCAGCTTCCAGAGGAAACCTGTTCTGTTGGAATGTAGTGATGTGCCAGGTTTGGTGCTCAGCACTGTGACAGAGCTTAAAACCGAAGAGAACAACGAGTACGAGTATGGGTGTGCAGGACCTGCCCTGTTAGCAGAGCTGAAAACTTCTTTTAAAAGACAAAAATCATGATCCCTGAAGGGATCAGTATTAATGTAAACCTGTTCTCCTCTGCGTTGCCCTGGTATAAATGTGCCTTCCTGATTGGTACCTGTGAGTATTGGAATAGCTGAATAGTCTTAAAAGTCAGCATGAGGTAATTTAGCTGTTAACGGGGAGGAAAAGGGTCTCCCTTTTAAAACAACAGAAACGTGTACTTTCAGTGATGTAGATTCAGAAATAGTTTCTGTTGAAAGTAGTGACTTGTCTAAACCCAGAGTATTTGTTGCTGCAGTAGGTCTAATTCCTAGTGGAATAGGAAGTTTTGGAGAAAAGCTGTACAGCTTTGGGTGTGGGCCTGGTGACTACCCCTTATTTTAATTGTGGCCTTGAGTGCAGGAGGAAAATGGATTCCCAGAGTGAAAACTGAAGTGAAAAGCCTGCGCGTGTTAGTTACCAAGTCAGTACCAATTCATTTTCTGCTGAAGAAAATTTTAGAAGAGGTGTTCTGATGAAGCGTTATTTCCTAGTTGTAGCTGTGACTGTGATTAGTCTGGAGTTGTTTGTTAACCGTCTGTTTTGATGTAGTTTGATGTTTTTAAGTAGCCCTTGCAGGAGAGGACAGAGGCTGAAACATAAAAAAGGTCGAAGCAGAGGCAGGCCCCTGTGTTCAGTGAGAAATGAAAGTTCTCAGCGTGGTCAAGGTCATGCTGGTGAGATGTGGATGGGCTGTAGTGTTGCCTGTTGGCCTTGTTTGTGAAGAGCTATGTGATGGCTCCCAGTGGAGGTTGTATTGTATGGCTTCAGCCTTCCTCTAAGGCTGTACATTTCAGGGTAAAGTTCCTGAGATGGAGCAATTTGGCTTGTGCAATGTTCTGCCCAGTGTGTATCTGCTTGAGGGAGCTGAAATTAGCTGCAAATGAAAAAGCCTGCGTGGCAAGGCAGGCTGGGCATAGGGACTGCTGGACCAAGCTAAATCCAGTTGCGGGATGTGAGAGAACCCGAAGCAGCCCAAATTTCATAACTTGGGGGGGAAGAGGAGGGAATACTCTGGGGAGGGAGCAGTGATGCGAGTGTGTTGCACACACGGTTTGTCTCGTTGAACTTCCTGATCAGCTGCCTTGTAACAAGCGTGGCTGGGTTAATGAGGTGCGGGATGTGTGTGCTCTGACGAGTGCCGGTGTTCAGCTGATGCTAACTGTGAAGTGGGCAGAGTGGATTTTTTACAGGATCTGCAACCTCTGTGAATATGGTTAAATGGCTTCCGCTGTTTTTTTCGGATTTCCATTTAGTTGTGATACTGGTAGGTTTTTTTAATATTTGACTGAAACTACAGTAAGGCCTTCCTCACCGAAACTGATGTTTATTTATGGAGCCCTATTGTATGAGATCCTGTTACTGAAGTCAGGAGACGCATACGTTGCTCTTCCAGCCTCACGTAGGTGAGCTGAAATGCCTCCCATTCTTCAGGGTTGCAGCTATTGCCGAAGGGGACCCCTGCAGAGAGCTTCGATAATGTACTTCCAGTGCTTATAGGAGTACGTGGTCGTTCCATGTCCCTACTTAGTGAAAAGGAAAAATAAGTTTGCAGTAGTCATTGTGCAGCTGTAATTTCTTCTACAAGTATTAAGCAAAATGTGTGTCTGCTCCACATCTGGAGGTATGGATTTCTATTGCTAGTTGTGAGAAAGTGGTATTTTAATGGTGTAAATCTGCAGAGAAAATAGTAGATGTTTGAGGTCAGGGTGAATAAACTGTTTAAAAAAGAAAATGTAGCTTCGCATTTGCTTTTTGGATCTCCAGGTTTGGGGTTTATTTTTAATTCTTGCTGTTTATTTTTCATCAGAACTTAAAACCCCAACCATCCTGACTTTTCCTTAATTTCCTTCCCCATCTCCTTTCCCAATTAAAAGTTATGGAGGTGGTAGATAAATATCTCCTGCACCAGCCTCTAGCCATATTAGAAGACAGTCATTCCTGGGCTGATTGAGGCTGATGCTGGGAATACTCACAGTTTGTTACCAGATACTCCAGAAAAGTAACTTGCAATGTTTCTGAGTTCCTAGGTGGCTAAAGTATTTTTTCGTTCGGTGTGAATCACTGTGT
>Ga0065711_1047957_pt1 | contig 12057 bp, 6 predicted proteins | sample Hoacrofraction12_FD_59098 | JGI IMG/M metagenome (GOLD analysis project Ga0065711, IMG submission 59098) | Hoatzin crop microbial communities from Cojedes, Venezuela - Epithelial fraction 12 v2 (version 2) | ecosystem: Host-associated > Birds > Digestive system > Esophagus > Crop | place... | reverse complement strand
TTTTTGGGGGGGGGGGGGGCTCAAAGGGTCATCTAGACCATATCTCTACTAGGAATCAGATGCAAATGAACTTACGCAACCTCAGCATGTTACTTAATCAATTCTGAAAAATCTTCACTGAGAAACCGCAGCTTTCCTAGGTATCCTCTTTGTGTATCTAACTCTACTATATTTCAGAAAGTTCTTCCAAACACCTATTCTTAGTCTTTTCCTCTGCACTGATACAAATATTCCACAGCATGGCATTTAAACTGATCCCTGAGGACTTGACTAGGAAAACATCATTTCTGTGAGAAATCCCTGTTTGCAATTACAAGAAAAAATTGTATTTTTTAAGCTACTCAACATACATCATGTTGAATTTATTACTGTTTTACTTTCTTAATCAAAATTTTGTGAGCTACAAAGTCAAATGCCTCACAGTACTTTTATGAACATTGTTACCTTTATCAACAAAACACATGCAATATTTGAAAGCTAGCGCGCTATCCAAGATAGTCTCTTAATCACCTCTATTCCTTCCCACTAGATATACCCAAACCTAATCTTTCCCCTGCCAAGCCTTTCCTCTAGCTCATTTGAAATACCTCCTTTTTAGAAAACTGAGACAGAATGGATTTTGTTTTGGGAAAGAGGGAGAAGCAAAGCTGTTTTTTCCTGTTTTCTCCTTACCTCTTTCCATAGCTTACAAGAAAACAAGCTGGCTAAGTGGTACACACACATAATTAAAGTGAAGCCATTTTGGAAACAATTGCAACTGACGCTGAACAAGTGACGTATTAGGTTGCAAATGATGTGTTTCAAAATTAGAGGTGTGCATAGGTTAATTTTAAGTTGATTGTTAAAACATAAAAAATGTCAATTAAAAAAACCAACAACGCTACTAACTACTGTCATTTTCAGAACAAGTGAATGAGAACATCAAGTAATGAATTGAAATTAAGTTGTTTCTCAGTAATCACAATCTATTTAATTTCTTATCTCTTAAACATCTGTTACTTACACATCAAAGGAAGGGCGGTTAGATTAAAAGTATCTGGACAGTGTAGCTAGCTACTGGAGAGCCTTCCTTGCCAAATAGAAAATTTCCTATTACATCCAAAGGAAAATGGAACCTTGAGTTCATCTTCCTTAGATATATTTTAGTCACAAATTCAGTATTTCCACAGAGAAGCCATGCTGAACCAAATGCTTTGGGATGAGAACACAGCAAAAAACGAAAATGGTTATTCTTTATAGCTATTTTCGTTATATTCATTATAAAGTCAGTTTCACTATATTCTTCTCCTCAGTTCCTTTAACTGAAATCTAGCTGAAGTGAAGCCTAAGTTCAGTGTAATGTAATTTCATGTAAGTTTTAGCTAGGAAGAGGTAATGAATGCCTGTATCAAAAGTGGTGGTTACCATAAAATGTTAAATATTTACCAGATCACAGTATTATTTTCTGCTCAAAGTTTAAGGAACTACTTAGTGTCCTAGGCTTGATGATATGATAACCCTTGGTAAATATTGATTTTTAAATGGTGACCACTGTACAAATTTATACTTGCTAATGGGAAGGCCACAAAGCAAACAGTGCTAATTGAGCAAAATCAAGGCACTTCTTCAGCTCGTATGTTTGAATTGACATATTGTGGCAGACACAATGCAGCTCCCAAGTGCTTCCCACCAAAACAATGCTCATCATACCTCCAGGCAACATGGAGACGCTAAGATAAAGAATAACAAGGCTTGTAATCTTTCCTTGTGTAGTGTATACCTTTATAAGTAGCCAAATGAGATACTAACTGCTCTCAAACCATTCATCATGGTATCTTCTCTTACCCCATGCTATCGCACCATCAAGCTTTCTTTCATATTTGTCAGCCTTTTTATGTTTGTGCTTTCAAACTTTTGGGCAAAGCAGAGGCACTGCTAATAGGTCTGATGGCCAAGCTTTTCCTCAGACCATGATTCTAAGCATCTGTCTTGTCTTTCGCCACTTCAAAGACTTGTTCAGAAGGGGGATCGAAGAGTCACCCTGACATCACAGGGTTGTATTTTGGACTGTGGAAAGTGAGGTGTTAAGACCCACAGAGCACAGATCTCAGCCCCATGGCTTGAAGGTGCTTCACGGCCACTGCACAATGGCTTTGAAGCAAGGCTTGGGAGACCATCCGGGTGGTTGCTACCCTGTTAACCTGTACTTGCACTCAGTTATACTGTATTTTATGCAGAATGGAAAAGAATTCACTGTGCAAGTGATGTAGAGTTATTGGGTGTAAATGCTTTGCTCATGTTCCAAGAATATGTAACATGTTGCAGGCTGCACACTGCAAGATTCTTCATTTTAAATGCATAGAATTGAAGAGATTGTGAGATTATTTAGAGAAACTGCTTATATATTGCTGGCCCTTAAATTTCACCCATTTACCCTCAGACTGGGCACCCCAATTAAGGCTTCAGCATATCTTCTGAAAAGACTTCCTCACTTGAGATGAGTTGAATTTTCAAAAAAATGGAAAATCCCCAACTTCATTGAAGAGAACTTCATCAGATTGTGCATTGCTCCCCTGGCATTTCAAGCATGGTGAGAGACAACACACAAAAATTTTCTTCTGCCAGGATGCAGAGAAGCAGCAAATCAGTCACAGCCAAATTTAGTATACTGTGAATAAATAAAAAGTAAAAAAAATTCATTGTGTATGTATAGGGCAAATCTTTATCAAGAGCTTTATGCGTAGAAAGGAAGTTATTTAGTAAATTATTATAGCTAGACAGGGCAGGAGGACCTCAAATCAGATTTACCTGCTCTGTTAGTGTCCACCAGAGAGAGAAGAGTTGTTGAAGGAGTACTGGGAGCAAGGCAATAATGACCCTCCTAAACTTGCCTTTGTTTAGTCCGTTGCAGTTTATACATGTGGAAGGAATAAGTACAACCTAAGACCACTGAGCTGATTAGTCAGATACCTTCAGGTATACTTAAAGATTAAACTTTCCAAGAAGAGCTTGTCTCAGTACACTCCTGTTTTACCTCAACCCTTCACCTTCTTCTGCAGGGCAGCCTCTTGTAAGGGATATCATGATTTTTGAAATGAATTTTGTGTTCCATGTAATTATCTACTACAGCTTGGCTTGATAGGGAAAGATCCCTCAACATGTTTCATTCATGATTTGACCTGTATTTCAAAGATGGCCTCCACAGATAAAAACTAGTATTGGTAGCTGTTGTGTACCATTCAGCCATCTGGGCTCTTTTGTTTGAGCGGGATCTCTGCTAGACCTCTAACTTTTAATGGCGGTACTAGCCTATGTCTGTAAGGAAAGTAGTTGTAGCAAATGATCAATTAGCAACTGAGAACATTACTGGGGTGTTTGTGATGTTTTGCTGCTATAAATTACAGCCTATTGTTACATTTTTGTAACTATGGAGCAATTGTGCATTTGCATAAAAATATGGGTCACTGGTATGAGAAAATTACCAGGTGCTTCCAACGATCTTATTCTTTTCTTAGACAGTAACGATGTGTTATCAAAACCTATGGCATTGTCTTAGTGGTAATTTTACTTCCAATTTTGATGCTGAAGAGAAGAGAAGAGATATTTTTGCCTTTTCTAAATGCAAAAACTGCGCAACTTTTGCTTAAGCAAAGATATTAGGTCTCACAGTCAGCAAGGCTGACAGAAGAAAGTCTTCTCCAGCTGGAGAGTGGTGGGGGGTTCAGCCCTCCTGCACCGTTTCTGAGGACAGGCCTCCCACACGACACATGCGTTGCAGAGCCATGTGAGAAGGCTTCCAGAAGCCTGGCTGACATAGTCTGTGGAGGTTGTGACTGCTGGAAACCATACACTTCAGACTGTGTTAAACTCACAGAAAAACCTTGGCAGAAAATCCTGTGGAGCTCAAGGCTTTCAAAAGCCCTGCCAGTGTATTATTGAAGACACTTAAGTCTTTCCAGCTCAGCTCTGGCTTTCCCAAGGTTTCGGGACTGATCCATCTGAGGACCACCAGCTGTCATATCTGGAAGGAGCCACCCTTGCCGTCTACGTGGTTTGTGACTCTTTGGAGTAGCTGAGGAAGATAACTCAGCCTGTGAACTTTACACATAGAGAAAGTTTAAAAATCCCATGAGAAGTCATATAAAATCGACTGCAGTAGATGCTTCCTAGAGCATACAAATGCCGGACTACAGCAGACAAGTACAAGAACGCAGAAACTATTTCAGAACACCAAACTGTTGCAGGTTTATGTATCAATGGCACAGAAAATCGCTAATGCCAAAAGGGAGGAGAATCTCTATATTTGCAAGTGAAAGCTTCATCAGCTCCTTACTAAATGGTGGACTGAAACCTGAGCAATACCTTTACATCTGAAGCAAATTCTGCCAACCCCTGCATAAACCTGGGCTGGGCTATGTTGCAGAACTTCAGCTCCGAATCACATTTATTTCTACTAAACTTAGAGTTACCATTAGCAAGTGTAAATCTAAACTTTTTAATCAGATTGAACATATGCAATATGTTTTTCTGTATATATGCAGGGCAGAAACAGTACCATAGATGTTAATATCACCTTGTCTTGTTTAACTGTGAGAGCTATTTTGCATATGAGCTTAGCTAATAAATGTTACATCTGCTGGATGATTATGTTTTTCTAACTTTTATCATTCTGTTCTTTTTTTGTCTTATCTTTGTACATTTACTCTGTCTTCACTGTGGAGAATACCTTACATATTCCTGGCATCCTCTTCTCCTTTTTCTCCACTACAACTTTGATTCTACACAAGGGAGACACATCAATGACTCTTAATTGTTAGGATCATTTAATGGTTCTCTAGGTGATTGTGTTTATATTGTCTCCTTCTCTAAGATGTATACATGCATACATATATAAAGGTTTACTAAAAATATGGAAAACAACTTTACATGGCTCCAAAAATATATGTACCAATGAAATCAGTCAGAAGGTTTTGTCATCGGTTAACACGAAATTTCTGCTCTATTGAAATCACCAGATAAATGCTATCTTGGAGTTAAATTCAACTAAGATTTCAAACACTCTTTTCTCCCTCATGTACTTTTAATTTTTGTCAGTTTGCACTGCTCACTATGTGCAGCAGTATTAGTGGAGTAATATTAGATGTACCCAGAATACTGACCAATGAAATATTCACAAACAGATGAAAGATAAGGCATATGTGTGGGCTTTGTTGTTTTTGTTTTAAGGAAACCAACTTGAGCATAGCTTGACCTTTTTTGGCAGGGGGTGGGAGTCTGAAAACATAGAAGTCGGAGGAACAGGCTGAAAAAAAGCTGCCTTCTACCACCAGTGACATGGACAAGGCATTCTGCAGGGCCATGCTGCTCATGTAGGTGCTCGGATACCTTGCAGGCCACTTCTCTTGTGACAGAAGAAGGTCTGGTTTTTGAAGGATATGCTTCACAATACATGTCGACTTCTAAGAACTGTTAGGTAAAAAATTACATTAAAATTAATATGGTTGTGATAAATCTTGGCTTATATTTGAAAATGCACTCTGTCCATGTGGCTCACCACCCAAAAAAAACCCCAAAAACCAGAAGAATTAACTTGATAAAAAAATTTAATCAGTAGGATTACGGAAAGAAGCAAAATACATTTAATACTAGTTTATCAATTGATACTAGAGTTTTTATATCAGTTTACACTAATAAATCTCTGATAAAATTTATGTCTGTAACTGAAGAACTTCGTGTGGTGGTCTCTCTACTTATGATAGGAGTCTCTGAGTCACCAAGTCTTAGAAATAATGACTCATCCAGAGTGTGTGCCTATTTCAGTTCCTGAAAATTAGACTCTGAATATGGAGAAAACCAGTCCTAGTAACGACAACAGAAGATGTTTTCCAGTCATGTTATGCAATAGCTGTGAGGTTTTGCATGGTTCCTGGAGTAAAGATATAGGGAATCATGTAGGGCTTTTGTTTTACGTTTTTTTCAGGTTCAACCACTGTATTACAGTAAAACAATCTGAGTTTCATCATGTTAACTTTGCTGTATAGGTTTGATAAATGGTTTGTGATACTCAATACTTTGAAAGCCTTAACAGTTACACATGAACACAGTGCACACTTCAGCACGCATGAGCTAACCGGCATTGAAAACAAAAAGGTCATTAAAGCAATCTCACAATTACTTTTCCTTTTAGGTCAAAGATAATGCAATATGAAGACTGCCATTCAGTGATTAGTTCAGCTGTTCAACTGCTTATTCTCTTGAAGATGTAGTTGATGAGAAATCTCATCCAACTGATGAGAAATCTACAGTAGTTGAAATATTTGCAACTCTCTGGACTTAGCCAAATTTTCTGTTTTGAGTCTTTATTTCTCTGGAATATTTGTGGGGCCTGTAATGTTCCTAAACAGTCAGAAGAATTATTATCCAATGCCACAAATTCTTTCAGTTTTTTCCTGTTCGAACTACCCCTATTGTGAGATTATGAATTTTACAGTCAGGAAAAGCAAAAATATCTTCTGAGTAACAGCACTGAATACTTCATCCTCTTACACATATCATTCAAACAATACTTATGGCCCTTTTACTGCTGTGACAGCCAACGAAGAGTGCTCAATCACAGTGAGGTCTCCAGTTGACTGCTTGGATTACAACTCAGATAGTTGGCATGGATTTAAACAGTTGAACAGAGCACGACCAACAGATAATTGGCAAGCAAGACTGGGCAACCCAGGTGGACTCTGACCTTCTCTTCCTCCTAAAGAGGCCGAATTTCCACTTTTCAGACTTCACGTAAACCAGAAAAAAAAAAAAAATCAACAGCACTGTCACTTTTTGTCTTTTCTGATAAGTTACATAGACTACATTTTTATGTAATTCAGAAACATAAACAAGTCAGAGCTAAAGTAACAAGGAAATGAGGTGGTGGTGGTGGGGTTCTCCATCTCTCATTCTTGTTTTTCAACTAGCTCCATTTTTCTGCCTAAAAGCTACTCCGGAGCTTTGCAGCACTTGTGTTGTCTGCCCAAATGGCTTCTAACTGGGTGCTGTCAAGAGTACTCGGTATCCATCTGTGACATCCATGTGTCAGATCTAGGACATATGAAAGGATACCGTTCCTGACTGCTCAGAAGGAGACCAGCAACCCAGCAGAGCTCAGGGCAAGTCCAGCCGGGATCTCTCACTGGTGACTTTGCTGTGCTGACGGACAGTGCCCTGCAGGTCTTGCTACTCCAGAGAAGGGTGAACTCTCCACAGCAAAAACGAGCGTTCATATTCACCTGCAATTTTCTCCTCCTTCTTCCAAGTTTCAAACAGCAACTATCTCAGATAGCAACAGTTCTCAGCCCGAGCCACCCGAAATGTCCCTCCTTCTCCAAAATAATTCCTCCTCGCTTTTCAGCGGTAGATCTCAGTTTTAATCCAATACTGACCTTGGGCTGTCTAATGACCTTCGCATGCTACCCATCTCTAAAACAAGCAACTAATTTTTCATTTCACCATACAAGACCAAATATTTAGTTTAATTATTTGTGGGTGACCATCCATTCTTAATTAGCTAAGAAAATCAATATTCATTGTATTTGTGGAAAACAACATTTAAGGCTGGAATATCTCCTTAACGAAATAAAACCACATTTCCACATTTTTCCACATTCGCTCAGTTTTAGGGCAACGTTATGATACCATTCAATCATTTTAAATTGCTGAACTGGACACTTTCCAAATTTCCCTAATTTGAAGTCACAAAAATTTTAACCATGTCCCAGAGCACCCTCTTCATATATTCTCTCTCTGAGTATATATGTTAATGTGCCTTAATTATACTCTTTCTAAGTACTGTACATGTTTCTGACATGAGGATTCTACATTACAGTGAAGGATTATTGTACTTTCTAGGCCCACTGCAGCTACAGCAGCTTCAATCACTTTAATATATTTTATTACAAGTAGCATTTAATTAACAGTACATCTACTGTCCATGTGAAGGATCCAGTCCTGCAGAGATTTAGGCACATGCTTAATTTTGTGCACTGTGAATAGTCCTATTGAACTGACTGTTTTGTTAAAGGAATGGGATTCTAACCCTCAAAAAACTCTTAAATTTTCACTGCTGTGTGAAAATGACTGGCATTGCGGAGATATGAAAGAGGAATGAGAACTGTGGCTGAGAAAAATAAGATATTTTGGACAGGATTGGGAGACTAATATCACTTCTGCCTGTATTTTATTTTTTAAACAGAATGGATTTGCTGGTACTGAAAGATACTAGTTTCTTTGTATATCTGAAAGGGTTTTTTTTATACATGGTTCAGGTAGCTCTTGAAGGGATGGTTTACGGTGATTGTATAGGACAGTAAGCAATTGTGTTGGCACTGGAGTTTTTTTCAGCAATTCAATTCCCTCTGTTCTGAAGAAGACACTTTCAGAGGTGTCCTTCATAATTTCTTTAAAAGCATTTGGAGAAAGAATCTTTCTGAGAGTCAAGAAAAGACAATATTAAGCTTTTGGGGAAAGGACAGAACAGATTTTAAAAATCCTTCTTGCTCTAGTACCAAAGCCATAAGCATTGTGGAAGCCTGTTCCCTTCACGGATTTCCTGAAAATTCCTCACAACAGATATAAAATATCCTAAACCAGAGGGTTATAAATATAATGCTGTGCAAAGAGAGCTCCCGGCATTTCCAAGTTCTTGCTAAATGTTTTGTGTTTAGTGTATGACTTTGGTCACACTTTGCGTCAGAGATGTGGGTGTAGGAAAGATGGGAATCTTCCAGTACTGCCCAAGTGTGGTTTAGGATGGGGTTACAAAAAACACAGGATGAACCAATGTTGCACTGAAATGCAGTTTTTCTGTTGGAAGCTGAAATTATTTAGGAATTCTAAGAAATAGAAGACCCATTATATAATTATATATGGCCATGAAATTTCAACATTCAATTAGCATGTATACGTATATTTAATCACAACTTTTAAAATATTTCCTTCAGAAAGAAGGTAGTTTCTTCACACTGGTGTTGCACTGCAAGTCATCTGGATGCCCACACTGCTTGAAAAATGATTGCTCCACCTTTCTGTGAAACCACTAGGTGGAGATGTAGGTTTACCAAGCTAGGATTGCAAGGAGGCTTTAAAAGGCACAAGATTGAAAAACGCCTCTTAAAAAAAAGTACAAGATTGATAAATTATGTATCTTGTTGGTTACAAATTCCAACACATCTTTGAAGGAGGAAAAATGGGGAAAAACTAAATATTCAGTTGTAAAATTGTCCAAGCAAATTATTATTTTTTAAGACACTAGTTCTGATGTTTAAGACTCTGAGAGAATAATCGCTTCATGTTATAAATTGTCTGCTGCCAATACACACACATTTTCCTTTATTCTCCTACCAGCTGCTAGCTCGTGCTATCAGTGGTCAAGAACAAACAAACAAAAACTACGCCTAAGTTTTTTAGCCTGCTTTCAAACTTTCAAATCAGTGGAAATATGCCAGCAACTGGCAGATCTCAGGACTGCTCAACTTGAGGGAATTACTTTAAATTCTAGCACTTTTTCGGCAGCATCCTGATATCTGGTATAAGATGTAAAAAGCGAAGTATGGTATTCTGAGTTGCTTTCTTTGAAATAACACCCGTTTCTTTCTATCTTTCTGCCGTATATGCTTAATCACAGAAAGAGAAAATCAGAAGTCGAACGAAATGGTGGTTTACTTGCACAGCTTCCACTTTCCCTTCACGTAAATCTTTATATCTCTACTACTTATGTGCACTACAAACTCTCCCACAGCAGACAACAAGAATCTGGGCATTCTCCAGCAGGGAAGAGTGATTCAGAATTCATTCTTCCATATTTTTCTCCTTAACGCAAATGATCCTGTAGCTCCTGTTATTTTTTCCGATGGGTAGAAACACAAGTGCTACCTTGACTTCCACTGTTCGGCATCAGAAAGAAGTTAACTAATTTAGTCTATCCTGCCTCCAGATTCATGTAAGGGCTTTGTAAGTTTTTCTTTCTTTTTTTTTTTTTTAATGTGACTTTTAAAGTCCTTTTAGAAAGAATTTGGGAATTAATTGACTTCCTTTTGAAATCTTAGGAAAAGAAGCGTATGGCAGACACTAGTTGGGGAAGGTCAGTATCTTCATAAAAACGAGCCCTCCTTTTCCACAGTCTTGAATATGGGCTCTGTAATTCTGCTAATAGTGTATGTAAGTCTAAGGTGTAAGTTGATAAATCATATATCAGTTCCAGCTTTCTTTTTTTCTGATTTCTGCCAAAGCCTTCTTGTTTTGTGAGAAAAAAAATGGGGAATATTTCAGAAGTAAAAACTGAGAATTGCAGTATTTTAGATGCAATTGTCCAGTGATGTGATTATTTCTATCAGTGCCTGCAATTTCTAGGCTGTTTCCAAGGAAGGACAGCAGAAATGGGAACAACTACTAAATATTTGACCGATTAGGTCAAAAGCAGGGAGGCATTTCTCTTTCTGCTAAAAAATTCTTTAAAGACCCCCACCATCTGACAAACTCCCACAACTGCTGATGCAGGGTCCAGCAGCTGCATTCATCATATTCAAGGGGAAATGCAAGCTGTCAGGCAGATAAACAATGAAGCTCTTCTGAACGCTAAACGCATGGAAGGGGAACAGATCTAGTAAGAAACGTAAGAAAAGGGACCTTCCTTAACAAACTGTATCTAATTTTGCAGAAGGTGTATCCTCACACCTTAACAACAGTATTTCTCATACTCTTGTGCTACCCTTCCACAATGCAGTACTTCCCAATAAATGTTGTTGATTATGAAATGGGGATCTTGGTTATTTACATAGACTAAAATATTATGTGTTTCTTCAAAGACAAAGTATTTCAAGCCTTGTGCAGTGAAAATATTTTTTTTTTTTATGATTACAAGGCTTAAATTCTAGCAAGAGCCAGGTAAGTCAGTGGTAAGCAGAAAAGCAAAAGGAAACCTGTTTCAGGAGAAGGCAGAGCTCAGTTCTAGACTTAAAGGACCATGTGATTTATTAGTATTATAAAGATGCCTGTCATTTTAGAAATACATACATCTAGCAACTATACAAGCCAAAAGTTCTCGTGTGCAGCAAGACAGAAAGAAAGAAACAAACAAAAATCTCTCAGCCAGATGGAAAGGATGAGGTTAAAGCTGCAATTTGCAAAGCTACTTTCGGGGGGAATCCCTCTGCTTTTTGTGAAGCAGAAAGAGTCACTGAGGTGAGAGCATTTCTGCTGATGAAGGGCAGCCTGCCTGCATCTGGGCTAACACTTTAGCCCCATCTCAACTAAAATTTGGATTTATACTAACCCATTTCAGATCCTTACCCCAACCAATCCCCCCTTCTGCCTCCTGAGCTGAGAATCTGCCCATCTTTTCATCCTACATTAGCTCTGAATGCCTCCTAATCAGTTACAGATTGAGAAGGAAAACGAAGAGCCCATGTATTAAACATTTTTTTTCTCCTCAAATTTTGAATATGAAGTTCTTCTCAAAAAGCATTTCCTACTGTGGTCACATACACACCTACTGAGGTACTTGCCAAAATAACCCAGCACAGAACGAAGACTCTTCTGACAGTCAGGGAAAAGAAAGGTTTCAGATTAATCCTAATGAAAAAAAAAAAAACAAACTAAAAGAAAATAGTGTCTAGCAGGAGTCTCTTTTGCTGTTAATCAGTAATGTTGCTTCTTAACTCTTTATATGCTGCAGCTCAAGCCTATCTCGCATCACACGTTTTTTGAAGTCCCATAACAACAGGACAAGTTGCAAATAAGAAGCTGAAAGAGACAAGATCAGTTCTCTGGCTTTAGGATTTAGCCGGGAACACGAAAGCTGGAGGGTGCCTGTGTTCCCAGCTTCTGCATGCCATTCCCCCTGACCCAAACAACCTCCTCCCTGTTTACAGCTATCCCTGTAAAACTCTTTTGCTAAAACTGCTGGATTAGTTCAACACATCTTGCACCAAGTCGTCCCTGGTTTTGTCTGATACGTGCAATGCGCACGCTTGTGTTCAGAAGCACCCTAACTCTCACCCACTGCAACAAACCGAGGAGGGCACGGGGGGGGGAGTG
>Ga0065711_1047956_pt1 | contig 12057 bp, 10 predicted proteins | sample Hoacrofraction12_FD_59098 | JGI IMG/M metagenome (GOLD analysis project Ga0065711, IMG submission 59098) | Hoatzin crop microbial communities from Cojedes, Venezuela - Epithelial fraction 12 v2 (version 2) | ecosystem: Host-associated > Birds > Digestive system > Esophagus > Crop | place... | reverse complement strand
CCCCCCCCCCCCCAGCATTTCACCATGCTTTGATCTTGTAATCTAAAACAATATTGCATCAGCCTTGTATCAGGTAATACCCAGATCATCTAATGGAAGCTGAAAAGTTTGTTTTCAGTCAAACAGACAGTTTGTGCTTGGGGACTATTAGTGTGATTCCTTTTTTTTTGCTACCGTTTTTTTTGCTACCAAGTTCCAGTTATATAATTGAGTCTGTTTCCTTATCTCACTGTTATAATCTTGAAATGTATTTTTGTTCTCATAACGCAATTTGAAGACAGATTTTAGTAAATGTAACATTCTGGCATGGAAAGAAACTTGCAGCAATTATTAGTAGTTTTTTAGCAGCACTGTGCTCTCTGCAAACCTAAGGTTACTGGGGGAATGTTGAGAGTTCTTGGGGGCATGAAATAGCATTAACTGTTTGTTTTGGTTTGGCCTGGATAAATGCCAGGTGCCCACCAAAACTGCTCTATCAATCCCCCTCCTCAGCGGGACAGGGGAGAGGAAATATGATGAAAGGCTTGAGGGTCGAGGTAAGGACAGGGAGATCACAGATTGAACATGGGGTGAAAAGGGAATTTAATTCATCACCAATGAAATCAGAGCAGGACAGTGAGAAATAAAACACCTTCTCCCCACTCCTCCCTGCTTCCTGGGCTCAACTTCAATCCCGTTTCTCTACCTCCTCCCCTCCGCAAGCAGCGCAAGGGGACTGGGAATGAGGGTTACGGTCAGTTCATCACACGTTCTCTCTGCCGCTCCTTGTCCCCCAGGGGGAAGACTCTTCACACTCTTCCCCTGCTCCAGCATGAGGTCCCTCTCATGGGAGACAGTTCTCTGCAAACTTCTGCAACGTGAGTCCTTCCCATGGGCTGCAGCTCTTTGCGAACTGCCCCAGTGTGGGCCCTTCCCATGGGGTGCAGTCCTTCAGGAACAGGCTGCTCCAGCGTGGGTCCCCATGGGGTCACAAGTCCTGCCAGCAAACCTGCTCTAGTGTGGGCTTCTTTCTCCAGGGGTCCACAGGTCCTGACAGGAGCCTGCTCCAGCACGGGCTCCCCATGGGGTCACAGCTTCCTTCAGGCATCTACCTGCTCTGGCGTGGGGGTCCCTTCCATAGGCTACAGGTGGATAGCTGCTCCACCATGGACTTCCATGGACTGCAGGGGGACAACCTGCCTCACCATCGTCTTTCATCATGAGCTGCAAGGGAAGGCTCTCTGCTCCGGCATCTTGAGCACCTCCTCCCCCCTCCTTCACTGAGCTTGGTGTCTGCAGAGTTGTTTCTCTCACGTTGTCTCACTCTTCTCTCTTCACTACCATTTTCCCGCAGTTTTTTTTCCCCCTTCCTAAATATGTTATCGCAGAGGTGCTGCCACCATCACTGATTGGCTTGGCCTTGGGCAGTGGTCCATCTTGGAGCTGACTGGCACTGGCTTTATCGGACATGGGGGAAGCTTCTCGCAGCTTCTCGCAGAAGCCGCACCTATAGCCCCCCTGCTACCAAAGCCTTGCCACGCAAACCCAGGACACTGTTTTGAACTGTCAGAAAAGTAAATTTAATTAATATATACTGCATTTCACTTTTAAACATTTTAACTGAGAGATGCAGCTAGAAACACTGATCTTATAAGTTGGTTTTGAAAAGCCTCAAGGGGAGAAAAAAAAACCAACCCAAAACTCTTTTCTTCAAAAGTAGTTGAAACTTGTAAAACAGCTTTCAAAGGCTTAGTGTTCAAGTCATGGCCAGAACTGCAGATTAGTACCAAGTATCATCTTTTTTTAAAAAGTTTGGAACCTATATAGAGGCTTTTGTTCCATCAAAATATGTAGGAGAGTGTTGCCAAAAAGTAAAAGGCAAGCTGTACTGCACCTGCATAGTCTGGCTTTTTACAGCTGTTCTATTTTTTAAATACTTCTTTTCTGAAAATAGTTATCATGGTTTCAACACTCTTTAGACACTCCAGAATCGTGTTTGACCAGTCTGATAGCCTTCTGTGATTACGTGACCAGCTGGGTAGATGAGGGGAGAGCGGTAGATCTTGTGTACCTAGACTTCAGCAAAGCTTTTGACACTGTCTCCCATAACATCCTCCTAGGGAAGCTCAGGAAGTGTGGGCTGGATGAGTGAACAGTGAGGTGGATTGAGAACTGGCTGAATGTTAGAGCTCAGAGAGTTGTGATCAGCAGTGCAGAGTCTAGTTGAAGGCCTGTAACTAGTGGTGTTCCCTAGGGCTCAGTACTGGGCCAAGTCTTGTTCAGCTTATTCATCAGTGTCCTGGATGAAGGGGCAGAGCATACCCTCAGCAAGTGTGCTGATTACACAAAACTGGGAGGAGTGGCTGATACGCTGGAAGGCTGTGCTGCCTTTCACCGTGACCTGGACAGGCTGGAGAGTTGGGCAGAGAGGAACCTGATGAGGTTCAACAAGGGCAAGTGCAGGGTCCTGCGTCTGGGCAGGAACAACCCCATGCATCAGTACAGGCTGGGGCTGACCTGCTGGGGAGCAGCTCTGCGGAGAGGGACCTGGTGGACGACAAGTTGACGATGAGCCACCAGTGTGCCCTTGTAGCCAAGAAGGCCAGTGGTACCCTGGGGTGCATTAAGAAGAGTGTGGCCAGCAGGTCGAGGGAGGTTCTCCTCCCCCTCTACTCACCCCTAGTGAGGCCCCATCTGGAGTACTGTGTCCAGTTCTGGGCTCCCCAGTTCAAGAAAAATGAGGAGCTACTGGAGAGAGTCCAGCGGAGGGCTACAAGATGATGAGGGGACTGGAGCATCTCTCCTATGAGGAAAGGCTGAGGGAGCTGGGCTTTATTTAGCCTGAAGAAGAGAAGGCTGAGTGGGGAGCTTATAAATGCTTCTAAATATCTCAAGGATGGGTGTCAGGAGGACAGGGCCAAACTCTTTTCAGTGGTGCCCAGTGCAGGACAAGGGGCAACGGGCACAAACTGAAGCAGAGGAAGTTCCGTCTGAACATGAAGAAGAACTTCCCTCTGAAGGTGACGGAGCCCTGGAACAGGCTGCCCAGGGAGGTTGTGGAGTCTCCTTCTCTGGAGATATTCGAGACTCGCCTGGACGCGGTCCTGTGCAGCCTGCTGTAGGTGACCCTGCTTCGGCAGGAGGGTTGAACTAGAGGACTAGAGAGGTTCCTTCCAACTCTTGCCATTCTGTGATTTAGTCTCTTACCTCATTGAGAAGGGTAGTTCTCCACAGTATGCGATCTCTATTAATATTTTTGTAGCAAAATGTAGCCTTCCGATCTGCTGAACTATCTTACGTTACCGGGCTCACTATAGATGAATGAATATTTTTGCTCAAGACTAGCACAGTCGTTTTGATGGATGACGCTGGCTGGCTGTTTGTAACTGGCGCAAATACCTTTTCTGTTAAAAGTCCTGTTAGTGGAGGTTCTTTATGACAATATACAGTCCATAGCAGGTGGCAGAGGCAGCTTATCAGAACTTCCTTCACACTGCTAAACTGTACATGCTAATGTTAGTTCAGACGATGATAGAAAACTGCTAGTTGTGTGTGAAACAACAGTATTTGCAAGTCTTACTTTTTTTTTTTTTTTTAACACAGGAAGAAGAGGACAGGCTGATTGAAGATAAGACTTTAAGAGATGCCGGAAATGCCAAAGAAATAGAAAACCCATTGGCTGTGTTGAAAGGGATTTTAACAGAGGTATGGTATGTAAGGCATTTATTGCTTTGATTTTGAAGGTAGGGAACCTAAAAAAACGTGTTAGTGTGTCCAAGAGTGGGCAGGTTTAAGTGTACAGAACTCTTCTGAACTTATTGTGAAGAATATAAAATTTGTAACTTAACCTGACATTAGTACAAACAGTGGCTCTTCATACAGAAAATTGCCCTTTTTGAGTACTTCTCAAGGTGCTTGCCTAAGCTGTTGAAAGAGGTGATGTTATATTGGCTTATTAACAAAACTGAATGATTTAAGCAATTCAGAATTGGCTTCTTTGTGTTGATCCCTTGACTTTTGTAGCCTTTTTTATGCTAATTTTTAACTTTTCTGTAGGAAGAGTCTAGACAAATTACTGTGGATCAATTAGGGCAGAAATTACTGGAGAAAAAAGGGGTGTCCTGGAATAAGAAATACCGAAAACAATGTGGAGCATTACGAAAGGTAAAATGCGTGTATGTTAATTTGTTTTTTACTGTTAAGATAACTTTACATTTATATTGAATAGTTGGTAGGGTCGTAATTGAAAATACTGGCCCTTGGACTAGCAAGATAGAGCATGTGTAAGAGAAGTTGGTAGACTGAGGAACACGGACAAGATTCTTAAGGGTTTGTCTGTCTGAAAGCTAGTATCTTATTAAAAAATAAGACAGAAAAAAGAGAATTAACCTTACCTACTGAACCTTGTTTCACTTGTGTCTCTGTATGAAGCTTCAACAACACTACTACCACTTGAACATAGAAACACTGATGAGAATTAAAGAAGAAATACAGTACCTCTTCACAGTCATAACAAAAATGAGGTTTTGAATATGTATGCTGCTTTTTGGTTAATTAGGGCATGTCCATAAAATTAATACTTCCAGTAAAATCTTGTTTGTCGAGTTGGTTGCTGTATTTTCTAATATTTTAAGGAAAATACTTCAGCATTTGTGTTATAGATATGTGGAAAATTCATGTTTGACTTTTTTGAATAGGACTAACAATGTCATTTTCACAATAATTATTCAAAAGTAGTTGTGAAATGTGAGTCTCCCATGGAGATGGATGCTTTTCTGGCTTTGGAGTGATAGAAACAAGTTGTGAGCAACCCAGTATTAACCGTTTCAAAGTCTGAGTGCTATTGTGAATATTACCAGAGCTGACTTCTCACAAGTGCCAGACGTATACCAAAAGCACACTGATCAATGTAAGACTTACCTTATTGAAATAACTGTAAATTGTTGTACAATTTTTGAAGTATCAAATGATTTTTTTCATTATGATTGAAACTAAAATTCAGATTTTGGGTGTTTGTTTTTGTTTGGTTTGCAGTTTATTTTTTTGAGGGGGTTGGTGGTTTTTGTAGTTTGGGGGGGAAATTAGAGGGTGGTTGGTGTGTCGCTCCCTGCCCTCAAGAGCCACAGTTTTGTTTTGTGTAATTTGGACACCAAACTTGTTAGAAGTATCTGTATGCTGCTAAAATGAAAGTAGAGAACAGAGTGGATAAGCTGGGTGAAACTGAGCGAGTGGGTTTTAAGTTCTTGAGATGCCGCAGTGGGCAGTGTGAATGTGGGTAAGATACAGCTCAGCAGACCAGAACTGAGCTCAGGATCCCTGTCTGGTAAATACAGAAGGGAGCACTTCTGCAGATACTAGGGAGCAGAAGGTACCAATGTTAGGGCTAAACTGATTGGGATGCTTCTCTGTGTGTCTGATCAGGCAATTGGAAACCTTCTGCTTTGAGAGCATCACTCGCTATGCAACTTTCCAGTGATAGAGAGTGTGCACTTGTGAGAAATGTCCTAAAAGGACTCCAGTGTCTCAAGCAGTCTTTGAAATTCAGAAGCTAGTCTAATTTAATCCTTAGTGATGCATGTACGTTGAAAACATTTCTTTTGCGATTTCTTGCATGATAGTTTGAAGTTATGCAAGAAAAGAAGCCAGTAACAACATATAAAAGATCAGTCAGAGAAGTGGTGGTAGGAAAATTGCATTTTTCTGTCTAAACTGAGGAAATACACGAGCAAGCATCACAAAACCGAGTTTGAAGGGATGGGATTTGTGTATCAATTTGAGGATGAATCAGGTGAAGTAGCTAATGCAGTCTGCTGTATTTAACACTAGGTGTCTTCATCTTTTCTTTGCTTTCCTTTTAGTATTTGCAGAATCATCCTCAGATATTTCAGTACAGTCCTGATGAAAATAAGGTTGGTCTGAAGGAAAAGCACAAGCTCCCGTTTAAGTCAGATTCTCAAGGACAAGATCTCCAAAGCCCTCCTCAGCAGAATGGTGTTCAGTGGAATTCAGGAAAAAAGCCTACAAAGCTAAGGGACAGTTCTGCTGGTTGCCATTGGTTTGATCTGAATGATTCGAAAGTCCAGCCGATCAAGGAGGAGGATATTGAGAAACAATTTCAGGGTAAAGAGAGTGCCTACATGCTGTTTTATCGAAAATCTCAGTTAAAAAGACCTCCTGAAGGTACACAAAGCTCATCTTGATATTCTGGGGGCTTCCTTCATTGAGAGTTTGTTTTCTGGAGGGCAAAGACTGTTTGGCCTTTCTGTCCTTTTCAAGAACTGAAGATACAGTTCTCTTTGTTGTGATCATTTGAAAAAAGTGTTAACTGAAGATAGGAGGAAGTTAACTCTGAGGAGGTAGTGACCAGTTAATTGGCTATAGATAGCATTAACTTTTTTCTAGTACGCCTCACAAACACTAGCAGAACATCTACTGAAACAAATAAAAGTTGTTGCTAATGGCATTCATGAATCAGTTTCCCTTAGGGCAAGATTGATGGGAAGAAGTAAAAGCACTTGTTTGTTCTTTGTATCAGCTTGCAGTTTAATTTTCTGTAATACGAAAGGATACAACATTATTGCTCTGCCTTTTCAATGATTACTGTAATGTCACATCTTAATCCCTTTTCTTGTTTGCCAAAACATATTTTAAGCAGCTGAGACCAAACTAGCCTATATTATTTGTTGCAGCGCGAGGAAATCCAAGGTACCAAATTCCTGAACACCTTCTGAATGAAATGAATGCTGCTAATACTGAGCTGCAAAAAAAGAGGTATATTAATGTAACTGTACCAGTCTTTTAAACAGCATTCTTAATCTGCAGATCTCCAAAGTGATTTAAAATGAAAGAAATTCGTTGAGTAGAGCCAGATGCTAAAATGATTCAATGTCATGGAGGTTTGTCAAGGAATACAATTTGTATTCACACACTCTACCTTGCTGGTTCTCTACCTCCCTGTTAGTGGCGTAACTAGGCATTCTACAGAATTTCAAGGGGAACTTACTTACAATTTAATACTGTAGCATTTTTTTGTGAAAATCAGGGTAATTGTGGAAAGAGAACAGAAAATGTTATCTTAAATGTGTTCATAGAGGGAGTTCTCCATTGGGAGAAGGGGGAAATTACTTGGTTTAGTGTAAAACAACAGATAAATGGCGTCCTTTGCCAGAAAGGTGGAGTAAGGAGCTAGTGGTATTCATGTTTGTGGAAACCTTTCCTTCTGTTGAGCAACACACAGAACTGATGATACGCCTGAATCACAGTTAAACCATCAAAATAGAGACACACACACGAGACACAAGTCTTGTGTGATCTCTCTCTGCTGTGGAAATTTCACTCCCTTCTTTTGTAAATGGTGTATTTGCTGCTACGTGTAGCTAATAGAACTGGATACAGGTATAAGTGAGGAGGGCATGGCTGTGTCTGTCCTGAATCAGTTTCCATGCAGTTTTTCTGTCTCTGCATTTCAGCAGAGCACTGGTCTGGAACGCAGCCTGAAAAAAAACTAGTCTCTGCTTGTCTGACCATGAAGTTTGGCATTCTGTTTAAAAAGGTAGAAGCAAGGTGTAGAAACACACAGCGTGTACTCTTATAGTGCTTATGTGGAGGATGTCTACGCTAGCTCTGTGTTGTACACTGTGTAAAGCACTGTCATCTGTGAGGACCTCTTTGCATACCCCTTCACAGAGCAGGAAATGTGACAGTGAATTTAGTCGTGAGGGTATCAGTTCCAGGACAACTACACAGAAGCATCTCTGAAATAAGCTAGCTATTTGTTGGTGTTAAATTCACCAGTTCATTATTGTGTTTATTCTTTCAGAGCCGAATGTGACTCAGCAAACAATGGCATTGATTTACATCTCCATCTGAGCTCATGTTATAAATTTCACAATGGGGCTTTGCATCCTTCACTTACTTCGAAAGAGAGCGTTGTGGATTTGACTATTGATAGAAGAAAAACGCTAGGAGACCTTCGACAATCAGTATTCCAGGTATTTGCTGCATTAAAAGAATGGAAACATTTTTTTCACTTGGGCTACAACAACACTTATGTATGTATTTATGCTGCGATTTTTATCTCGGTGAGAATTTTTCAACAGTAACTGTTATTTTAGGAGACTAGCAACTATATGGGTTTACACAGAAGGAAACATTGGTTTGAGATCTGTTTTTGAAATATTGAAGACGACATGTAATTGATGAAACACTAATTGTGCAGACTTTAATGCTCTCATAAGCTAATTATTTATATTTGGGCAGCATGTACGTGGGCATGGATTGACGCTTTGCAAAACTCCAGGCTTATTTGTAGCATTTCACGTTGTGACAGATTAGTCTTTGTATTTTCAAGGAGCTGTCTGACCTTAAAGGGAAGTAATCAGAGTAGTTTAAGAAAAAAGAAAATCAATTAAAAGAAATTATTTAGCTTAACTACGGAATGTGGTGTCTTTGCATTTATTCTCTACTATATTAAATAAATATGACAATTTGTAAAATGCTTTTTTTTATAGACATCTATTTCAAAGCTAGCTTGGTGTCAGGAAACACTGTTTGCTGTTCTCGTACCTCACAACCTTTGGTTAGCATCCACTTGAAACTATTTTTGTCTATCTGGTGACCAGTCTGAAAGACCAAGTCCTAAATGCTTGACTGTCTTCTGTGTTACTAGTCTTCTTGAGGTAAATAGCTGTGACTTGTTATGTGTCAAAGTGAGCTTGGTAACCAGGCTGTAACAGCTTTCAGCAAAGTTGTAATTTTGACTTATGTGACTTACTACTTGTTGTTTTTTATATATATATTTATTCTTCCCAATTAGATGTTGGAATCTTGGGAAGGAGACATGATTCTCAGTATTGCTAAGTCTTTACCAGCAGGACTGCATCTTTACCGTATACTTGATGGTAAGACTACTACATACAAGGCTTCAATGTTACTTATATGTTGTATTTACTGCAGACGTCAAGGATTTCATGTGTAAAACATCTTGGAGAGGTGTATTACTGAACACCTTCAAACCGAAACTTACGTGCCAGTCCACTGCGGTTATTTAGGACACTCTAATTAGTCAAATAAAGGTTTTGAGACTTTTCTGTGTAATCTTTGTTGTGAAGCGTAGGAAGACTGCAGATCTTACACAAGTTAAATACATTTGATGACAAAAATATATCAGTCTGTGTTTTGACCTTGGTTTGCTTATGAATGTTTGCTTTCATGATATTTGCCTAGTAGGTGGAGGAGAGGTTAGACGAGAGGAGACAGGGTGACATCAAAGAAAAATGTAGGTTAGACCTCAGCTGAAGTAGGAATTTTGTAAAGGAAAATGCCTGTGTAAAAAGTACGTTAATTTATTAAGAGTATATTAGTATTTTAAAACCATGAGTTCTGTCTCCAGCTTTGCATTGTTAGGCAATTCTAGGTGTTAGTCTTCAAAAGCCTATTCAGCTATTTTTTAGTTTTATAGTCTTTCTGGTCTGTTTCAGAACATGTTCTACCATAAAATAACCTAACTTTCCATGATGTTGGCATCAAAATACAGAGACGTTCATAACTGCTATAAATATTCTTCCAGATGCTAGTACAGTTCTTTAAATGACAATGACTTAAAAAATCTGAATCTGACTTACGGTAGGAAGATAAAAGAAACTGCAGCATGGGCATTAGTATTTCAAAGAATGGGCTTGGAATGTACAGCCCATAACTCATTTAAATCCAGCCTTTTTGTTTTAAATCTATCGATTCGCTGTTAAAGCTCATGTAGATAATCCTGACCAGGCAGCTTTGCCAAGTGCGAACTTGAGCCTCGGTTTGCAAGGGAAATTGAATTGAAACCTTCATGCTGCAGCCCTCTTTTCTTGGTGAGAGCGCTGTACAGGTGTGTACCCACTTGTGTTGCTCTTGCTACATGAATGATCCCTAACTCGTGCACCATAAATGCTGATCACGCAGCAGCTTTTGAGGTGATACACTTGAGACAGCCTAGAATGTGCCAGCTGATGCTGCTTGTCTTTTTTGTGAGAGGGGCAAGAACTTGATAATTTGCTCCCTTTTAGAAGATGAGCTGACACTGGATGGCATTGGGCTGGCTGATGGAGCAGACGTCTTCGTGTGGAATGGGAAAGAGGTAAAAGCACCAAATACTCTCTCTCCTTGTCAGTTCTGATAAGATGCAATCTCCAGACACATTTTTGGAAAAGTCAGTCTGTTCTGCAGATGTGTTGCTGACATCACAGTGTTAGTTTTGGGGACATCACTTCAGCCTCATCTAGGATACTAGGTTTTTGCAGCTTGTCAGGACACCTTGAGTGATGTACAGTGTGCTGCTTGGTAAAATTATAAATAGAATTATACTATGCAGAGTGTGATATGGTCAGATTGAGAAGTGTCTCTAGATATCCAATGTTGGTTACTTTGGAGTGTATTCTGAAAAAATCTGGTGCCTCTTGGTTGGTAGTAATGAGGTAACAAAAACTTATGCCCTGTAGTGGATCATTCCACGTATAAAATTAGATCTATGAATGACTACTTTTTTGTCTCCCTGAAACACTGTGCTCCTTTCCTAGTATTGCATCTTCCTTCTAATGTTAAGGCTTCTGCTTAACTTTCAACTGCTTGCCTCAGTGGTTATGTAACACAGCATTTAATTCCGTCTCTATATGGAATAAAATAATACTTTTAAAAGTGTTTTTTTTTAAAGTATGCATTTTATTTCTGATTGATCAAAAAAAAACCCAAAACCCAAAGAAAATATCTAGTAATAGAGTCATTCTTGTCTTGGTTGTACTTCTGGTATGGTCTTCACTACTCCAGCTTCCTGTGTAGTCAGATTGCCTTCACCAAAGAATTATATTCTTGGCCTAGGTTGAATATCAGAAAGGCCAGATTTTAAAATCTAACTCTCTTTGATCTGCCTCAGTCACACTTTTGGGTAGTTCTTTAATATCCTGAGGGTCTGAATTCCTCTATTCTTAATCTGATAGAGATCAAGTGTCCACTGGTTTCCAGCTACCGTTATTGATATACTTACTACACGTGCAGAGTTGAACGGACCTTAGCACTATGCTTTCACTTCCCAGCACCTTTGAGTTATTCTAGCTACTTGTTCAGTAGGTCAAAGGTGGTTTATTTCTAATGAGGAGATGGGGTCCATCTTTTAATCTCAATAATTTTATTGTTGTCATTTATTGCTGTCCAGTCTTTTCTGTATTTTATTGATCACGACTGCATATATCTTGCATTCCTTACTTCAGGTTGGTGGTACAAAGGTGATGACAGGCCCTGATCATGAACCTGTGGTCATAAACGTTCTTCGTTTAGCGGAGTATAATGAAGGAGGGAAGGGCCAGCATTTCACAGAATCGCAGCACGTCTTTTCATGCAGCACAAAACTGAGTGATCTGTGTAGAGTCTTAGCACCACTAGGAGGAATCATTCTGAAGAACGGCTCAGGACCAGATAAAGAAGCCAAGAACTGGGAAGTTTTTCTTGAAGAAGATATGAAGAAGACAGTCAGAAGTGTTGGTCTGACAGATGGATGCTCAGTGCTAATCTTAGACAGCCATGACCAGAGGTAACCATTATGATAACGAGTGTAATTAAACAAAAAAGCAATTTCAGCAAAATCTGTTTAGTTAAAATTATGCTAGCGCTCTCTCTCTATATATATATATATTCTTTTAAACTAATTGTTATTTTGAGCTTTCAAATTCAAGATAATGTAATCTAATACTTACCTGCTATTAGATATTTCTTTGCTCTTGAAGTGCAGATGCAGTCACGTGCTTTAACTTGTAAAAGGAAAAACCTAGCGAGAACAACTTGTGCCCAGTGTGCTGGCACATTCTTGGCATCACCTGAATTTCTGAGGTTTGACGTGTGTGGTTCTCTGAGGGACTTGGTGAGATGAGAGAACAGACCGGTATCAGAATAGTATACAGCTCTGCTGAATCTCCCAGTTGAATCTGAAGGTGCCAGGGCAAATTTCTGGTCTCATTTCACTTCCCAGTGTATAGCCCTGAGGTTAGGTTCCTGTTTTCAGAGATGCGTATACGTGCTGCTTACGTAAATTCTGACTTCTTAGTT
>Ga0065711_1047955_pt1 | contig 12057 bp, 8 predicted proteins | sample Hoacrofraction12_FD_59098 | JGI IMG/M metagenome (GOLD analysis project Ga0065711, IMG submission 59098) | Hoatzin crop microbial communities from Cojedes, Venezuela - Epithelial fraction 12 v2 (version 2) | ecosystem: Host-associated > Birds > Digestive system > Esophagus > Crop | place... | reverse complement strand
CTGCCCTTATCCCGACCCACCGGTTTCTGCCTCTTTCTTTCCATTCTCCTCCGCACGCCGGCGGGGGGAGGGGCGGCCGCATGGAGCTTTTGTTGCCGGCAGCAGCCGAAACCAAAACACCGTCATAGAGAGCTGTCATATCACTACTGCTAAGCTGCAAGTGGCTTTTTTAATTTGCCAGCATCTTAATGTGTTTGACTATCATTAGCTTCTACTTCTTCTCTCACACAAAACAGGTTTAGAAAATCTACTTTACTAAGAGCTAGTATATCTAATTCATATGAATTTACTAAAGCTTGTCAGTCACACTAAAGCATTTAATCATCTGTGACATTAAAACAAAACACTTTAAAACCTTTGGCACAGAGTGTTCCTGTTAAGAAAGTACTGTAATAGTATTCACTCTACTGACAACACAGAAAAGAGCAGCAGACAAATTAACTTGAACAAAATAATCACTCTCATAAAACTTCCACGCTGGTCAAAGTTGGAAAATCTTGGATTTTCCTTCGAAGAACAGTTTATTCCCATTGTAACAATTTGAGATGTTTCAGCTTTCTATATACAGCAGCCATGCAGGCGGGGGAAGCTATTACAAAGTCAATACTAGTGGGTTTTAGTGTAATTAGAACCCCTCATTGCCCAGAGGGAAGGGAAAAAAAAAAGTAGGAAAATTTCTCTCTGCCTTTATATTACTACTGAGAAAAAATCTGAACACTTAAATTAGAGGAGTTATCTTAAGGGGAATATCTTTTTGCCCTCCTATGTTGAATCTTGGAGCCAGGATAGTTAGAAATTGTCATCTAATTTCACTCCTCTCCGCCTGCCTTCCCTTTAAAAAGAGAAAAATAAATTGGAATTGTCACATTCACTTTACTCCAAAATCCAGTCTCAAGGAACATCACCAAATATAACGAGACTCTGAATTAAATAAGAATTAGCAAAGCAGAGCCTTCCAGTGTGTTATTTAGTGCTAGGAGTGCAGCACTCCGTCTTCTCACTCGGGAGTGGCAAACAGGCAGCTCTCTTGGTCCCCAACCTACAGCAGCGGGGTGAGCCCCTGAGTGGCCACAGACCCACGAGGGTGACAAGCTGATCCCAGCACATCGGCCCTGGGGCTCCCTGCAAGATTAACACCTCTGTTCAGTGAGGTCACGCTCTGTATTACCAGATTGATAGCAGTGTGGCACGTCGTCTTTAATATTAAAAAAAAGAAATAAAAGTTAAAACAAGAGCAGTAAATTGCTGTAATTCCATATGCATAAAAATGCACCCTACTAAACACACTTCAGGGTTTGCACAGCTGCCTATAGAATACTACAAATCCTATGTAAATACTTTAAAGACAATATTGCTATAGTCCTGTTTACTGCTCTAATTTTCTTTCTTCATATGCACAGTTTCCACTGCTGTTGACAGGAATTCTGTTCATGTGTTAGCAAGGGAATAAATTCCTTAATTTTCAAATCACAGTCCTATGTTCTGTAAATTATAATCTCTCCTCCTCTTAATTCAATTTGCCTCTCTGAAATTGTCCCTAATAGAAGGTGAATCACTTCATGAAAGGCACCTCTGCATGACTGCGACAAGAAAGTCTCCCTTCTCTTTAAGCATTAAACACGTGCAAGGTAAAAGAAAATATATTCAAGAAACTTAGTAAGGAAAAAGGAAGTGACTGGAAGTTTGCCAAATTCTAAGTTAGTTTAATTTGAGTGTTATTACCCCAAAGGCCAAGATTAGAGTGCGCATATTTCATTTTAAAATAAATAGCAACTGTTCACATTTCCACTGAACTATCTCATGCAACTGTGTAAAAATGACAGCTGCAGTGGATGCTAAGTTGAACTTTACACACTCTTGAGAAGAACCTACACAGTTCTTTTGAGGACCTGGTTTTTCCCCTCTGATTTCCAAAGGACTTAGGACAAATGAGCTCACAGGTAGGTGGAAAACTGTCAATCCGAAACAAGAGCATCTTTTCAAAAGAAAATCCCCCCTTTCTCAGAGCTCTACATTTTCTATGGTAAAACATCTGCTTTCTCCCCACTGAGGTTTTAGTTTTGCTTCTGTAGCCAGACCGACTAGGGACTGAACACCTGGGGTTCCCCCCAGCCCATGACCCAGGGACACCAAATGCAATTAGCAGGCATGCAGCACGCTCACGGTGACCGATGGAGACACCCTTCATGCAACACTCGGTTAAGTCACACAACTGCCTGTGAGAGAACAGTATGGATGCTAATGGTTTCCACGGCTTCAAAAACAAAAGGATGAATTCTTAGAAGAAAAAAGTGCATCCAGGGCCATTAAATTGTGAATTGCTTGGGAAACTCAAGGAACAAAATCACACATGGGTGTGAGCATCCTGATGAAGCATTACAGGCTCACTCTGTTCTTATCCTCTCCCCATGATATTAATGATGGGCCACTCTCAGAGACAGATAACAGGGAGACAAATGTCTTGTCTGACCAGGTATCGCAATTCTGCTACACAGCTGTATGACCCGATTGCTTAGCTTGGACACACGAGGGTCTGGGATACTAACTTCATCCATTTGCCCGATTCTCATTTCCAGTCTGGTGAAGAGGAAAATCCGCTGTCCGTCCCAGGTGTAAAACTGGGAGAGGCTGAACAGCTCTGCTGTTGCCAGAGAACAAGCCCCATGTGTCTCTGCCAATTGCCCTGGAAAAAATCTTCTCACTCTCCTCCTCTCCAGTCCAGAAGCAAAATCAACCAATATCAGGGTTGCCTACACAGCACTCCTAAAACCTTGCTGGTAATTCCTTGCAGTGCTTCTGGTGAAAAAGTTTATTATATTGCTTCTCATTTTTTTTTTTTTAATCCTGGTTTAATATCCCTTTTTCTATGCTCCTTTTTGCCCACAAAGAGAAGCGCTTTCCCTTTCCCTGCCACAGACAACCAGAAGTGGTCCGATACCCAGCAGTTTCTCCCCAGCCCATTGAGATGTTCTGTTGTCGCAGCACCCATGATGGCTGCCACACTCCCCTCTCCCCAGGATCCTACATGGGGAATTCCTCTGAAACGCTTTCCTGAAATAATGAAAAATGAATACTTGGACTTTTTCAGTACTACTGGTACTTCATCTGCGCTGGTCCAAGGTCAAAGAAAGCAAAGAGTGAGGACAAATGTGAAATATATTGGACTAATATAGTTGGAAAAATAGACAAGTTCTTCAGTGCATAAATCTCTCTTTAGGCAACCTTGTGCGTCCAAAGTTTGTGCTTCTTCCTGACAGTTGTTCTAATAGACTTCTCCATTGGGAGATTCTTTGTTTAAATTTGACAAACAATTCAGCAAGCTTGTCAAGAATTAATTACGTGGCTCAGGCAAAAAAAAAAAAACACAAAAAACCAAAAACGATTATCTCCTACCTTTGTTTACAACAGGCCTGTACCAGCCTAGCCACACCTATATTTCTGCTGCAGTTCATAAAACCTGTATTAATCTGCAGATTGCCTTTCCTTACAAAACCCCAACAGCTCTTAGTCTCCTTTGCTTCTCTATTGGGCAAAACAAAACTCAGGGAAGAAAGAAAATGATATGGTAATTAAATTCTCTCTCTGTTTTAATGGGACAAGCAGTCTTTCTGTACTAATCTGCTCCTTGCAAATTCAAGACAAATACAAGGGAATTAATATCGCACAGTTCTTGCTAATGTACTAATTACAAATTGCTGGCTACAAAATGAGAAGTAGGAACAATGATACACAAGATGTTACTAAAAACTGTTTACAGTAATAGGAAGTTAACAATTTCTATCCAGAGGATTCTGCTATAGCAGATGGGATTACACTGCAAAAATAAAATATCCAGTATAATTCTCCAATTCTTTCTTCATCAATCCTTTCAAGATTAAGGAGGTTTTAGGTCATAGTAATTTGGAAGGGAAAGGATCCAAACCTGTGGGTAGTCTCAGTACTAAGTAAACCCCAGAATTTTCCATTGGTAAACAGTGAAACTAAATTAACAGGTCAAGTGAGTGATCTAAGGGATTTTTGTAACACCTGTTTCCATATGCTCAGAGGGAGTATCTACAGCAATATCTGACACAGCACAGAAAACTACGGGCCAAGTACACTAGATTAGGTAAACTGATTTTACTCTAAACACAGTTGCCCCTTCTCCATATGTTCAGACTTCCGTGGAGTTTTATTTTTGTTCCCCTGCAAAATGCATCATAACTATGCAAAAAGGATGAAGGCTTTTTTATTTTTTCAACTTTGATAAAATGGAATCTTATTCATCAGGGTGTGTTGTTGCCGGGGACTGATGGCTGACAGAGGATGATATTGAAGTGTCACACCAGAAACATTTTTAGCTTAGCATACGTGGCACAGAATTAATTCCAGGAGTGTACTCTGTATGTGTTTCTGTTGTAAATATAACTTTCTACCTGGACTACATCTCCCATGTTGCAATAGGGCCCCATCATTCAGAGTGAAAAAACAATGAAGCGTCACTCAAGACATCTGACCAGGAGGTCTAGTCACTAAAGGAGTATGTGAGCATGGAATCATGAAATAACAATTCCTGTGAGATATAACTGCAGCTTTTCTAACCAAAGATTTCTGGGTTCCACATCCCTTCCTCCTGAAAGCCGATTTGTTTTAAAAACAAAATCAATACAGTTGAAAGTCTACTTTTTTTTACCTAATTATAGCTGGTCTGGAAAATTTCTTGCCTAATCAGTGCTTACATAGATCCTTATATGTGTAAATAACGCTACTGAAATCAGCAAAACACACACATTTCTCTCTCTATTAATGTGACTGCCAAATCAAGCTCTCAACCAGTCAGCACATAAAATAAAGACATAAGGAATTAAATTCATTGTGTTCAATCAGTAAAAAGTGAACTCAAATTAATTATGCAAACCTTAAAAAACACATTTAGGGATACAATTTGTTCAGAGAGGTACATTTTGCACACTACCTGAATCTAGCTGAGAAAACACGTAAAACATTAATTTTGTTTTCTGGTATGTGCTCGTTTAGTACAATACACTCAGCCATAATGATGTAGCTAACAATTATATGGTCTTGTATGATTCATGCTGCAAAGGATACTATGCCACACTGAAACCTTTTTATTATCAATCACGGGGAAACACAACCTTGAAGACTGGCATTAATTAAGAGGGTAAGGATTTACAAATGCTCCTCCCTCATTCTCTAAATATAAATATTCATGGTAGTATCTATGGATCGCTTCTTGAAGTAAAAATTGATCTTGGAAAATGAGAAGTTATAAAGGAAATAGAAATATAATTATGAAAGGCTGTCTTCAAATCTTTCAACTGGAATACTTTATAATAACCACTCTTCCTTTTTTGTACAAACAAAAATATTGTAATAATAATGGAAATATAACAAAGGTGACCATAAATTTAGGTTCCTTATTAAAATCAGTTTTAAAAATAAAAAAGTTGAATTTTCTATTCACTTTTTCTTTACCAGTAGTTTTTCTGTGGGTTCTTTGTGGTCCAGCAGGCTGTTAGATGTGTACCTAGCATATGTACTTTTACATCCTCGTTGTCTTGTGTTCATACCAATATTACTGTCACTTCTATCTGTACCTCTTCCTGAGTAAATCTTACAGGTTTTCTTCTAGGCACAGTCCCAAGCTGGTCATTAGCCGTAACTGAAGCAGTAGTATTTCTATTCCTAATTCCCTTTGTGTAAGTAATTATGGTAAATGCATGCACATTAAGCACACCTTAAAATGAACATACATAACTGCGTTAGCTGCTTGAAAAGTCATGACTTGTTTCAATTTTTATTATTCCAAAGCACGCTAGGTAACATATACCTGAAAAAAGACACATCTAGTAATAGTAAACAGAGTGATTAATTCCACCTCATCTAAGATACTGATAAATAATTCATTTCTTAAAAACAGATTAAGTACTGTAAATAAAAAGATTGGCAGCAACTAGTGATGCCTGTGGTAAGGAACCCATTCCTGCAGAGTCTATACCTCATTAGATTGAGGTAAGACAAATACTTTGCTAACTACAGATCTGAAGAAAGCACAGAATTTCAAAGTTTTTCCTAGTTTTATACACAAAAAGAAAACTAGGTTTCACCTACGTTATTTCTAGGTCATGAGGAAACAGATGTTTTTCATTTAACACTTCCATAAGTAAATAAAAATGCTCCTGGTGATAAACAATCAGGCAAAATGACTGAAAACATCACCTACGCAACTGTCCTGAAGTGAACAATCTGAACTTGCCCACACTTGATTTCTCCAAGTTTAAAATGCGCCAGCTAACAACTGGCAAAGAAGTCTGATAAAAATCAAACTAAACTGACTTCTTGGTTCCTTTGATTTTTTTTTTTTCCTCCTCTTTCAATGGTGTTGACAAGATTAATAGACGATGCAAAAATATCTTTATGTGTCTTCAAACCCCTTGTTGATCTAATTTGTCTATATTATGTTGTTCCGACAAACATGCCCCAGCTTCTGGAATTCATCAGCCTAAAACACCGTTTAGTATTTTCTATTCTCAGACTAGCTCTTATTAACCTAAAAGATTCAGTGAAAAATGCCTATGCATGTACAGCGTGTGATTAATAGAACTATATAAAGGGCTTTCATGTATGAATTCTGCTTGGGAGAAAAATTGCCATGCTCCTGGACATCACATTTGAATTTTCTTCCCTATCACAATTATTTATTATTTCTATTAGCTAATGTTGTTTTACTCCTAATTATGGATAATTAGATGATGAGTTGTCAGAACAATCCATTCACTTAGAAGCTTCTACATTTAATTAACTCAAGATGATTTTGAACATTTAAATGTCAAAACAACATTTAGAAAACAGAACATTAACATGTTGTTCATTGAACTGTACATTATAGAATGTGACTTCAAGAACCAAAGGTTTCGGTGTGATGACAGCTCTCAAATTCTGCTTGTAGAGAGTCCAAATTTGCTGTACATTTTGACAGCTCTACTACAATGGCTTTGGGCTTAGGGGTCACCTGTTACAGAGCTTCAGGGCTGCTCTGAGAACATAAGCTACTGCAGGGCTTGGTGGATAAGGGAAAAAACTCCCTTACCAAAACCAGCATCTGGGAAACCTTCTCCAACCTCATCTTCCACCCATTCTAATGGGTTCAGCATGGGGATGGTTCCTCTCAACCGAAAACAGGAAGGAACAGCAGAACCAAAACCATCATCAGCTGAAGAAGGGCTCTAGACTGAGGAAAGTTTAAGATGGCAAGGCCTGCCCAGCCACATATATTCTAGACTATGTGATAAGAGTTGATAGACAAGCCCATTTCTGTGTGGTCTTACCCAGTTCCACAACAGGATAGCCAGAGCTAGTCAGGAGAAGGCTGATGGGAAGTTCCAGAGAAAGAATCTGCCCCCCCCCGCGCTCATTTTTGTTTTTAATGTTACTAGTGCTGAAAAAGCACCTTTGAAAGCCTGACAAACTGTTCATTTGGCCCACACGAAAAAGTTCAGACACTTTCCCAGCAGATTCATTTTTGTAAATATCTTAAAGCACTGTAGGTCTGTTACAAGAAGGGACACAAAGGCTCTGTGTTAACACAATGGTGAAAACAATCAAGACAGGTAACGGCGTGGTATAACGGGGAGACAGAAATTATACAGCACTTCCAGGATAAATTTGCTGAATAAAGCATTATGTCAATGTTCTGTCACTATTCAAACCAATACAGAGACAGAAATCAGATTGTTTCAGTGGTGTCAAACACTAAAACACAGTTTTGCATTACAGTTGATTGGCATTTCAAGAACAGAGAAGTACCCCAAGTAGTATTACAAGAAGTATTTCAATTTACAGTAATGTACAGTTTTTTCAATTATTTAGTGATCATATTTTCTCAGAAGAGGAGGACACTAAGAATGTTATTAGTATAACAGCTGAAACTGTTTGATATTTACAATGAAGTTCATTGTTCTGTTTGAATGTACCTTTCCAAAATAACTATTAAGCAACCTACTTGACCATTTTAACATCAAGGATTTTTATTTGACATATGAAATCATAACACAATCCTTGAAAGCTTAGCAGCTAATGAACATGTTAGTGCCGTTTTCTGTTCCTGACAGCCTCAGTCGTCTTCTCCTCAAGGGTGTACAGCCTTGCAGTGGAAGAAGCGGGGAAGGATGCCAGCCCAGTCAGACAAGAAGAGCACCAGGCACTGACGCTATATTGTTCATTAAGCATAAACAGGGATCTGGCCCTGGATGCCCTTATGAGCCCTTTGGGAGAGGAACAGAACAAGGATGGGAAAACAGCTCATGACCTGTCATGGGTTTGAAAGTATACCTGGGAACATCTTCCCTTCCTGAGACTACACTGAGCTTGCAAGGTACTGAGCCCAGGCTGGTAAATACTAAGAGTTAATCCTTATTCCTACAGTGACCAAATGTAAGAGTTTTCATATCAGAAAACCTGCTAGAGAGCAACTGAGATGTTTGAGGTAACACCTGATGAGGAGGACTTTTGGAAGGAGGCTTGGAAAGGCTTGCGAGCTTCACATTTCTACATTGTGAGCTTCAAGGCTACACGTTAGCAAACAGTGGCTTTAAAGCTGCTTTTACTCTTACTACAAAAGTATTACTGTAAGAGATGTCTCTGCTAAAGTTTCAGAGTTGATGAGATCCATACTGCTCTACCAAAGTTTCAAACTGTTGTCCAGGCGCAGAGCTTCTGGTATTGGGAAAGGCTTTCTACGACAGAATCCATAGTCACCTTTCAGGTGATACATTCATTTGCTTAAATTTCTCACAAAATCCCTATGGCCATCCAAATGCAGCTTGACAACATTGAACAAAGCAGCAAATTCAAAAACCAAGTCACCAAGTATATTTCCAGCACTAACTCATACATATTGCAATTCACATGGCGTTTGCTCTTTCACATCTCTGAAAGTTATCCTACTTTTCACTCTGACAAGCTGCCATTGTTTCTAGTAACACATTTTTGTTTCAGTGTCAGAAGACTTTTCATTATCTTCTGTATCAGAAGAACTGTTTTCCACAGTACATATCCCAAATGCCCTAGTGAAAGAATGCCACCTGCTTGCTTTAGTACCAAAGCTAGAACTTGAGTCAGCACAAATGACAATAAAAAGAAATTACTGAGAATTCGGGGTGTCTCATACCAAGTAGACAGAATAACTTTAAGGCCTATAAAATAAACACAATTTCTTTCTCTCGTACAGTAGGCATTATTCATTACCAGTATGGTTTTGTTGTGGCTGAGCTGTGTTTTGGTACTGAACATCAACAACATGACAGAAACGTTTCAGCCTTTCTATTCTCTTTCTACAAATCTGAATGTAACAGTAAAGCCAAATGACGGGTACTTCCACACACACTGGTATTCAGTCAGGCGCAGTTCGAACAGCGTGGTGCCCAGCTGAAGCTGCGCAAGCCAGCACCTATTAGCTGCTTCCTTTGTTTCTCCTGCTACTGCTCAGACACAGTGAAGGTTGCAAAGGATAAGCAGCATTAAAAACAGACAAAAAAATTATTATCCCAAACAAAAGTCAGTAAGGTACTCTGAAGGCTTTTACTGTTTCACTTTCTGGTTTTCAAAATAAACTGTCCTGTCAAGAACTCAATGGTTTTCCTGTGCCTGAAAGATAATTCAATATCTCTGCATAGTTTGAGAAAGTTGAAAAAAAATGCAGCACGCACTGTAGCATTTTGGAGCCTCTCTTACAAAACTGCAGCATGAAGATGCAAAATAATCATGATGAACGCCTTTTACTGCTCTTATTTATTAGAATTCTAATTATTTTTCTCTGTTCCTAAATTTCTATTACCAACCATTAGACACAATTTTTAAAGCTAACTTACTTTACAAAGATACTGTTAGGCTATGCTGGGACTAGGCATGCTACTTCTGCCTTTCCCGAAACTAACAATTCCTCACGTATTATTTTCAGCTTCTAGCAGCATCCATAATAAGCTGGGGCAGCAAGACCAGTTTGCAGCTATGATGTTCATAACTGTGCGTTTATTATCCTCATGACAGCTCTGTTCCAGATTCTTACATGCAAACCCACTATTTTTCAAATGAATGAACTTAAGAAAGTTAAAGTGCATATCCTACAGGCTATGAGTGAATATGTATGCACATACATGCACACATATAGAGGAAGTCTTGGGCAACTCAGTAAAGTTTCTGGCTGTGTGCTCTGTGAAGCTCCACATTGCAGAGTTAGATATGCCAAAATCTGAACCTTCAGCAAGACTGAAATAAATTAAAAACAAATACAGAAATTCTGAAAGGCTGGTATGTGTCTTGGAGACCCTCAAATAGCCAATGAACTTCAGCTTGCATAGTCACTGTGCTGTAATTGCACGGTTATGAACTTTTACTAGTTGATTGCTCCCTTTCAACCTGCCCATTTTTTAAACCACGACAGGCTTGTTTCCGCTCGCACCAAAGCCAAAGGCTATGTTCCAACTGCTGCTCCTGGCACAGGGCGCAGGATGGCAACGCACAGCACACGCTGCGAGCGGAGGAAAGGTCCGTGAAGAAAGGGATCTTGCTGCTCTCACTGAAAAGTCTGTACCCAAAGTACTCTTCGTTTCCGTCAAGGGTGCCCCCGGGTGCTAATGTATATCCTAAGTGGGTTTTCTGGAAATTCTGCATAGAGAACTGCGAAGTGATTTCCCAGACTACAAAAAAATCCACCTACATCTGAGCTGGTCACAATGGTGCAAGTTTGACAGAGTCAGGATAATGCAGAAAATCCCCTTCTTCAATTCTGAGGCATGTTTGGACAGCACTGACTGTATTTCTCTAACACCAATATATTTGACTGAGATAATCCTTCAGGCTAGCACCAATTCCTCTTTGATAAGACACATGTGGAGTCCTGATCTTGACTAAAATATTATGAACCTTTCAGAATATAATCACATGCATAAGTAATAACTGGAAATATGTTTTAGGAGTCCCCCCCATCTCAGTGAAGTATATAAGTGGCATCAACGCACTGGATATTGCTGCTCTGCAATACTTACGTAAATCATTACTCTTTTGGACACTGCTCTCTATGTTAGCACCAACATTTGTGGCTGGCAAAAGGTATTTTTCTACATTTATGCTTGGCATTTCTACTTAAATTATAATAGTGAGAAATCATCACAGCCATCTAAAGGGGCTTTTGCATGAACTTCCTGCTCCCTTAAACACTGCCTAAGCCTGAATGACTAATGGTCTTTTTCAAGGATGACTAGATTTGTGCATATTCCCTGTGAACACGATGCTGCCATGAAGCCAAGAAATTTTTTATTAAAATACTACCAATATAGTTACATTTTACTCTCCATACCAGCAAAACTAAGATTTCTACAGAGTATAACACTTCCCAGAAGATCAAATTGCAAAAACGACAAGCCGAAATGACTGAGAATCGTACTAATCTCACAGAAAACTGGTACTGCATTTCCAAAAATAAATTCCAGTTCCAAACCTACCCTTTCATGCCCGCAATCAAATACAGGTGCAGCTGTACAACTATAATCAATGGCGGGTACACACAGATGTGCAACTATCTGATTTGCAAACAAAGAACACACGTCAGTAGCACAGACGATCACGTCTTCACTTCAAAGAGTTTAATACTGTACTTTGGCAGGCAAAAACATACATGTGTTTAGGAGGCTCAACAGTGCAAGAAACGATCATATGCTCACTAATCAAAATCCAACTGAGGCCTTCTTTGAAAATTTGGCCCTAAATGTTAAGCAGTGCCTGGAGGCTGATGAAAATTGACCTCTCCCGGGCATAGATCATGCAACACTAAGAAAACAAGCTGAAGAAACAGAAGCAAAGACTGCTGTTCTCTGCATCTTTATTGTATGAAAACTCTTAAGATGCCAAACAAGGGGTGTGTTTGGGGGGAGATGTTAATATCAGAGGAGAGAGATCAAAAGCAGTTAATGTTCCTGGCACTGCATTGTGGCATGTATATCTTTATACTTTTAAACTTACAGTAAAAAAAAAAAAAAAAAGGATAAAGAAACTTTTTTT
>Ga0065711_1047954_pt1 | contig 12058 bp, 5 predicted proteins | sample Hoacrofraction12_FD_59098 | JGI IMG/M metagenome (GOLD analysis project Ga0065711, IMG submission 59098) | Hoatzin crop microbial communities from Cojedes, Venezuela - Epithelial fraction 12 v2 (version 2) | ecosystem: Host-associated > Birds > Digestive system > Esophagus > Crop | place... | reverse complement strand
CTACAGTAGGCTGCAGAGGACCTTGTCCAGGCGGGTCTTGAATATCTCCAGAGAAGGAGACTCCACAACCTCCCTGGGCAGCCTGTTCCAGTGCTCCGTCACCCTCAGAGGGAACAAGTTCTTCCTCATGTTCAAATGGAACTTCCTGTGCCTCAGTTTGTGCCCATTGCCCCTTGTCCTGTCGCTGGGCACCACTGAAAAGAGTTTGGCCCCATCTTCCTGACACCCACCCTTCAGATATTTGTAAGCATATATTAGGTCCCCTCTCAGCCTTCTCTTCTTCAGGCTGAACAAGCCCAGCTCCCTCAGCCTCTCCTCGTAGAAGAGATGTTCCAGTCCCCTCACCATCCTCATAGCCCTCTGCTGGACTCTCTCCAGTAGCTCTTCATCTTTCTTGAAGTGGGGAGCCCAGAACTGGACAGAGTACTCCAGATGAGGCCTCACTAGCCTCCTATATTCACTATAGGAGAATAGAGCAGTATAACCTCTTTTAGGAACTGGGTCCTCTGTAGTGCTTCTTCATTTATTCTCAGAATAAAAAAAGGGAAATTCTTTATTTTGGTGTGCAGTGAAACACAAACACTAGCTGAAGTAATTATTGTTATGTGGAGCGGCTGTGTTCATAATGTTAACTCTCCAAATGGTAATATTTCATTAAGTGCCTGCAAATATGTCTAGCTTTTAGCTTGCTGGGATGAAGGATCATCTTTGCTCAAAGATTTCCCTTGTCTTCAGTGTGGCCAACCCACATGACGAAATCAGCCTTTAGTAAGCACCAATAACTGAGTTAACATTCAGTTTTGCCTGTGATCTCCAAAAATATATGACTAGGCTATTACAACAGCTATAATGGTGAATTTAAGGGTGATACAGAATAGAATATTTTCTACTCTGATGTCATGGTTATATTGTTGGAAAGTTTCTAATGTACATCAGTTGTCACAACAGTGAGGTCCTTTTCACTGTGGAGAAAATTTCCTACTCTGTTACTTTTATACAGCTTTCTATTGCAATAAGAATGAAGATGCTAATACGAGAAAAATAGGGAGTAGCTAATTATACTGGTCTAGCCAGCCTGCAGATGTTTTGCATTGGTTTCTAGAGTCTAACTAACATTTAAAAAATGTCTGCGTATCTTCTACTGATATTCCTTGCAGCAGACATTTTTAAAGTCAGCCTTCCCTTTTGGGGCAGAGACCACAGATGTTTTTGTAGGGTTTTAGTCTGATCTCATCTCTGTTTATTTTTGATTTTCCTGATGCTTGCCCCACATAGGTCACTGACTCGACAAATGTGGAACCTTTCACTAGACAGTCTGATGATATGTTCCCACACAGAGAATTTCCTCCTGATACCAAAGTAAAGGGGCCAATCCAGTTCCTGTGTCAAAGACTGCTGACCCTCTGCCATGGCTGCCTTACCAAAAGTCATCCATCCACAATCCTTACTGCTGTGTCTCTACCTTTCTTTGTTCCCCACGCATTGAACACCCTCCTTCTCACAGCTTTTTTCTCTTTCACTGGCACCCTGAATTCTACCATACAGTCACTTAAAGATATGGTTTATTTCACACATGTAAATCATCTTACTATATTAGCCATCACTCTATAACCATGTCATCACAGTATCCAACATTCATTTTCATGTGCCAGCATCACTCTGCTCTAGTTGTACATCACCAGATCACATCATGTACCTACTGAAAGTGCTTGGCATAGTAAAATGTTTGAACTTTCCCACGTATAGAGCAAATATATTGTGGGAGAGGTGAACTTCTGAAATTATATCAGGCAAACATTGCATTTTCTTGATAATATTTAAAAAAATCAAGATTTTATACAGAGTTTTAGCAGGAATTTGTTGAAGACTCAGTTTCAGTATTCTTTTACAGAAAAAGGAGCGTATGCTATAAGGCAATATTGTATGAATCAAATATTACAGCTAAGATTAAAAAAAAATCATGTAAAGGGTTCTCTCTGGGGAACACACTATTGAGCTGTTGAACAGTTATTGCCTAGTCCTCATCTAAAAAGTTTTAGAGGCTTAAATGGCTTTGTTTGTTTTCATCTTGGGCCTTAATTCTTTCTCATGCCTCTTTGTGTCATGCACAAGATATTTAACAACAGAATTATCAAATCAAATGCAAGCATTTCTGCATGTGATAAAGCAGATTTGTTGGCAACACTGGAGAGCAAAACCGGAGAGAAAAACAGTTGGAATATCTCAGTCCCCAGATATTTTCCAGGACAGTATAATAAGAAAATCAAAAAGACAACTTGAAATGTTTTAGGACAGAAACTGAGAAGGAATATTTGTAAGTTTGCCCTTGCTTGACATCATTCTAGAAAGTACAGTGAGAATTTTTTCATGCTATCTACAGAGTGATTACTGACCATTTCATCCCTGTGTTTATTGTTTCTCAGTTAATAAAGAGATGTCATCAGTAACATCAAATGATGGTTTCCAGATGGTGCATAGATACTTAATTAATGGAACCTCTTATAAAGCAGGAGGCTGTGGCCTTGTGAGAAGTTTCTGTCATTAATAACTCTGTTTCTGCTAAGGCAAACAGTTATTACTTTTTTTTGCCGAGGTAGCTGGACTTGCCATGCCATGGTTTCTGATAGCTGCCTAGGAGAGTAGGAAAACTGTTGATTCACAGAGGACAGGACAAAAAGTGAAGTGCTTAATTTTTAGGAATTTCTTAGGATTGTTTACAGTAGGAATTAGGAAAAAGTTTCTGATTATAATGCCTGTGCAAAAGAGGAAGAGTTTATGTTGGGAGGGGAGAAGTGGTGTCTGTATTACTGGGAGTTAGAAAAACACCTTTCAGGAATGACCTGGTTCCACTTGATTCTTCCTTGGGTCAAGAGTTAGACATGGACAATCAAGATACAAATAACAAGTAGATGACCGTTTAAGACTTTGTCCAATCTTGGTTTTCTGATTTTACAAGTATTGCCCACCCCAACATATTTGGATCATGGGGATTTGCAATTGCATCTGTGCTATTGGATACAAGCTCCTTAAAAGTTTGCCCATGTAGAAGTTCATGCAAGAGCACAATAGAATTTTATATTGGCATGACTCACTGAATTATGAATAGATTTTTTAAAAGTCCAACCACTTACTGTGTAATACTTAAAGACTCACAAATAATTTTATTCAAGATACAACTTTAAAGATAAATATACTCTAATCACTAATCTTTTTGCCTCCGTGAAGTTTCTTCATTGGTTGCATGACTCATGGTCATCCTATAGCAACATGGTTGTCCAATACAAATTCCAAAATATAGCACATTATAAATGACTCACCCTCAAGCATATGCAACAGAAAGTGAGATTCCAGAGGCTTTTCATTCTGTAATACTGATGTCACTGATTCAGTTCTTATATCTCATTAGATACAAGAGCAACCCAGCTATCTGCTTTTATATATAGAATCATAGAATAATTTTGGTTGGAAGAGACCTTTAAGATCATTGAGTCCATATTCTAACCTAACACTGTCAAGTCCACCACTAAACCATGTCCCTAAGTGTCACTTCCACACATCTTTTAAATACCTCCAGGAATGGTGACTCAACCACTTCCCCAGGCAGCCCCTTCCAGTGCTTGTCAAACCTTTCGGTGAAGAGTCATTTTCTAGCATCCAATGTAAACCTCCTCTGGCACAACTTGAGGCCATTTCCTCTCATCCTATCATTTGTTCCTTGGGAAAAGAGACTGACCCCCACCTTGCCACAGCTTTCTTTCAGGTAGCTGTAGAGAGCAATAATGTCTCCCGTGAGCCTCCTTTTCTCCAGACTATAGCCTCTGTTCCCTCAGCTGCTCCTCATAAGACTTGTTCTCTAAACCCTTCACCAGCTTTGTTGCTCTTCTTTGTATGTGGATTTACCATCCTATTCTAAACAGTTTCTACTTAAGGTTTCCCAAACTTAGGTGATGTTGAGGTCTTTAATATGAGCATATTTGTCCTGTGTCATTGTTTTTTACTTTATATAGTGCCATAGATACACCAGGACACTTTGCCTGAATATAAAAACTGAACCATACTGCAATGAATATATTTGTGGTCTTAGGAGCCTTTTAAATCTCTGCAGATGCCAAGAGTAGTAGAACAAGACAATGCTGTTCCCTAAACAGCTCACCCTGATGTTTTGCAACTACACTATGTCTTGCATGGCCGAAACAGCAGAGACTTTAATGTCCCGAAACGTGGTCCTACCTGCCCATTTCTGCCTAAGATTGTTCCTTGTCTAACACAAGAACAGTTGCCTGTTGCTGTGGTTTGGCTACAGCAGGTGACCTGACCTTCTCTGGGTATGTCAGTATCAGCCCAGCAGGACCTGCCTTGCCTCACTTTTGGTGGTGTTATCAACAACAATTGTAGCTTGTTAGCAGAGTTAGTGGCAGTCCATTGGGGAAGTTATGGGACTCCATAATGACAGTCAGAAAAGAAAATAAAAAGAGAGAATGATGGCAAGCAGGAAAGAGGAATAACATTTACAAAAAGATCACTAGTTTATTTATCTAAATGTCTACTTTGTTCTCCTATTTGGACTCTTTATTTGTACTGCACTCGAAAGCTGAAAAGCAATGTAAAATCCCTGAAAGCAGATTTTTATTTATGAGACTGCTAGCTGTGACAGATCACCATTCACTGTAGAAAAGGAAATTATGCTTCTATGATATTATGACTTAATATGAAAGAGAAATATTACTGTAATCTCCTTTTTTTCTCTATATTGTGGTTATGTGCGGTTCTTATTCAGTTCTTACTTTCATCAGATCTGTGTTTGTATAACTAACTACACTAGTTTGGTCCCATATTTGCACAGATATGAGGCAGAAGACATTACAAGAATCTTTGAGATATAAAACTCAGTTTGAATGCAATGAAGGAGGACTCACAATTTTTGAACATACTGTCATAGATATTATCAATGTTGAGTATACCTTTACCTTCAGACCTCTGTAAAAAGTATATCTGGAAAGACGGAAATGGATATATACAAATACATTTGTATGTTTATATATAGTTATTCAAATATAAAAATATTCAGCTAATTTCAATGAGGTGCTCATATTTTCTCTCTAGCAGCAAATGGAACCTGCTCTATAAAGTGTTTTTCACAAGCACATCAAGATCTCTTTTTCACTTTGCCTATGGTTTAGTAAGACACTTTGACTTTGATTGAAAAGTCATTTGATAAATAATATAATTATCTTGTCCACCTCTGTATGCCCCATTTACAACACAGCAGATCCTTTGGCAGCACTTCATTAGCCAGAGAGCCATATGTCTTAAGTGAGCAAAAAAATATATTTCAGAGTGTAAATATAAAGAGACATTTTTTTAATGCGTTGAAATGACACTATAGGCACAGAGTAGGTATATGACTTAAAATCTGCAAAAGGAACCTTCTTTGAAATGCCCACTGATAAAGGGGTCATGTCTGACTCAGTGTTAGCAGGTGGAATGAGTCACATTATCTGCTGGAAATAACATACATTGCAAATATAGTCTGTCTATGTGTCTGCAAAGCCACTTTATGAATTGACTTGGAATGGTGGCATCATTGAAAAGGATTCACTGTGAAGTCTGTAGGAACAATTTTGAGGCTGTGCTGTTTCCTGAAGCTGCTTGCTTTCAGTGCAAATTATTTCGGTGCTGTATATGAAGTCACGTGAGTCATAGAATCATAGAATGGTTTGGGTTGGAAGGGACTTTAATGATCAACAACTGTTTGTTGCTTTAATAGGTCTCCTTTTGGTTTTAGATGCTAATGGTCTATCTACAAGTATGCATAAAGAAATTGGAAGGCTTCAAGAAATCCAAAAAGAGGACATTGCTTGAAACCTTGTAAAGGTCTGTTTGGCCTTTTATCACCAATGCAGATGGCCAGGCATCCCCTTGCAAAGTTTTGACTTCCATCTGCAACTTATATTTTTAGAGATGAACAGCAGCAGAAGAAAATGCAAGCTAAATCTAAAAGTCTCATTGTGACTGTTTTCAATAACTAAAACCTTGTTTTAGAGCTTTCTTTATACAAGGTGCAAGGAAAAGCCTTAATGTTTCTCTGACTGCACTTCTGAAATGTTGCACAGATTTGTGTTTTTAACTGCTTCAAATTATTTTTATTTCTCTGGTGCATGCCTCACTCTATAACATATTCTTAGAATTATACATTTGTTGGCTGGGCAAGATCTCTGGAGGTCTCCAGTCCAACTGCCCACTCCAAACAGGACTATAGAGAGTGCTACACCAAAAGCCACTCATGGCTTTTTCTAGCTGGGTCCTGGAAACCTCTATGGCTGGAGGGTCCATTGTCCCTTGGTGTAACCTGTCGCAGTGCTGCACCACTCTCCTTGTGTATCTCCTTCTTCTCTGCTTGAATTCTGCTACTTGTCGGAATTAGCATTAATTAATTAAATGTTCCATTAACTCATTTTTCTTTTTCCCTGACTTTTGTAGGTATATGACTAGCACCTTTCAAGGTTCCCTTCTGCAATGTTCCTGTTGTGGCTTTAAAGTGGAGGGCATGGGTAGATCTATTGAGTAGGACATCTTGATTATTTCCTTTGCAAGCAGAAGCGGATGCTTGATGCCTAGATATCAGTTTTCTGGTTTTGGAAAGACTGAGAAAATTTTAACGAGAAAACATGTGATTTCTAATCTTTGCCTGGGTAGTAGTGTAGTTTATGATTGTAACTGCATTGTACTGAGGACTGATGAACTCCATGTAGTAGTGAATAAAGGTTACGTGTCTCTAATGATAATTCTGTCTTTGACAGCTTTGATCCCCTTATCAATGAAAAGCTGAGTTGATCTTACTCATGCTGTATGTTTTTTTCCAGGGAAATCACAATAATTTATTCCACAGGAATCACAACAAATTGTACAGGCAATTGCTTTAGTTGTTCAAGAGATCTGAAATGCTACTACTGTGTGTCATTTCTTTTTCAAATCTGCTAGGAAGAGGGAGGCTGGTGAAGGTGGGGATTTGCACCAATGCTGTTTTCACATAGCTGAAACTGAGCGTTAGCCACTGCTTGAGCTGATTACAGGTGGGGTCAAAGGAGTTTTGAATACAGGAGAGGAAAAGCAATCAGTTTGTTATTATCTGAGAATGGAGAAGGAACACAACTCTTTAAGTCCTTAACACAATGCGACTGGGTATTTTCCATCTCCAGACGTCACAATTTCTATAACATCTTGATTTGGAAAAGGCTTAAAATTTAAATGAAAGCTTAAAGAGCTAAACAAAGATTTGGCTAACAGAGTTCTGGACAGACATTTAGGCTGGTGTTTATTCTTTTCACCTCGTAAATATTAGTGGGTGGCAGTTCACACTGAAACAATGAGATTAATCACCAGATTTTTTTTCCATAGCATCTCTGAGTTTTATATTTACAGATATCCTTTATACCACATGCCATTTCAAATTGTATCCATATGAAGAAAAACACATTTTCCTAACTTTACTGAGAATAATCTGAGTATTTTCTGTTCTTGCTGTCACACTAAAGAATAAATTAACATGTCACAAATTTAAATAGTTTACATAAACTATTGAAGGAGGATTACGCTCCAGATTAACATGTTTACATTTAGCTGTCTACATGTAACAGTATCTACATGAAATAGCTGTCTAAACCTACACCATAGTTGACAGAGAGCTACTCAATGATGTCAACAGTCTGAAGAGCTATTCAACTCATCCTGAAGTAGACACCTATACTGTAGATACCTATGTCACGTCAGCCTAATAGCTCTCTAGACTCAGGCTGACTAGATCTCCACTGAAAATAACAGGAGTCGGCTATAGTGGGATTCAGCTGTCCGCGCACAGGTGTCTGTTTTAGATGTTCTAGGAGATCCTGTATGATTTGATTCCAGGCAGCAATCAAGACCATGTCCTTTGTACGATTGCCTAGACCTGTCAACAACTTTTGGCTTTTGACAACTAGCTTGGAGGTACTTTTATTGAGTTAGTGTTGTAACCCATCTGTGCAGGGCATCTGGGTATGTAAAGCTCACGTTCATCCATATTTAGGTGTCTGAATAAGCAAACTTGTCATTGGTAGTCTAGAGGTTTGAATATCTACCCACAGCACAGGACACCTGAGTTCTAGGCCCAATTTCTTCAAAGAAGACGGGACTACATATGTTGAGAGAGGGCCTGACTACCAGGCTATCAAATAGGTTATGAGGGAGCCTGACTCTGGACTAGACTACGGTACTTAGGTGGTTGAGGAGCAAAACTTACTAAGTCTTCTCCTAAGACAGTCTTTTCATATTTTTTTTAATTCACAATGGTCTATTGTAAAATGTGTGCATATTCCAGGTTTTTGTATCTGCAAACTCAGTTCTGCTCCCTCTAAAATTATTGCTAATATTAGTAGGTAGTTTATAACTCCCATTGTATAGCCAAACATTTCAATAATGTGTACATACCTGATGTTCTTAACTTGCATTTACTCTTTCATAGATTTCATGTCTTCAATCACAATGCTACAATGAAATTATCCATTCACTGTTATTTATATGTCAGTGAAGATTAATATACTCCAGAAAAGTTGCAGATGCATCTGCCTACCTTTGAAACGCAAAGAAGAATTGATAGGCACTTGACATAAAGTGTTTTTGTTGGGCGTTTTGTCATATCAATCCAAAAAACTACTTTGCTACTTCTTAAACTTAAGCAGTACTTATGCATTTCTGTCAGCTTAGTTTTGGTGGCGTCAAATGAAATAAGTCACTATTCGTGAAAAAGAACTTTTACTGAACTTGATTAAAAAAGTCTTCAGACTTCTGTGCTGCACAGAATGAGAACAGAGAGTTCCCAAGCCACAGAAGAGGTTCCAAATTCCAGACACTTGAAGTGGAAACATCTGTCTGTAGATGCCTAAATCTTGACATCTGAATCTGTGAACAGATCTTGCCCTTAGACCATGTCTTCTAGCTCTGCATTACCTCTGACAGGCCCACAGGTATATCTCAGCTCTTCTTTGGCATCTTAAACAACACTGGACAGCCAAATTTTCAGATTATTTTAGGACAACTGAATGAGCCAGTCAGTAAGCTATGGAATGGTATCATCTACCTCTTTCAGTGCCCTTTAACAGTCCAACCCATTCATTCATACCTGAATGAAGTATGAGCTGGAATGTAAATAGCAAGAAAATATAGTGAAGTACCAGGTAACATTTTAAGTCATCTCTTTTCTGTGATGATCTAAGCCTGTATGCATCTCATGATTTGGCCCAGACGATCCCTGAATCTTCTTTCAACCTATTGGTAGCGTGAGAAATTTATTCAACTAGTACAAGAATGACTGACAGAGTGATACTAGATTCAAATACAGAGTACAACCCACAAAGAATTATAAAATAAGGCATTTAGGTCATAGGTACAGCCCCTCTTTAGTCTGTTACATTGCTTCTATAAAGGTTTCTTGTTTTGAGTATGGGAAACACACAGCATAAAATCAACCCCAGATGTATAGGACCAGGACTGTCTAAAAGGCATTTTGTATTTCAAAGGCAGCTGGTAGAAGACAGCCTAGTGTGAGTAGGTGGTGGACACCTGGCAATTCTATTGCTCAAATGCGGTTAATTACACAGCCTCAGAGAGTTGTGCCCCTCTTTGACTGATCTGTGGAATGAGACTTCCTAGGCAGCCCCAATGAAATGAGCCAAACTGGATGCCCTGCATCACTTTTTGACTGAAATTGCCTCTAGCAAGACCCTTCTTTAAGTTAATAACCTCTGTATTATACATTTAATGGTCTCAGCTCTTTTAAAGTCTCTTAAAAATTATTTGTATGCAACCCTTATGACATCTTCAAGATGACTCAGGAAATTTATTTATAAATAAACCTTTCAAATGTACAGATTTCCTTATCAATATCAGAAACTGAACAGTTATTTCAGTCCTTCATTTTACTTGAAAATAAATACATTTGTATCCCATTCTGCTTTTCGTCATTATAAAATCGTTACAATATCTTGTCAACCACAATTTAGCATAGCCTTGATGTCTTTTGTTTATTGGGAACTACAATTTGAACAGTGTTGAACCCACAAGGGCAAATGGCTCCTTTGTACAAGACCTTGTCACTAATTAAAAGTTTAATGTGATAGTGTAATTTATTTGATCATACTTGTGAGTACAATATAAACCTGACCTTAATTCTCACTTCCCACATAACATAAATTGCACAGCCCATTCATAATTCAGTAGAGCCATAAGCTATAGCAGTAAGAATTCAGCAGCAAAAGAAAATAAGAGGAACCAAAGAACTAAAGGATAGAAGACCCATCTAACCTACACACTTTGGACAGCTGTTTTTCCTCCTCTCACCCCTTGTTTCATTATCCACTTTATCTTCTTTCACACTATCAATTGCCTGAGTCTTTACCCTGTTCTTTAATATGGCTGACAAACTCTGGATTAAAGTCGACTTTGAGTTATAGGTTGGCATTTGGGATTATTGGCAACACAGGCACAAAGCTACTCCATGCCTTGATGTGTCTTCTTTCCTGAAATTTAATTCCAGGACAGCACTTTTTCTCCTTGTAGCTTGTTTGCTAAAAAAATTATTCTTCCATCCAAGGCAAACTGGAGATGAGCAGCGCCACCAAATTGGCAGAATTTCAACTGACTACGTTGTATTCTGACCAGAAGTGTCTTGCTGAACTCAAACAGGCACTCTAAGTCCAACATGGAATTGGTCACTATAGTCCAAGAATGGGAATGTGACAATCAGAAGGTGAACCACTTTTACTGTAACTTAAAAATGCTAGTGCGTATAAGCTGGAATTTATTCCACTCTGTCTAAAAACTGAATAAGAAAATGACACAACATAACTAGTGATCTGTTGCTTTCTTGAAAAATCTTTTTAAAGCATGGATGAGTATGGACAATACTGTGAGTGTGTACTACAGGCCACCTGACTAACAGGAGGAAGTTGATGAGACCTTCTACAGGCAGTTGCAAGCAGTCTCACAGTCACAGGCGCTGGTTCTCATGGGGGACTTCAACCACCCTGACATCAGCTGGGAAGACCATACAGCTAGGTATTCGCAATCCAGGAGGTTCCTACAGAGCGTTGATGATAACTTTCTGATGCAAGTGGTGGAGAAACCAACAAGGAAAGGTGCTCTGCTGGACCTTGTGTTAACAAACAAGGAGGAACTGGTTGAAGATGTGAAGGCTGGAGGTAGACTCGGCTGAAGTGACCATGAAATGGTCGAGTTTAGGATCCTGCGTGGAGGAAGCAGGATCAAAACCTTGGACCTCAGAAGGGCTAACTTTGGCCTCTTCAAGGAGCTATTGGGAGGAATCCCATGGGCCAGGGCTCTCGAAGCAGGGGTGTCCAAGAGAGCTGGTCGCTGTTTAAACGTCACTTCCTCCATGCTCAGGAGTGGTGCATCCCCCTGAGAAAGAAATCGAGCAAAGGAAGCAGGAGACCTGCATGGTTGAACAAGGAGCTTCTAGCGGAGCTCAGGTGGAAGAGAAAGGTCCATGGAACGTGGAAAGAGGGACAGGCCACTTGGGAAGAGTACAGGAATGTGGTCAGAGCATGCAGGGATGTGACGAAGAAGGCCAAAGCCCACCTGGAATTTAAGCTGGCAAGGGATATCAAAAACAACAAGAAGGGCTTCTTCAATTACATCAGTAGTAAAAGGAAGGCTAGGGACAATGTGGGGCCACTGCTGAATGAGGCGGGTGTCCTGGTGACGAAGGATGCCAAGAAGGCAGAGCTACTGAATGCCTTCTTTGCTTCAGTCTTCAGTGCCAAGGCAGGCCCTCAGGAATCCCAGGCCCCAGAGGTAAGAGAACAAGCCCACAGAGAGGATGACTCTCCCTTGGTCGAGGAGGACTGTGTGAGCGATCGCTTAAGCGATCTGGACGCCCACAAATCCATGGGCGCTGATGGAATGCACCCACGAGTGCTGAGGGAGCTGGCGGATGTCATTGCTGAGCCACTCTCCATCATCTTTGAGAGGTCCTGGAGGACAGGAGAGGTGCCCGAGGACTGGAGAA
>Ga0065711_1047952_pt1 | contig 12058 bp, 6 predicted proteins | sample Hoacrofraction12_FD_59098 | JGI IMG/M metagenome (GOLD analysis project Ga0065711, IMG submission 59098) | Hoatzin crop microbial communities from Cojedes, Venezuela - Epithelial fraction 12 v2 (version 2) | ecosystem: Host-associated > Birds > Digestive system > Esophagus > Crop | place... | reverse complement strand
TTTTTTTTTTTTTTTTTTTTTGTCTACAATTGTTAGATATGCTCTGTTTACCTGAGAAGGGCCTCTTGTGAAAACGACGCAGATTTTGGGAACCAGGTCCCTCGTGTCCCTGACTACTTTGAGTTGGAAACACAGGCTGATTAGAGCTCAAATGACTTGTCATCACTAGTTTTTTTATAAATTGTTGAGTTAGTTTCTCTTGCTTACAGTTACCAAAAAGAACAGCAGAGAGATAAGAGAATCTATATTCATAACATACCCCAGTGTGACCTGCCCACAGTGGCACCAGAGCATGCGCAGGTTCTCAGAGTCCCTATGCCTGAGGCAGTCTTTTTAACCTAACGTGCTAACGGTAGTCAAATTTGGATGATGGTCATCTTCAGGTCCTTCTGCATGGAGGGTGGACCTTATCCTGGATTTCAGCCAGCATTAAGACCTTGGTTGCACTTAATTTTCAAACATTTCACACAGGTATTCATTATTTTTTTTATTTAGTTTTTCTCACTTCTGATTCATTCCTAAAAGTTATTAGCTCTTCAAAACTTACTATTTTAAAATAAATTAGAGATCTATTACATTTTATTTACTTAGATTGTATATGATCTTTCAGCAGAAAATTATAACCACTTGAAGTTAAGCAACTAACTATTCATTATTCATTCTCCAATCACTTCTTTTCCTTAGTAAAAATAGCTCTTAATGTAAACATTTTCCAAGAATTTCTATCATGTTCAATTGTCTTACAGAGACATCTATAAGGTGGAAATTGACTTAATGTTCCCAACATATCCAATCTTATTTTCTTACTGTCAGAATTTAAAATGTCAAGCGACAAAACTGAAGGAAAATGGTACTACTATCTCTACATATTTTTGCTCTGTGAGGTAGAAAAGAATAAGATGCATTCCAAGGGTCCTGCGAGAAGGCTTTTGTATGGAATACATGACCATCTTCTCTCATATGAAGCATTCCTCAAGCACAGTGATTGATGATTATGGTCATATTGAACTACTTACAGGCAGGTTGTGAGTTGGTTATATATTTGTCAAGCATATTTTGCACTGTGCCTGAAGAACCCATCTACCTATACAATAACCAAAGTTCGTAGAGATGGCAGACCAAGAACAGCAGGAGTTGAAATTATTCCTCAATCCGCTTCGTAAATTCTTCAGTCTGATACATTATTATGAAGGGACTTACACTTCCTTATGTATCATGCGATATAAAACCCTGAGAAAATTAAATACCTTCCTCTCCCACATGTAGACTATACTGAATGCCAATACTGAATGTCAGTCCAGCTCAGCTGATATCATGCTTGTGTATCTTTTCACAATGTTTCTGTTGATGAAAACTGTGTTAAAATTAGAACAGATCAATAGCTGCAAATTCTGCTATGCAAAGGAAATTCAGCATTTTAATATTAGTCTTCATGCCATAATAGGGCATTTTTAGTAGGACGGACACTCAGCAGAGTGTATCTTTGATAATGCTATAGTGATTTTTAGTTACATTACACTGACTAGATACACATAAAATTACAACTTTTAATTTTGTTTCATTTCATTTCACTTTGTTGAATTTATCCAGAAGTCTTCATTTTAGACTGTGGTATCATTAAATTGTTTTTAATCCTATAGGTTAGGACTCATTACCCCTTTTGCCTCTGACAAGATTATATGATATCTTCTGCTTTAGTCATAATGACATCAATCATGAAATATGTCATGAAAAATGTCTTCCAGGGACCCCAAGATTCTGCAGAAATTAACTACTGGGAAAGGCAGTGTAACACAGTTGTGAACTGTGAGATAATGTGTGTTTCAAGACTCAAATATCCGAATTCAAGAAGATGAGAAATTTAGTATTTAAAAATTAATAAATTGTTGTCAAAAATTAATTTTTAAAAGAAAATCATGCAAGTGCTAAGTGATATGAATAATTTTATTGAAAACTCTTCATCAAATCTAACTAATGCTTCTTTTAGTATTTTTAATGGGAACAATGTGGTTGAGATCATACTAGCTGCGTTTCCATTCTTTCTGCTGGGTTTTTTTTAAGATACAGCTGTGCCTTTATTCAGAATTGTTTGATATTTTATTTATATTATCTGATATAAAGGAACAACAGCCATCCACAATGTGACTATTGCACAGGAAGCAATAATGTAGACATAACAGCTGATAATGGAAGGAGATAATATTTTGCCTGATGTGCTTCTCTAATGTTGCCTCTTACTAGCAGAAAAGCAACGAGGTATTTTAGCTATTTATGTAAGCATATAAGATAACAGTTAGCTTTTCAGTATACATTAAATAAATATAACTGATAGTGGAAAAAAGTGAACTTTCATGCCAAGATATGCAACCTTAGAAATACATGGTATCCCACTCTAACATGTAGTCTTCTAGCTGTTAATTCATAGAAGTAACGATGCCAAGTGCTGCTGACTCCCTACTCAACACAAGAAGAAAACTTGTGACTGGGGCCCACAAGAATTTGCTAACTTAAACTGCTGACCAAGCTTACAGAAATCAAGACAAAGCAAAACATAATAGGGACATCTTCATCTTTGTATACTTCTACATCATGAGCACCTTACATTGAGTGCCAATTACGATATGTAGCCTTGAACCATGTCAATGAAAAAGTCACTCCATATTTTTCCATTTATCTTAAGAATTTATTGGAATAATGACAAATCCAACAGTTCCTTCTGCTAAGGGTATGTCATATCCACCCAGCTGAGAACCAAGCTCTCTTTTTTTCTTTGAGTATTTAAGAATTTTAATATTTAATGGTGTTAAATGGACTGGTTCTCCACTGAAAATCAGGAAGTGATTTATGTGAGGGGCATAGTTCTGGCAGACTCCTAAGAAGCAGCTTTAGCTGAAACGTTCTCAAGCAGAAATAGGACCTGATTTCAGCTCTCGAATGTCTTAGAGGTTGTTTTACAAACCGTGCTCTGAGAGATGATCAAAACGAACCATAGCACTCAGGTGCATATGATGCCTATTTTGTGAACATAGGTAACATTTAGTTGGACTGCAGGAAAGGAACATCAATTTAAGATGAAAATCGTGTTCCACATAAAAAGAAAAAGTTTGTTTATTTAGTATTTTCAGAGTTTCTGAGCTTTTAACATGTTAAGACAGATCTCCGATAAGTGTATCTGGAGCAAAATTCTGCAAGTTTCTGCTGACTCGCTGCAGGTGTAAAAAGCATCAAAGCTGCAGTGAATTCAGTCCTGTGATGTGCTCATAAATCTTCCTATATCTATTCAGTAATAAATACTGTCAATTTTAGACATTCTTAGCAGGGAACAGACAAATCAGCTAGCTCCATTTGCAGTGTAGGATTCCCAGAGATATTAAATAATTGCAATGTCTGGAAAAAAAAATGTGTTTTTTCAAATCATATTTCAAAACTTTCAAATTTGAGGTTTCCAGTCTTTTTTTCAATCATCCGTAATCATCAATTCAGGCATAACTGAAATCGAACTGTAATTAGGATTCTGAAAAGTACCTAATCCAGAGAAAATTTATATTAGTTGAACTTTTCCCATTGGGTTTTTGCGGTTTATGTCAGCACCTCAAAGAAAGGTTCAATAAGCTCGGCAGCAAGCAAGAAAGACCAGACATAAAGTAAAAGAAATTTCATTTATTCTTTAAGTAGAATGTGATGAATTGTGTTGCACTTTAGGACTATAAAATATCATGAAAAAATGCTTGAAAAGTACTTGGAGAATATTCTGTCTTTTAAAAAAGTGAAAGTTGGGTAATTATACAGTCCAGAATCTGTGAAGTTTTGCCTTTAAGTTTATGAAAGTCTTGTACTCAGAGGCAGTCATTTATGTGTGAAGGGACGTGTTGCTTGATGTCTGTGAGCTTAAAAAACTTCAGAGCTGGAATATAACTTGATCTGAACCACTTTGACACTGCTTGGAAATGTCAAGAGGACTAGAATGGGCAAACCCCATCATCTTAAATTCCCTTGGCTGTCCATTTGAATTAAAAAATAAATTTCAGTAGAATCATAACTTTGCTGTTTCATGTTTACTTTCAGTATTCTTTCAAATAATTGAGCCTTACTGGCATGAAGAATTACAATAGCAAGAATTAACTTTAAAGGCTTGAAAACTCAAACAAGACAATATAAGGCATAATAACAATTTCATAAGAACCAATAAAAGCCCAGCAAATTTCTCATAAACTACTTCTCTTGTATTAGTCACACAGAAAACTAATCCATCAAAAAAACCCACCAATCATTTCAACTGATAAATACAATTCAGAACTTTGCCATCAGCACAAATTAAAACTTGACTAAATTTTGGTAATATGACTAAACATTTAACACCATTTTGCGCTACGAATAAGCCCCATTTCCTCTCTGCTTCCAACCAGGAAAAGATATAAGAAATTTGACTTCCTCACAGAAATTACTTCTCTTATCCTTTCTATGATGAGGTGATTGGTGTTTAAATAATATGCTTTTCATAAGGATTTAGTTTTGGAAAAATTTGCATACATTCATGTACTGTTATTCATGTAACTGCATACCACCAACCACGTTAGTAATTCAGATTTTTATTGCTCCAGAATCTCCTAAGCCATTTTTAAGTGCTTTTGATACCCATAGTACATGAAGCTAAAATGTTAGTAAAGTTTAAACACTTTCCTTATTACTCAGTACTGAGGGAAAAAAAATCTAGTTATTGAGCTTAATTGATAAAATATCCTGTAAACTCTTCCATTATTTCAAAGTTGCAGTAATGATATCTGTATACAAAATCTTTATAAAAAAAGCAGATAAGCTATGCAGTTGTACTTTCAGAGATTTTTTTTTCTGTTTGAAAAAAAGAGATACGGACAACATAAATTTCCAAACTTGTGAAATATGGCTAAGAATGATTCTGATTAATTGTTGTTTCGTAGAGTGTTTAAAATTTTTAATATAGAATATAATTTTCCTGTTACTATTATTTTTCTATATGTGTTTAAAAATCAGTAAATTTTTTACGACCATCAAGAAAATACTTGGGTCAAGGACTGCGTATGTGATAAAAATATGTGAACGATATATTTATTAGTCAGTATGCAAACACAAATAATGTGCTAGTAACCATACAAACATACACGTGCTCTCACACACATATGTGTGCATACTGTAGAGCTGACTCGTTAGACTATTTTCCAATACATATTGCCCCCATCATTTAGAATACAGCATATTAACAAGTAAAAGTTACTTTCTATGGAAATAGAAGCTAGAGCAAGATGCCATAAAAATAAAGTAGATTCATAAATAAGTAAAAAGGAAAAATTAATAACAAGCACAAAACTGTGACATTCAGATGAAAAACAGGACAGTTTCATTCACTTTGTTCCATATCCTTCTATTACAGAATTATTCCTCTCTACTTTTTGCCATTTGTGTTTTAAATCCAAATTCAAATCTGATGCTTTATCTTAAAATAGCCTCTGCCATTTTCATAAAACTGCTGAGGTAAAGATGAAGTGAATTCAACTCCAAATTCATTTGTTATATTTATTACTTCAAACATAAAAAGCTTCTTGTTGAGCTGTACATTTTCACAGCCAAAAACTAAACACAATAAAAATCAGTCAATAATAGTAACAAAATACACATACGATTTGATTCAAGAACTCAGCTTGCCAGAAATATAAGTGGCAGACATCACAGTGTCTCAGTGGGGGAACAATTATAAAATACCAACTGTTGATATCCCTTTTATCTCCCATGCATTCATTTCACATGTGTTGATGCTGTCCAACAGGCAGCAATTTTTGGCAACTTTTCATAACCGTGCCAAATGGAGGTGACTGTTCCAGGCTTAAAAGACCACTGAGCTTTGTTTTTGCTTTCTTTGGAAAAGGAGTATGGTCTTGTTGGTCATGGTACCTCCGGACTGAAGGAATGTTTGCTCTGATACTGGCCTTCACTCATTTGCTAGATATGTATGTCATATGCTAGGTATATGTATACATCTGTTCATTTGCTTTACTTTGTGTTTTATTCTCATTTCAGTTGAGTAAACATTAAAAATACATTTAAAATCACATTGGACAAGTAGAACTGAAGGGATGATGCAAAATGCACTAAGCCTCTTAGAAATTTAGCAGGGAATCAAAGACAATTTGTCATGGTTTAACCCCAGCCAGCAGCTAATTACCACACAGCTACTCACTCACTCCCTATTGGTAGGATGGAGGAGAGCACTGGAAGGGTAAATGTGAAAAAACTCATGGGTTGAGATAAAGACAGGTAAACAGGTGAAATAAAAGCCGTGTACGCAAGCAAAGCAAAATAAGGAATCCATTCACTACTTCCCATCAGCAGGCAGGTGTTTGGCCATCTCCAGGAAAGCAGGGCTCCATCATGTGTAATGGTTACTTGGGAAGACAAGATGTTATCACTACAAATTTTCCCCCCCTTCCTGCTTCTTCCCTTAGCTTTATATACTGAATGTGATATAATTTGATGTGGAATATCCTTTGGTTAGTTGGGGTCAGTGGTCCCAGCTTAGTCCTCTCCTAGCTTCTTGTGCATCCCCAATCTGATTGTTGACGGGGTGGTGGGGGAAGCAGAAAAGACCTTGACTCTGTGTAAGCATTGCTTTATTCCATTTGTTTTGTAAGTAATTCATGTGCGGCAGCAGAGAATTGTCAATGTTGGATGGTGTTTTACAGGTAAGCTTGGTTTAAAAGAAGAACGGGTATTTACACCAAGTAATCTAATGTAAAAAAATGTTTACACTTAATCACAAACAGTCATTATTGTTTGCGATGTTTTCCATACTGTCTTTATATCTAATTATTTTCACGTGAACTTTCAGAGATGAAAGCAGCAACTTCCACAACCTCCTTCCAAATGCTGGTGCATTAGAAACCACCAATCGATAAAAATATGTTGAATGATATAAGAATGAAACAGGAATGGGCAGGGTTGTAAACTGAATTCAGAAGGTCTTGTTTAAAAATTTTGTGTAACTTAAATGTCCTGGGATAGGTGGAATCAGCTATATGCACCAATACCTTGTTATTTTAATATATGTCCGTGTTGGGTTTATGTGACAAGGTGTTGTCAGTGCGGGGGCTGCAGAGGTGGCCTCTCTGAGAGGAGACCCGGGGCTACCCCGTGCCGGACACAGTCACTTCCAGCCAGGTCCAAAATGGACCCACCACGGACCAAAGCTAAGCCCATCAGCCAAGCTGGTGGCCCCTCTTGTGAAAGCATTTCTAAGAAATGGTAAAAAACACTGCACAGTAGCTGTGAGAAAATGTGAGAGAAGCAACTCTGCAGACACTAAAGTCAGTGATAAAGGAGAGGATGGAGGTGCTCCAGGCGCCGGACCAGAGATTCCCTAGCAGCCTGTGGAGAAGAGCATGGCGATGCAGGTTGTCTCCCTGCAGCCTATGGATGACCCCACATGGGAGCAAGTGGATGTGCCCTGAAGGAAGCTGCAGCCCATGGAGAACCCACGCCAGAGCAAGCTCCTGGCAAGAACTGCAGCCTGTAGGGGATCCCACAAAGAACCTTCCTCTAGTGAATTCCTGGTTGCCCCTTTTAGCACTGTGAAGCTGAGTTCCGTTTGCAGCTCTTGCCTGAGTGTTGCTGAAGGATTTGACCCATAATTAGCTGAATTACAGATACTGTACTTATAAAACCTTGCATTTGTGACAACTGGTGCAAATGTGTTTTCCCTGTAATTACTATAGAGAAATTAGGGGTTATATCTGATCAGTGAGTTAGGCTTCCCCGTTGGTCATCAATATGTTCAAAATGTCTGTAAAAGGAAATAAAAGGAAAATTTGTACACAGAAAGACAAGACAGACTATTGATTCAGAGGCTAATGGGTGTTCAGATCACCACTGAAGAATTTGGATTTAACAAGTCTGAAGGCTAAGGGGTGGTTAAAATGAAGCCACATTTTTCTAGTATTTCTAAACTGGAACACAGTCTTTTGCTTTGTTTAACTGATGATCTTGTCAGGTTTGTCACTGGCAGCATTCTGAAAAATAAAAGTACTGGAAATGAAACTGGACCATGTCTTTTCACTAAGCAGTTAACTGCAGTAGCAGTAGCTACTCCTTGCTAGGAAAAGTCTGCCAGCAAGCAGTACTGGGACCTGTAGCTTCCAACTCATTTCATCCCAGTGTGGCTTCCTGGGAATCTGTCAAAAGGCTTCCTCAAAATCTGTTCTTATTTTGGTATAAGTTTCTGGAATTGAAGGTGCTTCAGATGAAGCATGTTTAGCTCAATGAACCACCATTTTTCAACATACCCAATTTGTCAGAATTTTTTTTGACAACTCCATGTTCAACACCTTGCACATAGTGCTAAGTATTTGGAAAGGACAAATGCACCGATGTGAAGCTTTTCCATGTGAGTACTTGCCTTATGTCTGGAAGAAAGTACCATGCAAGGTATGCTAGAAATGCTAATTACAAAAAAAAAAACTTTTTGCTTTCTAAAAATAGAGAAGTCACCAGGGACCTTCCCTAACAAATGCCTTTAGTAACTAAACAACTTGAATTACAGAAGCATTTAGTTAAGACAACACTAACTGATCTACCATTAAATTCTTTACTAAAGGTAGTGTAAAATCCCTTAAAAATCCTCCAGCCATAAAATGTATGGTTTTATAAATAATAGCTATTTTTTACAGTTCTTAGTCCCATGGATGAAAACAAAAAAATTTATATTTTTCTTCCTTAGAATTAGTGCTAGAAAAAACAGTTGGAGGGGCAATGCCATTTACCAGGCAGGTACTCCAGCCATGAAGACAACTCAGAAGGTGATGAACCTTAAGTCCATTAGATATTTTCAGATAAGTTCAAAAGCCCTCTAAATTCAGTCATCTTTGAAGGGTTAATGACGAGCAAATGTTTCAATATTTTATTGTGTAATTTTGTCAGTGCTTCATCAGACTGATGTTCCATTGTTTTGGTCACACTCCTGTTAGCTTCAGTGGATGAGGATGAAATCTTGTGAGAGAAATCCACTTCATCATTAACTGCACCTAAACTCAGATCCTACTGCTGTTTCACATGAGTGACAACCATAGTAGTTGACCAGCACAGACCCTTGAAATTTAGGCCCTTTTCCGGTCTTGTTCCATACCTGGTATGTTTTGGATAAGATTTTCCACTGGAAGAAACTTATCTGCCATACTGATAGCAATGTTAACAGTTAATGTGTTCAAAGCACGTTAACCAAAGAATATTGCCACTGTCACCTGGTACCCCGTGTGTATTTTCATTGCATGTCTGGCAGTGTGAAAGTGGTTTACAAATCACTCCAATCCCAGGCACCATTTTCTAGTCCTTTAAAATCACCAATGTGTCAAACAAACATTAAAATAGAAGTAGATCTTTAATCTTTAGAAATCCAAGGATTAATCAAGATAAAACACTGCAGTATTTAGCGGTGCGTATATATATATAACTAAAAGCAGCAAGTACACTTTAGGTTGTCTATCTGTTTCACTTAGCTAGCAAACTGTAACCTTGTTGATATGATTTACTGCCTGAAATTCATTTATATGGCAGGATTCACAGGTTGAATATGCTTTTCTTGAGGGCAGTCTGGATGATGGAATGCATCTGTCTCTACAGGTCCATTCACTTCCTACAGGTTATGTTCAGACTCAGACTTTTGTCGTTACTGCTCCACGACTCTCTGATAGTTCATCACTTAAGCAGGATACCAGTTTGCAACATCGTGACTATAGGTTTATTGACTTCCCCTCCCCAACCAGAGAAGTGCTAATGTCTCTGTCTAGACACTGCATAGAAACTGCTAACATTGCTCCCAATATTTAAAGAAATCATTGACTCCTTCTGAGCTAGATACTTCTTCCTGATCAGGCTCAGCTTTTGGTAAACAAGCTTTTGTTTATGTAGACATTAAATTCATATAAAAATCCCTTGACAATCACACTTTGTAAAGTCATGTGTAAGGAAATACTGTATGCAGTTCATCAGATCATGTTTGGGAATGAACATAGTGGTGAAAAAACTTTTGTGAGTGATGATAGCCTTGAGGTAAGTGCCTGTAACTCTGGCTATGAGGTGTACTACGATCTTTAGGTTTTGTGTGATCTATAAACATAAAGAGTTAGAGTTAGAATATTGTTTTCATGAATACAGTGAGCCTGAAAAATATCATTTCAATCTCGCAGTGTTGGCATGAGTTAGTTTCTTAGAGATCACTATCAGTAGTCTCAGGAGTACTAATATAATCCCTTAGGATAATTTTCAAAGTTTTGTACCATTTTACCTGAAAATAAAGTTAAGTTACAAGTGGTCCTTCTTTGGAATATTCTACACCTGTAATGTCCTTTTCCTGGGCCTTCTGAATTTTGCTTGTTATCTGCTCCCCCCCGCTTTGAAATCCAGATTTCAGAAATGTTAAGACTACTGCTTTAATTTGAACTTTTAAATGTAAAGCTTCAGATTTCTGTGGGTCAGTGCACCCTTAAGAAAACAGAAATATGAAAAAAAAATGGTCTAACTAATAATTTTGTTTCAGGAATAATTCTTAGAAAATGTAAGTCAATGCATAACAAATTTGCTATTTCAGCCAGTGTGTTAAAAAGGAAAAGAAAATCAAAGCCTTAAAGCTAGAGTTTATTCATAATCATGAACTTCTGAACCAGGGGAAAAACCTTATCCGTGACTGCTTTGGTACTTCTGGAAAGCCAGCAGGGAGCTGGCAGCTGCAGAGGGGAATGCTACCCCTTCCCTGAGAGGTGGGCAGCTGCCAGGCACCTAGAGCAGGCTTAGCTTCTTCACTTTACTCCTGGGGCCCTACATGGACAAGGAGATGAAGTTTCACAGCCTAAAGCGCAGTCGTTCCAGTACACTGAACAAAGAATCAAGAACAAGAAAATCATCCCAATCCTGACACAGGTTTCATTTGTCAGGACTGGCAGCTCATAGCGCCTGATGTCGGTATCAAACCACAAAGACTGGGAAGTCTGCACAAGCCGAGCAGCTCTGAGCGGTAGATTATTTTTCTTAAGTGTAGGTGAGCACAGGCAGTGACAGAAATATTGGCTTCATTTATGTATTTTAATCTGTGTGCCCATCCTTTGAGGGTAACACTCACAGAAAGTTTTGGAAAATTAAAAAATCAAGGTTTCTGAAGCACTATGTAGGCACAAAAATTCACTCTGATTTCTTACAAATCCTTCAGTATCGGGGGACCCAGAAACTTCAAGGTCTCCAGCTGTCTTCAGCACCACCTCTTACAAAGCTTTTCCAAATGCTGACAATTCCCAGAAGATGCTGGATATCACTGCAGTGGTACAAGAGTCTTCGAGTGGAGAGCAGGAGGAAGAGCAGGAGGAAGAGAACGATGGCCTTGCTGGACTTGTCGAATGCAAGACAAAAGACAAACGGACTGAGGCATCAAGAGCCGAAGAGCTAACAAAAGAAGTAAATAACTGGTGCTTATCAGACAAAAGTAAGGGGGGATAGCCCATCACTGTAAACTCAGTGATCTGTGGGGCACCGCGGAGGCTGCGCAGCCAGAGATTGCTTCAGAGATTGCTTTGGACAAAGCACGGATGGCCCCCGAATACACATACCAAGATGCCCGCTCCGAAGGAGTGACGACACGACATTCCATGCCAAGAGCCAATCGATACACAATAATTGACTTAGTCCCACCTCGCAAAAAGATTTCCAAACATAAAAATTGGCACTTGAAAACTCTCTTTGGGAGGAGGAGCCAAGCGAGAACCTCACCTGACGGACAGGTCGACGGGCCTGAACCTCTCTTCCCCCCCCAAGAAGGGGTTCTACCTTTTTGGTAAGAGTCGCGCCTCTGACTTTGTCAGACGTACCCCCAGGAACACATTGTTAACTAAAGCGCTGAACTATTACTTTGAGCTCAACTTTTGTAGACAGTGAATTTATCAACGGCAATTCCGAATCTGTGATAACTGTCACTTGAATAAATTACCTATTGTTTCAACTTAGCGAAACTGTTTCAGTGAAAGTCCTTGGAAGGGCTCTGGCAGGCTAG
>Ga0065711_1047951_pt1 | contig 12058 bp, 19 predicted proteins | sample Hoacrofraction12_FD_59098 | JGI IMG/M metagenome (GOLD analysis project Ga0065711, IMG submission 59098) | Hoatzin crop microbial communities from Cojedes, Venezuela - Epithelial fraction 12 v2 (version 2) | ecosystem: Host-associated > Birds > Digestive system > Esophagus > Crop | place... | reverse complement strand
CAGCCCGGCCAGGGACGGGGCATCCCCCGCCTCTCTGGGCAGCCTGGGCCGGGGTCTCACCACCCTCAGCGTAAAAAATGTCTTCCTTCTGTCCTGGCTGAATCTCCCCTCTTTTGGTTTGAGACCATCGCCCCTCGTCCCACTGCTACAGGCCCTGCTAAGCAGCCCGTCCCCGTCCTCTCATCAGCCCCTTCGAGCACTGCACGGCCGCGGTGAGGTCTCCCCGGGCCCTGCTCTTCCCCAGGCTGAGCACCCCGACCCCCGCAGCCTCTCACGAGGAGGACGGTGCTGTGGCCCTTGTGCAGCGAGACCTTTTCCTTTTCCCACCGAGCTGCAAAGCCGGTGGCCGACGCAGGGGCTGTTCACTTGGCCGTTAATGCGGTGAAGTCATCACGGAGCAGCTCCTGGGGCTGCTTGTGTCCCGGTCACCGCTCCCTCTCGCCGGGTGTTGTGGAGCTGCTCCTCTGCCCACCGGCTTCCGCAGCGCCCGGCCCATTGCGGGGCAAACAGCCCCGGGCACCGGCGTGGGACTCCCCGGGGAACTCGCACTCACCGGGCTCCCCAGCTGCAGGACCACAATTAAACATAATGATTTCATAGCGTTTGGCTGAGCGAGAACCAGACATTTCTAGATAACAGCTTGCTTTCCCTTTTATTTGGCGTGTATTAGATCCCCGTATGGTCCCGAAAGCAGTTATTAGCACACGTGTGTTTTATAATTAGGTTTGTTCTGACGTATGCTATTCATTACATGCTTAAATTCAAACCTGGTAAGGTCTCGTTTCTCGGACAGGACAAAACCGTAGCTTCAGCCAACAGGAGAACTTGCCTGTCCCGACACGGTGCGTCGCAGAGCAGTGACGGCTGCCCCGCATCTGCCACCGGCCCCGACGCAGGCAGCCGTGCTGGGGTACCCAGTGCAGGGCAGCGCAGACCCAAGGCTGCCGCAGGGAAGGGCTCAAAGGCTCCCTGGAACGCAGCTCCGGCCAAGGCTGAGGCCTGGGCAATGTGGCCACCGACCTGCACCTTGTCCCGGGGCAAAGCCGAGCCGTCCCGGCTCCCCGAGCAGCGGCAGTGCCGACCGCGATCGCGCTTCCTGGCCCGGCACCACTCACACCTAGATCTGGGTCCCAGCCGCTGCTGAGCAAATCACCTCATTTCACTGGTCCTTCCCTTTGTGCAGGAGAAAACTTGGAAGAGAAGCTCCTGAATTGTTTTATAGACAATAAAACAACTTGCAGCTGCTCCCGTAGGTCCTGTGTGCGATCTGGCCAGCACACGCTGCTCGGGGCTGCTGGTTTCAGCGCCGCGGAGCTGCGGGTTTGGGGAGGACGCGCATCGAAGGGGCTGATGCACTGCGCCGTGCCCGCACCTCCCGGCTGGGCTCCGAGCCGGGGCTGCCTGGGCGCCTTTGCGGGGCTGGGGCTGCGGCCAGGCGCGGCTTCTCCCCCTTCAGCTCTCAGAGGGACAGAAGCGGTTTGGGAGGGCGCAGGGTGCCAGGCTGGGCTTCGTGCCGGGACGTGGTGCCTTGACCGGCTTCTCAGCCATTTCCTAAGCTTGGGGCTGACCTGGTATAGCGGCAGAAGTTGCTCTGGGTGAGACCAAGCGTTTTATTTTCAAATGTTACTAACGTCTCAGTCCCTCGCTGCTGCGCTCCCCGCTCCCGGCCCGGCCGCAGCCTGAAGCCCCGTCACCGGCTGCGACGCCCTGCACAGCCCTGCACGGGACCCCCCGGCCCCGCAGCGAGCCCAGCGCTGCTCTCGGTTCTGTCCCCAGCCCACGCTCCCTCTGCAAACAGCTCCAACGCCTCCTGGGTGCCCCTCGGCCACCCGCCACGGGCACCAGTGCCGAGCTGCACGTATGTGCCGGGCCGAGCTGGGTCCCCGCAGCTGGGGACGCTGGCAGCGCGCCTGCAGCGCCCGCTGACAGCACGGACCGAGCTCTCCGCCGGCAGCTTCCCCTCGGCCCCGGTGCTGGGGGATCAAGGGATTAACCTCCGGGGTGCCTCTGGGAAGGGGATAATCACCACCCCTTTGCTGCAGTCTCAGCTGAAAGCCAGGTAAAGCTGCTCCCTCCGTGCAGATGAAAGCAATGAAGATCTCAGAGCTGTGACACGCCACAGCGTGGGACTTGACTCTTCATTACTGAGTCACCCGACTGCAGAATTGATTCCATTTTCGCAGGGTTTATTGCAGTTCAAAGCCTGCTTAGCTCTCCCGTTTCATTGTCTGTGGGCTGTGGGTGCTCCCGCGACGGAGATCAAAGGAAGGGGAGCGGCGGAGGGGTCAGCGGGGGCTCGGGCTGCTCACCCCGCGCGGCAGCAGCTCGGGCTCTCGGCCGGGGCACTGCCCCGGACCCCTCGGCTCGGCCGTCCCACGCCGGCGGCAGGGGACGGGGAGGTGGGAGACCGGGACCACCGCAGGAGGGGTGCAGCTGGCTGGCGGGGAGGAGGTGAGAGCCAGACACTGATCTGCGACTGCAAACAATTAAATTCACACAACCAGGCCCATTCTTATGCACAACATGTGGCCTCTAATTAAGTTTTAAACATTTCATTTTCTGTCTTTTCCCCCCCTAATTTTCCATAGAAGGTAATTAGCTATCTTTTTTTTCTGTGGGTACATAATTAATTAATACTTTGTTCCTCGTGGCCAGGATCATACTGTTTTGATTTACTCAGTGTTAATCTTCTCCCAGCGCAATTACTCCCAGCTCTCGTGCTCCGTCGCAGGCGCAGGCAGGCGCAGCCCTGCCCGCGCCCCAGCCCACAGCCCCCGCACCCCGGGTCCCGTCCCAGCTCCCACCCGCACCCCCCGAGCACACCGGCCTCCCCACACCCCGCTGCCGGCAGAATCCGCCCCATCCACCCGCTGCGGGGACCGGCCAGCAGCCCCAGGATGCTCGTGGGGCGCGGGTGGGCACGCTGCGGGGGAGCGGGGTTGGGGGCTTCCCATGAGGGGGTGTTCATGGAGCCAATCCCACGGCCTGCGCAGTGCCAGGCACGGCGGGGACCAGTTCTCTGACGCCAAGTGTTTGCCCTGGTCTCCAGGGCCGTGTCCTGCAGCGGGCGCATCTCGGCACCGCGCAGCACCCGCCGTACGGGACGCGAGGCCGGCGGCAGGCCTGGCTCGGCGCTCCCGGAGGAGCAGGGGCTTGTGCTGCGCCGGGCTGGGACCAAGCCTTTGCCCTTGCCGTGGTGGACAGCGGTGCCGTGGCAGCTGAGCCCAGAGCTGTCCCCGGCGTGGGTCACCAGTGCTCTGCCCCTGCCCTAATTCTACCAGCAACCGGCCACTCCGGCTGTCAGTCTTGGTGGCTGGCTCGGCAAGCCACCAGCGCAGCCCCTTCTCATGATTAATAGTAATAATTAAATTCGTATCAAGCCACAGAGCACCGTCACGGGGCAGCACGGCAATAAAAGCCACTGTTGAGATGCTGGCAGCCCAAGAGGGATGAGCAGGCGATGCCCCAGCAGGCTCTGCTGATTCAGAGCGGGGTAAATCAGCCCGGTGTGCCCGGGGAAGCCGGCCCCGCCGCTCCCCCCTGCCAGGCACGGCGGGCCCCAGGGCAGCCATGAGCATCTCCTCCCACCCTGCCGCACGCTGGGCGAGGGACGGGCAGGCGGTGGGCACGGCTCCGCGCATGGCGGGTGCTTGGCCGAGGCACCAGCCCTGGCTGCTGCCAGCGCAGCAGCCGTCCGTCGGCACCGCAGAAAGCCCGGGCTGCTCGGGACGTGTCGGGGCCCATCACAGCCTCTGCCCACCGGGCACTGCCACGGCACGCAGCGCAGACAGGGCCGGCCCGCCCGCCGTGCGCCTCCGGCCAGCCTTTTGCACAAACACCTCCTTCGCCTCGTTGGCCCGGAGCCACCCCGAGCACCCTGCGGGCACCCGGCTGCAGCGTCCCAGCCCCTGCCCGGGCAGCGCCCTGTGTCCCCGGGCCTCTGGGCCATCCTCCGGGCTGCACCCGAGTAACCCCAGGACACCACGATCCACACGAAGCAGAGCAGAGGTCGCGGGTCCACCCAGGGAAAAAGCCCGAGCAACGTGCGGCAGGAATTGTCCTTGGCGGTGTTTGCAGTGAGCACAGCCCATCCGCCCCGCGCGGGCCACCGCGGGCGTGCGCTGCGCCCTGCGGTCACCTCTCTGCGCCGCGCGGCACCGCAGCATCGCTCGCCTCCCCCGTAAGGGCTCCATGACGCCAGCGAAGGGCTCTCATTAACAGAATATAATGTGCAGTGAAAATAATTGATGATCACCTTGTAGCAATTGATTACCTGTCTCCCGTAATGCTGCTCTGCTCATACACTCAGGGGCTGCTGCTTCTCCCTGCAGCGTCCGCACCGGGCGGCGAAGGCTGAGCGCAGAGCCACGGCCGCGGCGTCTGCCCGCTCCTGCCCGCCTCCCCCCGTGCCGCAGGCAGGGCCGCGGGGTCTGGGCCCGCCGCGGGGCTCAACCGGGGTGCTCAGGGCACGAGTGCAGGCAGAGAGTGCTCTGCCCGTGCCGGGCGCGAGCCCACAGCCAGCCCTGTCCTGCGGGCAGCCCGAGGAGGAAGAAGAGGAGGAGGAAGGCTTCCCCAACGGCCACGAGCTCCTCCTGCGGGTTCCTCCTGCTCCTCAGCTGCAAGCTGGGGCGTCTGGGTGATGCTGGAGGACGCGTCTCTGCAGCCATGGCTCATCTGAAAGCCTCTGTGGGAGCGGAGGTGGATGCTGCGGGGCTGCGGTCACTCCCATCCCCCCCAGCGAGGAGGTGGCAGCCGGCAGCGGCCACGTCCATGGCCCTGGCCATCCCATCACGTCTCCTTGCTGCGGTCCCGGCCAGCCCAGGCCGCAGGACAGACTGGCGCTTCCCTGGGCTGCCCTCCCTGCCCCGGCACAGCGCTCGCCTCTGTGGGCCGCCGGGAACGGCAGCCGCTGTTTGCAGAGCAGCAGCCCCGTGCGCTCAGCCGGAGCTGCATGCTCAGCAGAATCCAAATCTCCCAAAAAACCTGAACAAACTTCCTGGGCAGAGCAGGAGCCGGGCAGGGACCCAGCTCCGCTCCTCGTGCTTGTCACATGAAGCAGCTCTGCAGCCACGCTCCCCCGCACCGGGGATTGTGCCGCGTTGTGGGGAGGATTAGGCCGCTGCGGCAGGGTCTGCGTGTGGGGCAGCCCCCTCCCCACAGGCATCGGCCCCACAGGAGGGGACGGGGGCTGGGGCAGTAGGGCAGCCCAAGTGAGGATGCCTCAAGGCCACGGCAGAGCGGCAGCAGCTCCACAGCCCCTCCATCCTCAGGGGATCACCCCGTGACCTCCCCCCTCACAGCCCCCAAATCCCCTAAAACAGGGAGGAAGGGAAGGAAGGAGGGCAGCCCGCAGCCTGGCTGTCCCCGGCTGTCCCCAGCAGCTGGCCGGGGTTGCTGCCATCGGGCAGCAGCAGCTCCCAGCCGGTGGCTGGAGCAACTGCCCGCTCCCCTGGGAGCCCCCAAACCCCCCCTGCTGCTGCTGAGAATTTCTGGCCAGCAAACTCAGATGTTTGGGAAAACAAACTGCACGGGAATTAGCTCCCAAGTATTTCCTCAATTCTGCTTGCTATGAAGGGAATTTTATTCTGCTGCCCGCGGGAGGAAGGAAGGCGGCCGGAGCAAAGGAAATGTGTGCAAGCCCTCGGGGAGCTGGCTGCGCAGCGCTGCGGCGGGGGGGCCGGCCGGCCATGCCCGCACTGCAGGACCTCCTGGCCGGGGCAGCACCCCATCCCCAGGGGCTTTCTGCAGCCCTTGGCAGAGGTGCCACAGCAGGTAAGCAGGGCCTGGGGGTGTCCCTGGGACACCATCCCCGCAGAACGGCAGCTCTCCCACGGCACCCAGGGATGGTTCGAGCACCCCGCATGCGCTCAGGGTGCAGAGCCAGGGCTGGCCGAGCACCAGCACAGCCCTGCGCAGGGGCCAACGCCCCCCAACCCCACCAGCACAGGCACAGGCAGGGGTCCTGCCCGTTACGCCATGCCCCAGGGCTTACTCCAGCTCCCGTTTTACAGGTAGGCGAGGGGCTCCGAGCTGAGCACCGCTCTCGTAGTTCCCAGTGCTGCAGATTGTTTCTGCGAGCAAAGGTATCCGACTAAATATAGCCCCACTGCCTCTGCGAGCGGAGGCGGGAGGGAGGAACGGGGCAGAGCCAGCCCTGCCCGGCCAGGCTGCCGTGGGAGGAGAGGTTTGCCACAGGGCAGAGTCCATGCCCTGCCATGGAGCCAGCCCGGCCGCAGCACGCAGCCAGGGCCCCGTGCTCTGCCCTTACAAGCAGGGCTATTATAGGACTACTCGGCTGAGTCACTTTATAGCCTAATTCAGGGCAAGAGCAAGCTTCTCCTCCCAAACCCACACCCCCCCTCGTCCTTCACCTGCAGCTCCACAGCAGAGGATCCTGGGAGGTCCCACCAGAGGTCCCAGGGTGGTCCCAGAGCCAAGGCAGGGCTGACACCCAGCTCCAGGCAGCACAGCACAGTGGGGCAGGGCACGGAGGCCACCCTTAGTAAACATCCCAGGATTTACTACTGAAGTGCTCCCAGCCAGCCAAGTCCACGCAGCAGGAAATTATTCAAACGTTTTCCCTTAGAAGAGGGCTTGGCACCCTGCCCCGGCTGCACAAGCCTCTCCCAGCAGCCATGGTTACCGTAACGCCTGTGTCAGCTACAGCAGTACTGGGGCCCGGGGGGACAGGAGACCCCTGCCCAGCAGAGGTCGGGCGCTGGGAGCAAGGGGCTGGGCATGTCGCTGGCCGCAGAGGACAGCAGATGCTCCTCTCGACACAGGTATCATCAGTGCTCGGTGGCCATCAGCCACACACCCAGGGCCCCAGCGCAGAGCCCAGGACACACCCAAGCCCCCTCCTGCCATCCCCTGCCCCGGTGACCCCACCTGATGGGGGGACAGAGAGCACCCCACACGTGGAGGGGAACAGGCAGGGCTGGCAGCTCATCTGCACCTACACAAACAGGGACGAGGGGCAGCTCCTCAGGGTGGGCTCATGGCGAGCTGAACCCGCTGCCGCAGCTATGGCAGACGCCATTTATAATACAATTACTTGGCTTTACAGTACCACAGCTCAGCACTGTACAACAAAACCCTTTAACACTCGGTTGGCTTTATAAAGCTACTCTACAGTATGAAAACACCCCGACCTGCTTGCTGTGAGATTTGCATCAAAAGAAAGTCCAAAGCAGCCCCGCAGCCGAGGGAGCACAAGGAGAGCGGCCGCAGTGCAGCGCCTGACCCTGCCAGGGCCCCGGGGATGCTCCATCGGAGGCCATCGCTCACCAGCCAGGGCCAGGCCCGCAGGCAGGAGGGCTCCAGCACCAGAGCGCACGGCGAGACTCAGCTGCGGCCCTGCCAAACCCGACACAGCCCCGCCGTGCAGCTGGGGAGGTGGGAGAGGGGCACCCCACCCCGCCGGACGGGGACCGGCTGCCGCAGCCAGCGGGACCCGCTCAGGGGGACCTCACCCTGCTGGAGCAGCCCCACTCGCCTGCCCCCAAAACTGACCCTAAATACACATCGTCTGGCACACAGAAGTGTGATTCTAGGAAAGAAGTTCAACATTTGATTGGTAAATTGTAAAAAAAACCCCAAGTTTATTTGAAAAAAAACACAACAAACCTCAGCCTCTTACATGAATTCTGATCAACATTTACTAGAACTTGAGAGCCATTAACCTGCTCCACGTACGTTGAGATATTTTCCAGCACTAAAAAATATAAAATAAATACGTACAAATTCTTTCCTCCCCTTTACATGTCCTAGACGCGAGGGGTTCGGCATCCACCGCCTTAAGGTCTCAGTTGAACAGAAGCAAGTAGAAGAGGTTTCTCTAACAGATAAAAGAGCGAAAGCAGAAGGCCTGTCTCAGGGATGTACCATCGCAGCCGCCGCAGCCGGCCCCTCCGCTCTGCCCAGGGTCAGGCACCCACGACACCCCGCTGGGCGGACGGACTGGCGTCGGGATGCTCCGCTGGAAACTCACCCGCACGGAAACCAAGGCCAGCTCCCGACCCGGCACCGCAGCCCAGCCCCTGCGCCCACGCCCGCGCCAGGGAACCCAGCGCGGGGCTGAGATGAGGCCCCCCAGGGCAGAGCCGGGGGGACCCAGGGCTCCCCGGGAGGGCCTGGCCGCAGGGCCCGGGCCATGGGGGCTGCCGCAGCCCTGGGGCGGGCGGCACTGCCCAACTCGACCTGAACGTGTCCTTCCCCAGCTCGAGTATCCCATGAGAGTACAACTACTAAACAGGGATTTTAAAGAACTACAGTTGCTAACGTGTTTTCAGAACATACCTAAAGACCACCTACAGAGCCAGGAGGCACCCAGCACGGGAGCCGAGGAGCCCTGCCCCGCGCCCGGATCCCCCCTCCGGAGGGCCGCAGTAAGAAGCGTGTGAAGCAGTATTCATCCGGGGCTGGCCCTGAAGCCCATCGTGCTCCAACAAATCCAGTATCCTGCTTTTTATGGCTTTTTAACAACCAAACTCCCCCAAGCACACGCATACGCAAACTCCCCCCACCCCAAGCAGAACACAGAGCTAAAGCACGGTTTAGAGTTAAGGCTCATCCTGATTCAGCTAGATATGAAGACTGTAAGGCACGGATTAGTACATTCATGATACTGTTAAAAAGCCAGACTATAAAAAGCCCCCTGCCCCCGCCACACGAGGATACTGCACGTGTAGCCCTGTTACCTTTGTTGAACACAGATGGAAAGACAGTTCAGAGCCTGGTTAAAAATGAACACCTGATTTAAACACTTCTCACGGCCGCCCGGCGCCAGCGGAGCACTGCCCCGGCCACCACGCCAGGACACGGCACGTCCCCGACACTCCGGGATTGAGACCGGTCCCTCACATGTGGCTCTCCTCCTCCTTGACACCATCCTCCGCGCTCTTCTGAGGCGAGGGGGCCACATCGTTGTTTGCCTCTTTCTGCTTTTCAGCCTCGTCAACGTTGGTCTCCTCCTCTTTCCCTTCGTTCTTCGCCTTCTCCTCCGCCTTCTGCTCCTTTGCCACCAGGCGGTAGTTGATGCCCATCCCGATGAAGAGGTAGATCCCAGAGACGATGAGGATGATCCCGCAGGCCCAGTACGTGTACTTGTAGTCACCATACATGTCGTTGAGCTTCCCTGAGGGACAGAGAGGGGACAGCTTAGCGAGACATCCCCAGAACTGCTCCAGGTTGTGGAGATGGTCTCAAGAGCAGCCCAAGCCCATCACCCTCAGCTTCAGGCCTTCATTGCTCTCCCACTCCACGCCAGGGGCTCAGCCCCCACCTCCTCAACCACCATCCAAACACTGAGGCAGCCTCAGGGCTGGTCCTCAGCCCCTCGCCCCAGTGCCAAGGGCTGCCTGGGGATCCCGGCACCCCTCAGAGACCAGGCAGGATGGGCAGAGCACCCTGGGCACAGCAACCCTACCTAGCAGGGGGGGTCCGAGAAGCACAGGGCAGCACTCCACGATGGTCACCAGCCCGACAGCACTAGAGAACCGCTGCGCTCCCACCAGGTCCATCAGGGTCTCAAACAGGACTGAGCTCAGCCAGCCGAAGGCAAAGCCGAAGAAGCCAGCGTAAATGCAGAAGCCAGCGTAGGTGGTGGACATGGGGGCCAAGAGGTGGCACACCCCATTGTAAATCACAGAGATGGCAAAGAAGTACTGGACTCTGGGTCTGATCCACTTGGTGTTTGCCACCAGTCCCATAGAAGGTCTGGCCACCATGTCTACAAAGGCCAGGATGGAGAGCAGGAAGGCTGCAGACTCATTCGCAATCTTCTTGCTCTTTGCGTAATTGCTGAGGAAGACCAAGGGAGTGAACAGCCCAAAGAACATGATCACGTTGCCCGACAGATAGAGCAGGAAGCCCCTGTGCGTGAACAGGGACAGGTCCAAGAACTTGTTGATTGTCTGGAAAAATGTGCTCTTCTGTTTCTTGGTCTTCCCACCGATGAGGTCTGTGCTAGTGTCACCATCATCCTTTTTCACCGCCTTCCCAGCTTCCTGCAGCACATCCTTAGCGGCCTCTTTCTTCAGCTGATCTGGCTTTGGGCCTATGGGCCGCATCAGGGATCCGGCGACGCAGCAGTTCAGCAAGAGACCCCCGAGGATGAGGAAGCTGCCACGCCAGCCAAATATGCCGAAGAAGAGCTGGTTCACAGGTGCCAGGGTGGAGAGGAACACGGGGCTGCCCGCCATCGCCAGCCCGTTAGCCAGCGGACGCTTCTTGAAGAAATATTTGCCAATCATTGTTAGGGCTGGGTTCAAGTTAAATGCAAGTCCAAGGCCTGAGGGAGAGAAGAGGAAAGACAAGGGGCTCAGCTCCACCACCCCACAAGCCAGCAGCGCCAGCAGAAGGGCTGGTGGCACGAGCAGCAGCAGAGTGTCAGTTCCAGGGGCTTCCCAGCTGCATTAACTCCCCCATCTCACAAGCGGCACTCCAGCTCGGGAGGAGGCACATGGGCAGCAGCGAAGCCGGTCGTAGGAACTGGGGAGCTGAAAGGGGAGCACTGCCCTGGCTCGTGACAAACCTCAGCCCGGGGCAGGAACAACAGACGCTCTCTGCCCTCAATACCAAACGCCAGTCCCGTGTACAGGCACAGTGCAGTCTCTCCACATTACGCCACCGGCCCATCTCTTGCTGGAATACAGGGCAGGGATCTAGGATTTATGCAATCCATTGCAGACATTCCCTTGCTGCCTCTGGAGAGGCCTTCCCTCCGCTGCAGCCCCGTCAGGGCAGAGCTGTCACTTACCCCCCACGACCCCGACGCAGAAGTAGAGCTCCTCCACCGTGTTGCAGAAGGAGGCTGCGATCAGCCCGCACCCGGAGAGGCACCCGCCAGCGATCATGATGGGCCGGCTGCCGTATTTGTTCACCAGGACGCTGCTGATGGGACCTAGGAAGGCGAAGGAGAGAAGGCGTCTCTGCGTGAGAGACGAGACAGAGGCACACAAGCGCACCGGCGGGTTATTGCCACAGGCTTCCAGCTTTCACAGTGACCCTTCCCCAGCGAGGGAACTGGGCTAAGGGGGAAGCAGCGGAGGTTCAGAGGCAGCTGGAGATAAGAGTCACATTTAGTTCGAGCACAGAAAGCTCAGGCTTCTGAGCAAGCTGCCTTCCGTGGGCTAAACCAGCAGCTGCCCGTGCACCAGCTGCCCCCAGGGAGCGGGGTGTGGGATGGGGTGAAGCCACCGGCCCCGTGCTCTGCTCTGGGCTGGGGGCTTGGAGCAAAGCAAGTGCACAGCAACTGCCCGACTCCAGCAAGAGGTTTCTGATCAAGACCAGACAAAGCTGTGAAGAAAACAGCTTCAACAGGCGCAGGCGAAGCTCCCCAAGGGCTCACGGCGGAGCGGCACCGCTGCCCTGGGAGAAGGGGTGCTTCTGTTTTCACTGCTACCCCTGCAGCAGCAAGCGCCCAACGGCTCCGCACACCCGCCTTTCAAGTGCTTCATTATCAGGAGCTTTAATCAAACGCAAACAGTGATTAGATACAGCAAAGCATGCTCTACAGATACTAAAATGTGTTTAAATAAACTGAATGGACATCCATTGAATATTAACAGACCTAGTTTTGCCATTAACAGATAGCAAGGTTGTCAACATGTTATTCATGGGTCCTCAGATGCTACTTGACCTTTCTGCCCAGTTCAAACAAAGCCTGGAGAAGCTTACAGCAGCCCTGCTGCCGCAGAGGCTCCCCCGGCATCCCGCTCTCCAGAGCCGCTGCGCTGCCTGCGTGCCAGCGGCTCCGGCCTGATGCCACCAGCAAGCCAGAAAGGGGCCGTGCCCCTGTTCCCATGAGAGGCGGCAGCAGGGCCCAGGGGCTGTCACATCACCCCAAGCCCCACACACTTCTCCGCAGAGCGGTCAGCACTTTGCAGGACCTGCACCTTGAACTCAGCAACGCGATGTCCCTGGACAGAGTCTAAAGGCAGTGACGACCTTGTCTCCCTCCGGGAAGTCGAGCCCGGAGCGGCAGGCTCCAAGGGCAGCTCGCACAAAGCCACCCCGCTGGGCAGCACAATCTACCTGGGTGGCAATCCCCCCCCCC
>Ga0065711_1047948_pt1 | contig 12059 bp, 12 predicted proteins | sample Hoacrofraction12_FD_59098 | JGI IMG/M metagenome (GOLD analysis project Ga0065711, IMG submission 59098) | Hoatzin crop microbial communities from Cojedes, Venezuela - Epithelial fraction 12 v2 (version 2) | ecosystem: Host-associated > Birds > Digestive system > Esophagus > Crop | place... | reverse complement strand
GAGCCTGCTGCAGCTTCCTGATTAGGTGTTGTGTCTATATTCAGTTTTCAATTTTCAGCCACCGGAAGATGGCTTATTTGTCGTGTCATACAGTCTTTTTCTATCCGCTACCTTTTTGTTTCAAACTTGAAATCCTTTCTATACATTTTCTATACATTAAATATATTGTTCGTAAGGCTTACTTCGGCAGGCTGCTGTCGAGTATCATATCTGTCAAGTGCTCCTTCCGGAAGTTTCTCGGTGAGCAACCGTACTTCTTCTTAAATATATCCTTAAAGTAGTTGCTGTCACTGAAGCCCGAGTTTATGGCTATGTCTGTGATGGAGTGGTTGGTGGACAGCAGCTCATCCACGGCATGCTTCATGCGTACACTCAGCAGATAGTCCCTGAGACATACGCCGGTAACCGCATGAAACTTCTTGCCGAAGTAGTTGGGACTCAGCCCCGACAGATCAGCCAGTTCACTCGCGTGTATGGGCTGACTGAAGTGCTCATTTATATAGTGGATGGCGGCAAGTATGGCAACATCCGACGGATCGGTATGAGCACTGTGTGATGTGTCGAGAAACATGGCATAGCGGTTACAGTACAGGAAAAGCTGCTGGAGCAGAAGTCTCAGCATGGTTGCCGTTGAGGCGTCATCAAGCTTATCCTCACCGAGCATCTGATCCAGAACATTGTGTGTCTGATCCCTGTACGCTCTCGGAATGTGTATGACACCAATATGTAGGAAACGCTCATCCAGATTATCTATGAACGGAATGCCGTTATTGCATAAATCTGTATACTTGAAATAAATGTTTATACGTATACACTTAGTTACGTACTTTACGTAGTGATTCATGTTGGGCGGGATTACCATGAAGTCTCCGCTCTTTAGCTCATATACGGAGTCGTTGATGTAGAACTCGCAGCTGCCGTGACGCACATAGTAAAGCTCATAGTACGAGTGAAAGTGGTTCTTAACAGTTATGAAATCTGCATTTCTGGTAAGAGTATTTACATAGATTCTGTCTATGTTTCTGTCTGATGTTCTCATGTGGTTCCTTCTAAAAATCTAATCTATAAATCTAAAAACTATCCTGAAAATTTTTATAAAGCTTCCGATCTTGATGCCTTTTGCAAATATCTGCTTTAAATATGTAAGATTATCTGTGTTTTGCTGCGATACACCTTGTATATGACTGTCGTAATCGCGCATTTACTTCTGTGCATTTTAATGCATGCGGTGGCTTTGCGACAGCATGTTTTCGTTAAAACTGTGCAAAGCTTAAAGAAACCTTACATACGTGTTTCAGAAGCGTATCAATACGCTCTGTTTAATTGAAAATATGGGCTTTGTCTGCTATAATTTACGAAGTTTGTGAGATTAGTTTGCACGTGAAAACCCTTACATTTGCTATTATACATAAAATATGGCAAAAAAACAGTGTTTTTTGAGAAATTTTATCTAAAAAAAAGTAGATTAGATAGTTCAATTAACCTATTATGTACGAACATCACAAAGAAACGCCGAAAGGCAAATATCATTTCATTATGAGGGGGTAAAACCAACATGAAAAAGAAGTTTCTTAGCATGATGCTTGCTACAACTATGGTTGTAACAGCTCTTGCAGGATGCGGTTCTTCATCAGAGGATACCACATCAACAAGCACAGATGATTCAGCAGCAGAGACAACTACGGCTGAAAGCGCAGCAGCAGATGATTCAGCAGCAGACGATGCTACAACAGATGACGCTGCAGCAGATTCATCATCTTCTTCATCAGACTATGAGGAGTGCACACTCACATTTGACTGGTGGGGCGGAGATTCCAGACATGAGGCAACACTTGCAGCAATTGAGGCATTTGAGGCTAAGTATCCCGGAATCACAATCGAGTACAACTACGGAGCATGGAGCGACTGGGAGACAGCTAAGGCGGCTGAGTATGTATCAGGCAACAATCCTGACATTCAGCAGACAAACTTTGACTGGATTACAAAGTATGATGCAAACGGAGATGTATTCCTTGACCTGAACACTGTATCGGATACACTTGATCTTACACAGTATTCATCCAGCACACTTGTTAAGGCTACAGATTCAAAGGGTGGTCTTGCAGGTATCCCTGTATCACTTACAGGTCGTACATTCTACTGGAACAAGGCAACATTTGAGGCAGCTGGTCTTGAGACACCTACAACACTTGAGGAGCTTATGGCAGCAGGCCCTGTATTCCAGGAAAAGCTTGGTGATAACTACTATCCTCTTGTAGTTGGTGCTTATGACCGTGCAATCCTTGTTGCATTCTATGAGCAGGCTCAGACAGGACTTCCTATCATCGACGAGGGTGGTAACTTCACACTTACACAGGATCAGCTTAAGGAAGGTCTTGAGTTCATCCAGTCACTTGAGGATGCACACGTTATACCTCCTGTATCATACATCGATGGCGAGGGTGCTGATTCTATGGATAAGTCAGCAAGATTCATCAACGGTGAGTATGCAGGTATCTTCGAGTGGGATTCTTCATCCGCTAAGTACATAAGTGCACTTGGTGACAACGGTGCAAACCTTGTAGTTGGTAACGAGCTCATGGATATGGGACCCAACGGTTCAGGTGTTTACACAAAGGTTTCACTTATGTTCTCTATAAGCGCAACAACAGAGCATCCTCATGAGGCGGCTCTCTTCCTTAACTACATCCTCAACGATCCTGAAGGTGTAGCTCTCATGGGTACGGAGAGAGGTATCCCTGAGTCATCTATAGCTTATGAGACACTTGAAGCAGCTGGTGCTATCGACGCTATGACAGCAGCAGCACATGAGGCAGTTATGAGTGCAGATCCTATGTACTGGAATCCTAAGTTCGATGATTCAGTTCTTAAGGGTGACACAGCTATGTACAATACAGTTTACAATCAGCTTTCATACAAGATGGATGCTTCAGGTAAGGAGTATACAATCGATCAGGCAGCTGAGGATCTGTATGCAGCATACATCCAGGTTTGCCAGTAATCTGATATAAAAGTTAATATACCGGGCACAAGCCGGTACATAAGAACAATCATTACACGTGCCTGTCAGATTATGTCTGACAGGCGCTGTTAATGAATAGACACAAAAGGGCTCTGGAAGCTTTTATATACTTGGTAGGGATATATAAAAGCTTGCAGGACTAAATAAGAGAAAAGGAGAGAGAAAAGTGAGTGGGAAAGCACAGGTAGTTAGCTCGTCTAACAGCAACACTAAAGTTATCAAGAGACCGCCGAAGCAGCCCTTCAGCTTTAAGAGAATGTGCAAGAAGAATATAGGTTTCTTCTTCATCATCCCCTGGCTGATCGGATTTATCGTATTTAAGGCGTATCCCTTCATTTCATCACTGTACTACAGCTTTACTGATTACAACCTGTTCAAGGGAGTAACCAAGTATACACTGCAGAACTACATTGATGTATTCACAGTAGCGTCAGAGAAGCAGGCGCTTTTAGTAACATTTAAGTATGCATTTATGACAGTACCTCTTAAGCTTATATTTGCACTGTTTATAGCATACATCCTTAACTTCAAGCTTAAGGGAGTTAAGTTCTTCCGTACAGCATACTATATTCCTTCAATCCTTGGTGGATCAGTAGCTATAGCAGTTCTCTGGAAGGCACTCTTCAGCGATGACGGTCTTATCAGATCGGGCTTCGCAGCAATCGGTATCGATGCACCGCACTTCATGTCAGATCCCAACTGGGCACTGTTCATGATATGTCTGCTTCGTGTATGGCAGTTCGGTTCTGCCATGGTCGTATTCCTTGCGGCTCTTAAGGGAGTTCCCGAGGACCTCTACGAGGCAGCTGCTCTTGACGGGGCAAGCAAGACAAAGCAGTTCTTCTCGATTACCATACCGCTTATTACACCGGTTATCTTCTATAACCTCGTAACACAGCTGGTACAGGCATTCCAGGAGTTCAACGGACCTTACATCATTACAAAGGGTGGTCCTCTTAATTCAACAACACTTATGTCATTGCTCATATACAACAACGCCTTCTCTTCATACAACATGGGTAAGGCTAACGCTCAGGCTTGGGTACTGTTTGTAATCCTTATGATATTTACAGCTATATCCTTCTGGAGTGAGAAGTATTGGGTATACTATGCAGATGAAGACGGGAGGTAGTTAGGATGTCAGAGAATAATTTTAACGATCTTAATGACGAATTAAATGAATACATGGCTGAAACTTCTTCCGATATAGATGCTGCTAAGTCTGATGCAGAGAAGTACGGAACAGAGATTGGAACTCAGTTCGATGAGCCCGTAAGCATGGTCGGGGATGTTTCAAATGTTGTCAAGTCCGGACCCAAGGTGGTTAGTGCAAACGGCGAGTCCAAGCAGAGACAGATAGTTGTTCGTACATCAGAGGAGGGCAACAGAGTAAGAGCCCGTCTCAGAAGAAAGAGAAGAATCAGCGCAACAATCAGATATGCAATACTTATAATTGTCGGTATCATCATGATCTATCCACTTATCTGGATGGTTGGAGCTACCTTCAAGGAGAATTCCGAGATATTCACAAGTATGAATCCTATACCACTTAAGGCAACACTTCAGGGTTATAAGGATGCTATGAAGAGCTATGGTGGTAACATCAATATCTGGAAGTCAATGCTTAACACATATTCATATGTTATCCCTGAGGTTATCTTCACAGTTATATCCTCAGTACTGACAGCATACGGATTTGCAAGATTTAAGTTCAGAGGACACAAGGTACTCTTCGCGCTTATGATGGCTATGCTTTTCCTGCCTCAGGTAGTACTTAATGTTCCTCAGTACATGCTCTTCAACAAGTTCGGATGGATTGGTTCAAAGCTTTACCTGCCTCTCATCGTTCCGACTATGTTTGCAACAGAGACATACTTTATATTCATGCTTATCCAGTTCCTTCGTAATATCCCTACGGATATGGAGGAAGCAGCTAAGATCGATGGATGTAACGTAATGCAGACACTTACCAAGATTATAGTTCCCATGCTTATGCCTGCTATAGTATCGTGTGCACTGTTCAAGTTCATGTGGTCATCAAATGACTTCCTTGGACCTCTGCTCTACGTAAATACACCGGCTAAGTATCCTGCTACAATATTCGTTAAGCTTTCTATGGATAGTGATGCAGGCTTCAACTGGAACAGAGTACTTGCAACATCACTTATATCTATTATGCCGAATATCATCGTGTTCTTCCTTGCACAGGATCAGTTCATCGAGGGTGTTACGGCCGGAGGAGTAAAAGGTTAATGTTGAAGGGAATATTTAACCCTGACAATGTAGTTTTCAGATTTATAAACAAGGTCGGATGTATATGGTTACTTAATATACTTTGGCTTGTTTGTTCCCTACCGATCTTCACGATTGGAGCTTCAACAACTGCGCTTATATACAGTTGTATGAAGCTCCGTCATGATGACGGGTATACCTACAAGAACTTCTTTAAATCATTCAAGGACAACTTCAAGCAGGCAACGATTCTGTGGCTGATATATCTGCTTGGCGGCGGAATCATTGCTGTTGGACTGGTGTTCTGGAATCAGTCAACTCTGCCTTTTGCGAAGATTGCATGGGCGGTTGTACTGGCTATAGCGATTGCATACTGTATATCGTTTCTCTATGTATTTGCAATTCAATCAAAGTTTTATAATCCCATCAAGGATACTATTAAGTATTCGGTATGGATGGCATTTCTAAATATATTTGAGACGCTGCTGATGCTGCTTATAGTAGGCGCAGTGGCTTATCTGAACCTTACCAAGACATTTATAGTCAACTTTGTGACGCTGAATATAGGCGTAGGGCTTGTTGTATACTGGTTGGCACCTCACTATGAGAAGGTGTTCAACAAGTATATACCTGACGATATGAAGGTTGACTATTCCTATGATCCTGATTATGTGGACCTGGACATTAAGGATGTTGACGGCGAGATAAATGCCAAGAAGGACAGAATAGTCGGTCGCAGTAAGGGTGAGGAAGCTGATGAATCAGCTCAGAAGACACAGTAATTTGAGAAGATAAAACATACGGAGGATAGAGATATGCAGCTTGGAATAAGATTACACGATTCGGAAAATCTTCCTCTGGAGCAGAGACTTGCGGCGGTTAGGGCGCAGGGCTTCACATGTGCGCACATAGCACTTGCCAAGCTCGGAAATGTACCGGCCACGAATACATCTATGACACCCGGTTATGCTACATATCTGAGAAGGACGTTTGAAACGGCCGGTATCGATATAGCAGTGCTTGGGTGTTATCTTAATTTAGCCCATCCGGATCCGGTTAAGCTCCACGAGCTTCAGCAGCGCTATATAGCTCACATGAGATTTGCGTCACTGCTCGGATGCAGCGTGGTAGGAACTGAGACCGGCTCTCCCAATGCTGAGTATGCCTTTGATATAGAGGCAAGCAGGACTGAGGAAGCACTCGAAACATTTATAACAAATCTTAAGCCCGTGGTTAAGGCCGCTGAGAGCTTTGGAGTGATTGTGGCTATAGAGCCGGTATACAAGCATATAGTACACAGTCCGGAGCGTGCCAGTAGAGTACTCGATGAGATAGAGTCACCGAATCTTCAGATTATATTTGACCCGGTGAATCTCCTGCATCCCGATAATCTCGACAGAAGAGACGAAATACTCGGTGAGGCGATGGACCTGCTTGGCGATGACATAGCTATCATACATCTTAAGGACTATGTGCTTGAGGATGGTGAGATGAAGGCCGTGGGCTGTGGCTTCGGTGAGATGAAGTACGACGATATAGTGAAGTTTGCAGTTGAGAAGAAGCCTTATATACAGGCTACACTTGAGAACACTAAGCCGGATACGGCAGAGCGGTCGAGACTGTTTATAAAGAGTATTGAAGACAAATACTGTATGTAAATCGACGAGGACAGTATAGGGCTATGAAAAAAGCTATCACTGTTATGAGGAAGAGCTTCGGGAGATATTTAGATTCGAATATTTAGATTCGAATATTTAGATTCAAATGTTTAGATTCAAATAGAAAAGAAAGACTTCGAGGTATAAACGAACAGAGGTGAGAGCACCCCGGTGCTCATAAAAGTTTACAGGGGATAGGTACGGAATATGACAGCAGAGGTAAGTAAGCAGATACAGGATTATATACATTATCTTCTTGAAGGTTCTACAGCAGAGATGCCGATGTGGAATATGGAGAAGGTGCTCAGCGGTAAGCCAAACAAGTGGAACTATATAGACGGCTGTATGATAACAGCTGTTCTGTCTCTCTACGAGATAACGGGAGATGAGAGATACTTCGAGTTTGCGAAGAGCTTTGTGGATTACTTCATCACGGAGGATGGAGATATAAACACATACTCGGTTGATGAGTATAACCTCGATAATGTAAATGCTGCGCGTAATCTCTTCGCTATATATGAGAAGACACAGGACGAGAAGTATCTGAAGGCCATACGCCTTGTGAGAAGTCAGCTCGATACTATGCCGAGAACGAAGGAGGGAAACTTCTGGCATAAGCAGATATATCCCAACCAGGTATGGCTTGACGGACTCTACATGGCACAGCCCTTCTACATGGAGTATGAGGTTAAGTTCGATAATATGCGTGAGTGCTCGGATATCATAAGACAGTTTGAGAATGTCGAGAGGCTCATGAAGGACAGAAGAACAGGACTCTACTATCACGGCTACGATGAGAGCAGGGAAATGTACTGGGCAGACAAGCTGACAGGCTGCAGTGCAAACTTCTGGCTTAGAGCTATCGGATGGTTCTCCGTGGCACTGGTTGAGACGGCTCGTGTTACACCGGAGATGCTTTACTACGAATACAGATATCTTCAGGGGCTTCTGGAGAAGCTGATAGATGCACTTATACCCTATCAGGCAGAGGACGGCATGTTCTATCAGGTGGTGGATAAGGCAGGAGTCGAGGGTAACTACCTCGAAACCTCGGGTACAGCCCTTATAGCATACGCAATCCTAAGAGGCGTAAGACTCGGATTCCTCTCGCCTGAGTATGAGAAGTACGGGCTCAAGGCATTTGATGGAATCGTGGACAGATACCTCTCCAGAAATGAAGACGGCACACTTAATCTCGGAGGTATATGCCTTGTGGCAGGTCTCGGAGGTAAGGATCACAGGGACGGCTCCGTGGAGTACTACCTCAGCGAGCCGGTGGTGCAGAATGACGCCAAGGGGGTGGCACCCTTCCTGCTCGCATATACAGAGATTATTCGAAGAAATATATAATAGAGATGTTCGGGGATAAGGGATATGGGATTTCAGATTATCGAAATATTTAACAGAAGTGTAACTATCGAGAGATTTAACGGAGACTGCTTCAAAACTGAGGATGTATGCCAGGTTTATCTGGATGACAAGCCCATCATGAAGACGTGCAAGAATGTATTCTCAATCTACGGTCTCAAGCCAGACACAGAGTACTCTGTAACTATCGAGTACAGAGGACAGAGGAAGACGAGAACATTTGTGACGGAGAGGGAGAGCTATCTGCTGGATGTTACAAAGTTTGGTGCTGTGGGAGACGGCACGACAGATGACACTGTTGCCATACAGGCAGCTATAGCTGCGTGTCCGGAGGATGGTACAGTGTATCTCCCGAAGGGGATGTATCTATGCTCACCGCTTTTCATGAAGAGCAACATGACACTTTTATTTGCTGAGGGTGCCATGCTTATCGGACAGAGTGATAGGGATAAGTATCCGATACTTCCGGGTGTTGTGAGAAATATCTACGATAACAACCGCGAGCTCAATCTTGCAAGCTGGGAGGGTAATCCTCTCGATAGCTTCGCATCGCTTATAACAGCAATTCATGTTGAGAATCTGAATATCATCGGTCAGGGAACCATCGACGGTAATGCCGACAGCGGTGACTGGTGGCAGTATCCGAAGCAGAGGATAAGAGCCTATAGGCCGAATATAGTATTTCTGAACAGATGCAGAAATGTAAGGGTGCAGGGAGTTAAGATATGCAACTCACCCGCATGGACTGTGCATCCGTACTACTCGGATAATGTGAGCTTCTCAGATATAGAGATTTGTAATCCCTACGACTCACCGAATACCGACGGCTTCGATCCGGAGAGCTGTGAAAATGTGAAGCTCATCGGTGCGAGGATATCTGTCGGTGACGACTGCGTGGCTATAAAGAGCGGTAAGTACTACATGGGACAGAAGGCATACAAGCCGACCATAAATGTCGTCATAAGAAACTGTCATTTCGAGCTTGGACACGGCAGCATAACGATAGGCAGCGAGACAGCGTGCGGCGTCATGGATGTAAATGTAAGCCAGTGTATCTTCTCTGAGACTGACAGAGGTATCAGACTGAAGACGAGACGTGGACGCGGCAGCAGAGCATTTATAGATAATATCAAGGCAAGCAATATCGTGATGGATAAGGTTCATATGCCTGTTACGGCAAACATGTTCTACTTCTGTGATCCTGACGGACACAGTACTGAGGTGCAGGATCAGAACCCCAGAGAGGTTGATTCGAAGACGCCGAGAATCGGACTGCTTAGCTTCGAGAATATGAAGTGTACCGGTACGGATGCGGCATTTATGTGTGTGTACGGATTGCCGGAGATGCCGATAGAGAGAGTGGTTATCAAGAACGTAGAGGCAGAGTTTCTTCCCGGGGCAGAGAGGAAGCCTGCCTGTCCGATAATGATGGATGACTTCCCGGAGATGTCGGGAGTCGGAATCTATGCCAAGAATGTGCGCGAGCTTGATATAGACGGTGTTACTATTAAGGGAAGTGCAGATAGTGATGTCCGGCTATGTAACGTTAAGGTTCAGAACATCGACGGGCTGACATTTACTGATTAAATAAAAACTTATGATATGTGGCCGGAGCCTGTTCGTGTGGATGGGAATCCGGCCATGTGTGAATCGGGCGGTGTAAAGGATGTTGTAAATATCGTACAGCATGGGGATAGAAGCAGTATAGTAGTAGAATAGCAGCGGGATAGCAGCAGAGGAGGTACGGACTATGGAAATGTTTGATCTGATAACACTGGGTGAGATAATGCTGAGACTTTCTCCTCCCGGGAACGAGAGAATGTCGAGAGGTGATGTGTTTGAGAAGAGAGCCGGAGGTTCAGAACTGAATGTGGCTGCCGGTGCAGCACTGCTGGGGCTTAGAACAGGTGTTATATCTAAGCTTCCCGAGAACGCTCTCGGAACATTTATAAAGAATCGTATCAGATTCGAGGGTGTGTCGGATGACTATCTGATATATGACTCGGACAGTGAGGCAAGACTCGGTATCTACTACTATGAGGCTGGTGCGGCACCGCGTAAGCCCTCGATAGTATATGACAGGCGAAACTCATCATTTACGAAGATAAGTATGGATGAGATACCGGAGGATATATATAAGTCCACAAGGATGTTTCATACGAGCGGCATCACACTTGCACTATGCGACGGTGCGAGAGAGGTTGCAACGGAGCTGATTAAAAGATTCAAGCAGGCCGGAGCGATGATATCATTTGATATGAACTATCGTGCAAATCTGTGGAGCGAGGAGGACGCAAGGACTGCGATAGAGGAGATATTGCCCTTTGTGGATGTGCTCTTCGTGTCGGAGGAGACGAGCCGGCGCATGATGCAGAGGACGGGAACGCTTGAGGAAATCATGAAGGGATATACTGAGAAGTATCCCGTGAAGATAGTCTGCACGACCATGAGAACTGTGAAGAGTCCGAAGAAGCATGACTTCACATCGATGATATACAGTGCTGAAACGGGCAGCTATCTCACTGAGAAGCCCTACGAGGACATAGATGTAATCGACAGGATCGGCTCGGGTGATGCGTACGTGGCAGGTGCGCTGTACGGGTTGCTGAAGTATGGTGACTGTAATCAGGCGCTTCGCTTCGGAAATGCTTACTCAAGCGTGAAAAACACAATCCCCGGAGACCTGCCGGCAAGTGACCTTCGCGAGATAGAGGGCATCATCAAAAATCACAATGCGACGGGTATTGTGAGTGAGATGAATCGGTAAATGTTTTGTGTTGTAATGATATGGAAATGTGTCGCCGCGTAATGCGGCGACTTATTTTTTGTTCGCGTAAGCAATGAGCCAAATAGAATTTGCCAACATCGGTTGGCATCAGTATAATGAAAAAAGAATGTATATGACTAAAGGAAGAGAGGATTGACATTGATCAGATTGTATTTAGATAACTGCTGTTATAATCGACCGTATGATGATCAGACTCAGATAAGAATAAATTTGGAAACACAAGCAAAGCTATATTTACAGGAAATGATACGTGATAAAAAGGTTGAGTTAGTAACATCATATGTTCTGGATTATGAAAACAGTAGAAGCAGATATGATATACAGAGGAAAGCTATAAAACGGTTTATGGATGAAAACAGCACCATATATGTTGGTGCTGGAAGAGTACAGGAAGCAGAGAATATTGCAAAAGAAATTCAAAAAACAGGAGTAAAAGAGAAGGACTCGTTACATTTGGCATGTGCCATTATAGCAGAGTGTGATTATTTTATATCCACTGATGATAGGCTTTTGAAGTATACATCTGATAAAATGCAGTTGTTGACACCAACGGAATTTATCAGAAGACTGGAGGAACTATGAATAATACTGTAGAAATATATGACAAAGGACTTGCGTGTTTGATTGAAAAGCTTGGAGTTGTACAGACTGAGAAGTTTATTGCGGTCGTTAAGAGAGAAAACTTTGATTATACAAGGTGGCAAAGAGAGTATTTTGATTCTGTGCCGGAAGGCAGTTTCACAAGTGAAGCATCGGAGTACGCAAAGACTAATCCATATAATGGCAGCGGAAAAGAAATATAAAGGAATAAAGGATATGACATGATACGGATTCTCTATATCTAAAAGTGACTGCCGATGGGGAAAATATTGTTGTTGACGCCCAGCCGAAATGGCTTTAGATAGCTCAGCTTGTTTGTCACAAGTTTGCTCTGTATAATGTCATAAGTTTAAAAGAAAGGAAGGCTCCGGAGCTTCCTCTCTTGGCTGGG
>Ga0065711_1047943_pt1 | contig 12059 bp, 2 predicted proteins | sample Hoacrofraction12_FD_59098 | JGI IMG/M metagenome (GOLD analysis project Ga0065711, IMG submission 59098) | Hoatzin crop microbial communities from Cojedes, Venezuela - Epithelial fraction 12 v2 (version 2) | ecosystem: Host-associated > Birds > Digestive system > Esophagus > Crop | place... | reverse complement strand
ATATCTGAAGGGTGGGTGTCAGGAGGATGGGGCCAAGCTCTTTTCAGTGGTGCCCAGTGACAGGACAAGGGGCAATGGGCACAAACTGAGGCACAGGAAGTTCCGTCTGAACATGAGCAAGAACTTCTTCCCTCTGAGGGTGACGGAGCACTGGAACAGGCTGCCCAGGGAGGTTGTGGAATCTCCTTCTCTGGAGATATTCAAGACAAGGACAAGGTCCTGTGCAGCCTGCTGTAGGCGACCCTGCTTCGGCAGGAGGGTTGGACTAGATGACCCACAGAGGTCCCTTCCAACCCCTACTATTCTGTGATTCTCTTTAGGGGGAGAAGGAAACAGGAGATGGCAGAGGAGAAGCCATAAAACAAACACTGCATGCTCAGTACTGTAAGTACTTACGCTTTTGAGAGATGGAGCATCTTAACTGAAGAATCCGTCAAAATTAGCTGCTAGAGAAATACTGTGGGGTGCATAGTGCTGAATCCAGTACAAGAAGGCCTCGTTTCTTTACAGATCAAGGAGACTTCTGTGTCCAGTCTAGGGTGGGAAGAAAAAAAAAGCAAAGTAGTAGTTGGGGAATTAGTCTGCTGTTTAAAAAGGGATTATGCTAATGTGAAAGAATATGCACAGAAAATTTTGTTTTAATTTCAGTGAAAGGAAATCAACATTTTTTCTGCTGTACGTAAAGCTGCTAGAAACGGGGGCCATTTGCTTGTGACTTTTGAAAAAGCAAATAACCTTTGACACTGAATGCTGTGGTTTCTTTCAAAGTAGTGATTATGTACAATCAAGAAGCTTTTACCAAAACATTGGGTAAAGTAGTTAAAACACCGCTTCTAATGCAAACAGATTTAGCTTTGAAAACTTGCAGCCTGAAGTCTTCTCCTTGAATGTTTCAGTTAGTTTTGTTTTGGGTGCTGCTTGTTTTTGTAGTTCTAGAGTTGCCTTGCCTCCTTAGCAGTTTCTCTCTGTGAAGCATCCTGACATCTTTGGAACTCCTGTGTTCAGGTGCCCTGTAACCGGTCATTTGCAATACAAAGTAGACAGTCAGCACTACACAACGTTTTAAAGTCAGCTTTAACAAATTTTAAACCAGCTTCATCTTGGCATCTTTGCACAATGTAAGAAATTGTCTTTTTGAGTTTCCATGAATCACAAGTTATAATCTGTAGTAGTGATCGCTGTAATAAATTTTCCTCAAGTATTTAATGTCATAATTCCCCTTTGAAAATTTGATAAATGAGAGGGAGGGTTTTGTTCTTGATGTTGAAATACATCCTTGCTTAATAGCCTTCCTTTTGTGTTTGGATGCTTTAGTTCTTGACTATTCAGAGATTGTCATCGTCTAACAGAAATATATCATCTGTGAGCTTTTTAAAAGGATAGCTCATTATTTCCTTTAAGTGATTTTAGTTTCCAAGCAATAAATCCTGTCTTAAATGTCAAAATGCTGTTCTCAATCATGATGGAATGTGGTAACTCCAAATGTACTGGGTTTGTGTCTTTTTATCTAGTGATAAAATTAGCAATCAGTAAAATAATTACTATTTGGTCGTAATCTCTCTCATGAAGTTCAGAGTAATCTCAACTGTTTTCATTTTTTCTACATTATATCAGTATTTATCAACCAGAAATTATTCTCTCCCATTAAGCAAAACTTTACTGTATTGCTATATGAAAACTGTTTTTATTGCTTCGTAGTTTCTGGCATTGCTTCACTGAAAGATTAAGTATTGACCATTGGTTTTTAGAGTCTGGCTATGTCTGTTTGACCCCGTGGTCTTGGTTGCAGGAGCTGTTGGGTTGACGAAGATCTGTTGAAACAAGTTTGTTGTTTGCATTGTAAATATAATTTTTGCGCTTTTTTTAAAATGAGTTTATCAAAAGAGTGTAACTCAAGATCTAATTACATACCCACAAGGTACTTACATGCTTTTAGTACATTAGAAAAGCTTGGAATATCTGGTCTAATTCAAGGGAAAGAAAATTCTGAAAACCCTAATTATTCTGTATCGTTAATTCACTGTATTTGTCACCTGCTTTCTAATGTGTATACAGTTTCTGAATTTTAGACACTGATTATAGAATACAGGTTTTCTTCAGGGGAAATGGAGCTTTGATTAGTAGTTCTGTATTTATGTACTACTGAGTACACTACTGCGGAACAAGGCTGTGACAATTACTGTCATAATACATCCCAAATTAACGTGGACTGTAGTTCTTGCTTGTGCAGCATTTTCAGGCGTTATTGCTGGAAAATATAATTTGGCAGAGGACAGTTTAAAAAAATAATAAAGCCACTCAAAGTTTTGAACTTTCAAGAATTATGTAGGTTTTCTGTTAAACAAGTGTTTTAATATCACTGCACCCAAAAGTAAAGATTTTGAAGTATGAAGGTTCGAATGAATTTAATGATGAATCTCTGGAAGTTTTACAGAAGTCTGTAAATATTACAGGGTCCACAAGAGCTGCTTGTTGCATAAGCTTAAAAAAATGCCCACTTTTTTTTTCATAAATACTAAGCAATAGAAACTCTTTATCTGTGTGACCAAGTTCTGTGGTAAGGAATAAAAGGAGCTTTTGATGATAAATTTTCCAGTTTATTCATAATTTTTAAAATAAGCTTATTAAAAAAAAAAAGAAGAACTTTGTAATTATACAACCACGGTGTCACACATATAGTTGCTATTACTTTTGCAAAGCTTTCCTCTACTTTGTTCTTGAGTAAATAACATAGGTGAGCCCAGTTCTGTTTGGGCCATACACCTGCTAAATTCTTAGAAACCATAGTAATAAAGAGATGAGACAGCAGAATTGTTTTTCCTACAGGTGCGTTTTTATTTCTTACCCCCTCTGTCTCCAGACACCTTTTTTCCAAGCAGCTGAACAATTCCAACAGCGTCTTTGCTCCATCAGGTGCTCTGGTGCCTGACTAATAAACCAAGACCCACCCGGGCAGTCCCAAAACTGCTGTCCATACTTTGGCACTTAAAAAACTATATAGCTTGTATAAGTAAAGGCAGATGCCCAGAGCTGGCAATCTGTAAAACCTATGTTATCTATTTAATTTTTTAATCCAAGATTAATATGCTAATTTGTTGTTTCAGTATGGTGCTTTTTTTTGCAAGGCCTTCCTTCTCCCTTTCTTTCTTAGGGACATACTTAACTTTTGACATACTCCTAGTATACTTTTGTCAAGTAGGGAGCTAGGATGGGAAGTGTTCAGCAAATAGAACAATAGGTTTCACTGCTATGTAGTTTGTAATTTTCATAAACTCAGCAAGCAGAGCAGAAAGGGGGAAATTTGTATTAGTTTTGACATCTGAAGAGAAGACTTCCTGTTTATGGTATACGCTAGTGTATACTTACCTTCTAAGTAAAGTAAGTATATAGTTATAAGTAAGGTAAGTATACACTTACTTTAGGTCTAAACCTAAACATGGGTCAAGAGTGGCCTTAGCAAGAGGCTGAAAAGCTGAGCAGACAGAGACCGAAAGAAGCAGAAGAGAGATTAAAGGAGTGGAGGCTTAATCTTCCTTTCTTTCCTGTAAAGGATAGAAGATGATGTTGGTGCTGGAGAGTAGCGCTGGAAGTGGGACAAAGCAGGGGCAAATATAGAGACAAATACAGAAATGGTCATATTTTCATCATATTTGAGTACAATGAAATTAATTTGCATCAACTATCATTTGGCAAAGCTTACACACTGTAACCAGCAGTCGTAGATGCAGATGCTGAAGCTTGGTATTTTTATGATGTGAAGGAGGAAACATTAAGGAGGCTGCTTAGTTTGCTAAATATTTGTTGATTTCTGCTAAAGAAACCTACCCATAGAGCACACAGATGGCAGGAGAGTTACTGGAAGAAGCATGGAGCTAAGGGATCAGCTAGAAGACAAGAGCAATAGAGTTGTGACATCAGCTTGCTGATTATAAAAAAACAGAGGTAATGGACAGAAAGAAAAGGAGGACAAGGGAAATGGAAATAGGTAGTTAGGCAGAGCGTGGAGAGGTCAGGTGCTGATATGTGGCATTTTCAGGGGGAGTCTTCAGACTTGGGAGAAATTGAAGAAAAAGGACCTAAGCATCACAAGAACATGATGAAAATGTTGTGTGTCTGGAGTTTCCATGTTAGGAAAGACAGAAAGGTACTTTTCCATTCACCCTCTTCTGTCTGCTCAGAGTTAAGGTACTGGCTGCGTAGTACGTGCTAGATTGGCAGTAGTGGGAAAGCAGAACATATGGCAGCATCAGTTTCCTTTGGCATAAATCAAGTTAAACCGATGTTAAATATGGTAAAAACCTGTAAGAAATGGGACATCTTAGAGTTGTTAGAGGAGGACGAAAGCAAGGCGAGATAATGCTGCAGTCAGCATGTTGGTTGGGGTGAGGGGATAGAGAAACACTGTGGTTTAGGGCTGTTGGGATCACTCATGTAGAAAGGACTCTTGAGTGGATGGTCGCCACTAGAGTCCCAGAGGTATTGACCAGTGACTGATTCTGGCAGACTGACAAGATCGCTAGACTGAGAAGTGGGAGAAGACTAGAAAAAACTTGTCTAATCTTCCTGCCTACAAAATCATAAATGAAGAGAAACATGAAGTGTACCAGGATAAATCAAAGGGTGTGAGGGGATAGAAGATGCTAACAAGGGTAGAGGTAGTGGTGCTGATAAATGCATAGCAATCAGGTACTAAGGTAGTGAAAACTGACATTTTAAATAGGCTATGGTTGGTGGGAAACAGCTGGATGGTGATTATAGCAGTGGGAGAAGGCAGGAAAACAAAATAAAGAAGTTATGATTATTGACACAGCCTGTGAAACAAGCTTTTGTGCCGATGAAAACAAAGTGGTGGAACAATTGTGACTGGAAAACTAAAACTGCTCTTGTCAGAAGAGACAGGTAAAGGGAAAAATGGTGCAGCCACATTGTCTATCACTGGTATGAAAACCTGGGAAGTAAGGTGAAATAGCACGGATAAAATGCTGTCTATGGGTCGAGACTATTTTAAGGGAGATGTTATGTCTGGGCCAGTAGTGTAAGGTTGGGATATGGACAGGCCCGTCTTCAGTGTTATTGGGGGGAGAGATCCAGGTGGAATTAAATAGTTGCTTCACAAACAAAAGTGTGATGCCATTTTCAAGAGTTTTTTGATAAGTAACGAGTATCTTGCTCTTTTCAAAAAACATGAGTTTGGGACTTTTTTGTTTTTATTTTTGGGGATTTTTTTTCCCTAAATAGTGTTGGATCAGGAGATCCTTCAGATGGAAATGGAAGTAAAAAATGTTTGCATATAGATACAGTTTTACATAGTAAGGGGCATTTTTTTGAGAAAGTAAATGATTTCATGTGGAATAAAGAGGTAAAGAATGGAAAGAAGGGTATGAAGGTCTTCCATTTATTTACCTCAGACACAAAAATCTACCTGAAGATTATATTTTAACAAAAGGGACAAAACTTTGACAGAAGGACATAGAGTATCTCAAGATGGAAGGGACTCATAAGGATCATTGAGTCCAACTCCCTCTCCTTACAGGACTTCCTGAAAGAGAGGCTTGGTGCCATGACGACTTCCCTGGAGAGTCTGTTCCAGTGACTGACTACCCTCTCAGTGAAGAACTTAATGGTCTTTTCCAACCTAAATGATTCTCTGATTCTAATGTCCAGTCTGAACTTGCCCTGATGTAACTTCATTCCATTTCCTCATGTCCTATCGCTAGTTAGCAGAGAGGGGAGATCAGTACCTCCCCCTGTGCTGCCCAGACCAGTAAGGAGGTTGAGAAATCAGATGTCATTATGTCACAAGAAAATGACATCTCAGTGACCAGAAGCCATAGGGGTGTAGTGGTATTTCCAGAGATTCAGTACAGAGACAGGGTCTGGCGAAAAAGAAAAAGCTTTTAACTCGGCCAGCCATGGAAGAAAAGGACAGTAAAAAATGTGGAGAGGATAAAGAGACTGAAATTAGGTAGGCTCAAAATCGAAGCTGATGTTTTATCATCAGGACCATAGTGATGTTATACGTATGTTGAACATAGAGGCAAAGCAAGGATGTGCAATGGGAATGAATGTATGGAAAAAATCCTTCACAAACTTCATGTACTCAAGTCATGGATAATTACCAGCTGAGTTGGGTTAGTAGAGTGATTAGACTAAGGTTGATTAGTAAAGTAATACAAACTTTAATGTGATCATTTCAAATTAACATTGTATACTTATGCCAAACACACGCTAACTGTTATACTTCTCAATCCTGTACCAAAGCTCTCGGTATGAGATGGGGAGAATGATTTGTAGTTTCTAGACCTGTCTTTTCCTGCTTTCACGTGGCAAAAATGTAGTCTTTGTAGCTCATGATACAAAATTCCATCCAAACCATCTATGCTTTTGTTGTTTCCAGACTGGATTAGTGTATCTCTCTGTGCTGTGTTTTTAGACTTCAGAACTCGTTGTCTGTGGCAGCTCAAGCCTTGGGGAAAGGGTGGGTTATGCGGGGGGGGGGTGTTATCTGTTAAACTTGATGTCTTTAAATGTTGCATATGGAAGAACTCATATAGCGTTTGGAGTTGTGAATTTTAATTGGTTTCCGACGTAGTTCTATTTAACAGCTTTCCAGGCAGGAATTTGAGGCTTGGATTAAACTAAGACAAGTCGTCTTATGTCTTTTGACTGTGTTGCAAATATTCTATATTTACATAGATTTTTTTAATATGATATTTATGTTGAAGATTATTAATGAGAAAGAATGCTCTCTTGGCAGTGCTATCTTGCTTATTTTATGGATTTATTGTTCTGTGATTAGATATTGGCTGAGCTAATATATGATATTAGTAAGGTTAGGATTCCCATTTTCCCACCACCATACAACCCAAATGTTATTTCTTCAAGCATAATTCAGAAACATAGAATTCAGAAATTTTTGAATAACTTATTTCCTATACTTCACTAGTAGGCAGAGCGATCAGACCTCATTGTTTTCAACATATGAGAGAGTTCAGAAACCATGGATTTTAATAACTTTTACATTCTTTAGCATTTATACTTTTTTAGAGAATGTATAATATACAGATGTTCTACCTACATTTTCAGTTTTTATTGGAACTCTGAACACAGTACAGTGTTTGTTTTGGGAAGAGATTGAATTCTACTTGCTAATAGTTGTATTCTTCTACAACAGATCATTTACATTAGGCTTTTCTGCTCAGGAAGTGTAGAAAAAAATAGAGCCACAAATTTTCCAACAAAATATGTTGCTTTTGTAAAACTGTTTGTCTTTGAATTCTAGATTTGTTTTCGAACAATAGAAATTAAAAAACAAAAAAAGCTAAAAGAACCACCAAATGTTTTGATTGACTTTTCTGTCTTCCATCTCCAGTTCTCTTATTTTGCAGGACATATTTAGGATTCTCTGGCTTTGCTCAGACCTAGAGTGATTATATTTTCAAATTTTCCAACTGTAGTTTACTACTTTGGTCTTGTAAAATGGTTACCCAAGGAACTGGACGATTTTTCAGTTGTAATTTTTGTTGCGACAGAATATAGAAAAATGTAATTCTGCATAGCATTGGAACATTTCAGCAGAACTGGAACTGTGAAATATGATTTGTTACATAGTTAGTAGTCAAGTAAACGCTATAGGTAGATAATATTATGTTAAAGGTTTTATTTGAATCTGACTCCTTTTTGATTGCTTGGAACTGTGTAAAGGAGTGTGTTTTATTAGTCTAACCGTTTCCTACTACAAATATACCTCAGCCTTTTTCTTGGGGTGAGTTTCTGGATAAGCTCTAGGAACAGGTCTCTGGAGATAGTTTTACGAGAGAGAATATGAATAAGATTGAATATTTTAAATATTACTATTTAAAATTAGGAGGTTAAGTGTTGATTTAAAGCCTAAATTATTGCTGTCTGTTGTGATTTTTTTCTTATTGAAAGAATAAAGCCACCTAATAAATCCCATTAACATCAATAGCAGCTACAAGACACTTAGCGTAACTGATTATTTTCATTTTACACAACCATTATTTGCATTATGCATATAGGTTGGGTAGCCAACAGTTGGATTTAGAAAGAGAGAGAAAAAAGTGATCCTTTCCAATTTTTCCTTTTGTTTGGGAATCTTTGCATTACTGAGAAAATTCTGAGAGCCTGTCTATTTCCTTGTATAAATCTCTGAGTTATATGCGAGACTTGTATACATGAATCATGTGAAGGCAAGTAATTTAATGTTCCCTTATTTATACCTCTGGCCTTAAATTTGCTAGTTTAGTGATCAATGGCCTTTCAAGAATTTCTTCCTTATCTTTAAATTTCTAACCAATTTTCTGGCTATAGCTACCTTTAATGTTTTCTTTTTCTTGGTATTGAATTTTGATTTAAATAACTTTATAGTGGATTTTCAGAGAAAAAGTTAGTGCTGAAACTGCTGCACTTTTGCTATGCAAAAAGTTACCGTTTTCTTTCAAAGGGTTTCAGAAGAAAATTTTTCAACAATCCAAAGTTCCACCAAAAGAAAAAAAAGTTCTGAATTGAATTGTACTCCAAGTCAGAACTGTGTTTCCAAAAGCATGGTCCGCTATAATGCATTTGTCTTTCTCTTTTGAATATTAAATTTCATGCCTAAATCACATCAATACTATCTTAGGGAAAAACTAGGCAAAGGATTGAAATGCATCAGGCATGGTCACTTTAATATTTGACACAGTCTTACTCTTTGGGATTGTAAATTTGATTCTTATTCCTGCTTCATGCGCTTTGAAATCTGAATCTCTTCAAAGCTCTTTTATTTATTACTAGGTGTAATAAAGAGTTTTTGCATAAATGTTCATTACATTTTCTTGCATGGGGTAATAAAAAGCATATTATGGTGTAAGGTTACCGCTGTTTAGTGTTATCTTTAATACCATTTCTCCATTATGTCAAGAGTGCCTAAAATCCTGAATGCTTCAAATTTTTTTTTTTTAGGTTGGTGAATTCTAAGTAGATACTAAATTTTAATATACTTTTCATTTACAGGCACTTGCAGACCAATTTGAAGATGCAAACACATCAGTATCTGAACGCATGAAGGTTTTCTACTGTTGTCAGGTGCCTCCACATTGGGCCGTACAGGTGTGAAGCAATCCCATTTGAAGCTTTGCTTTGAAGTCTGGGCTTTATTTATTTTTTTTGATACTGTGTGACTGCGAAGCCAAGAGAGTGTGATATGATCTTGAGTTGAAACACTGCAGAAATAAAGACACAACCTAACAACACACCAGGTTTTTTCTGGAAAGAAATCAAGTTCTTCAGTGTTTTGCTTTCAGATGTCTTGTTCTGTCATACACAGAAGTAATTGCTTGTAGTGCAATTCTTCTTTACTTTTTCCTTCAGTAAAAAATGGACCAAAACTTTCAAGCTTCCTAAATATCTCCTGTAAAAATAATCTTGCCACAGTTGTACTATTTATTACTGTTTTATTTATGCTACTATTACTTGCATCTTTCTCATCTTTTAATGATCACTCACTTTGGGTTGTTTTCAGGAAGTGGATCGTGGTCAAAGCAGCCAAATTAGGAATCAAAAGTACACTGAAGAACTCCTCAAGCCGAGAAAGTTCTTATTGTCAAGACATGCCCCTTCTTACTAGCGCTGAAAGGATATTTTTTTTCCAAAACTACACCGTTTATCTTCACAATAACTCTTTCTAGAACAGAAATCTGTACATAGCATCTTATCTGGTGATGCGCTATTTAACAAACTTAAGAAAACTGTTTGCATCACACACCTCCAAAGGTGTTCGTGTTGTTTACCTGTGATGGTGTTTTATTCCTCTTTGATTTCTAACCTCAATATGCATGTTGCTTTAACCAATCAGATCTGCTCCTAGCAGTCTCAAATTATTCCACACAGCCTTTCAACAGGCACTTGCAATAAAACCAGTAAATGTGGTTTTCATTTCCAGTTGTCACAGTGGCACTTTTCAAATCAAGCCAACTTTCCAAGCCAAAGATAGAAATACTAAAATCAGGATTTATAATGGGAGATGGCTGCAGTCTTCTAGTCGTAGTAATGAAGAGGCATTGCCTATATAAATTTTACCAGATTTTACTCTGAGTTAATTTAATAAAACATAAATAAGATCTGGTTCTGGACACTGGTGACTGTAGGGGTTTTTCCAAGTGATTAATATCAATCTAACAAAAAATTACTTTGTTACAGGTTTTCAGAGTTGATTACATATTTATGTCAAAGAACTGTAGCCGATTCTTATTTTTTTGACTATCAGTCTATTCCTGTATGGTAACTCCTTGGCTTTGTAATAGATACTGAACCCAAGCCTATAAAGAGAGGTCCATGACGTCTGCAGAGAAATTCAGGGAATCCATTCAGGATCACCAAAAACACTGCAGAGGTTCACTGTATGGGATCTCGTAGCATAATTAGGTGTCCTTATACAGAATGCTTCCATTTGTTTTTGCAAACCAAATTTTGTATATCTGTCCCGTGTGGTAAATGTTATTCTTTCTTCAAAGATAAAAACCTATATGTGATTTTAATCTCTTTTTAAAAACTAAATAAAAGACCAAAGACAACTTTTTAAAGTCATGAAAACATACCTTGTTTGTTTTTAAATGGAAAAGGTTACTCATTTATTTTCATAAGTACGCTGAAATAATAGACAAGTTTGAAATAACAAAGAGGCTGGCTTATCTGTGAGGAAAACTCCACTAGGGAGTTGAACCTGAACTCAAATCCAATATTGATTTGACTGAAAAGTAACACCCTTTGACAGTGGCTGTTTGGGACGGTGATTTCTCACAAGTACCTAACAAAATTGTATAAGAGCCTTTCTCTCTATCTGTGTTTTTTCACAGGTACGGATGAATATGGCAAAGCATTGCTAGAAGAGGCTTCAGTGCCCTCCTTCAACCTCTGTTTCCCACTCTCTGAGCTCCAAACATCCTGCTGCAGCTGCTCTCCAGCTGCACAGGCCAGAAACCTAATTTAAGGGGTGGAAGTTCAGTTCTGTCAATTTATCCTTGCCACGTCTGTTTCCATTTTTGCATTATATTATAAGCAAGTTCAAAGTGATTAAGCTACTGACATGAACAAAAGTCATATCAAAACAATTATTGTTCTGTTGATGGGGGGGGTGTTGAGGTATGTGCATTGCTTAAGGCTTGAAGTTCAAAGAGCATAATTCCAGCATAATTCCATATTCTCTCTCTGCTTCTTGTTGATGTCAGAAATGACCCTAACATCTTTTAATAATGTAAATACTGTTTACTTACCTGTTTTCAGTTACCTGGAATTTCTTATCTTTCCAGCGTCAGCTTGCGAGCTTACTCTTTGAGCTGGGATGCACCAGCTCTGCCTTACAAATATTTGAGGAGCTGGAAATGTGGGAAGATGCAGTAATCTGCTATGAAAGAGCAGGACAGCATGGAAAGGTAAGAAAAATGTTTTTTACAGCAGAGATCCTGTCTTGAAATAAGATCTGAAGTATGAAGGACTGTCTGGCTTGAGCTGTCAATTCACTAATGACACTCACTTCTACAAGGGTATCATGAGAAAAGTCTGTTTAGGAAAAAGCAAGACGTATGAGTCTGTCATAACCTGTGAATGCTAAAATAAAAAAAGATTTGGGATAATGACCACATGAAACAGAAGTTGGTAAAGACGAAATAACTTAAGCAAGAAGACTGTGATAATGATTCTTGACAATGTTCAAGGAAAATTAAGTTAACAACTATGGATGCACAGCAAGGTGTAATGTGGGCATCTCAAGAAGGCTGTGGCAGTCATTCATGATGGGGTCTTGGAGCTTTGTCTGGAGGGGATAGTAGTTTTCTTTCCCACTTGATTTCAAACTATTAACTGTAGTTTTTTAGAACACTTTAAATACAACATCGTTGGTCTTGATGTATTTTGAGGACTGTGTGAGGGATCGCTTAAGCGATCTGGATGTCCACAAATCCATGGGCCCTGATGGAATGCACCCACGAGTGCTGAGAGAGCTGGCAGATGTCATTGCTGAGCCACTCTCCATCATCTTTGAGAGGTCCTGGAGGACAGGAGAG
>Ga0065711_1047950_pt1 | contig 12060 bp, 6 predicted proteins | sample Hoacrofraction12_FD_59098 | JGI IMG/M metagenome (GOLD analysis project Ga0065711, IMG submission 59098) | Hoatzin crop microbial communities from Cojedes, Venezuela - Epithelial fraction 12 v2 (version 2) | ecosystem: Host-associated > Birds > Digestive system > Esophagus > Crop | place... | reverse complement strand
GGGTTGAGAGAAGAAAATAATAAGCTATAAATGGACAACCAAATAAATCTCCTGCCGTACCAAGTGACAGCACATCTGGTTAGATGCCACCTCCAATGAGTTGCAAGCACAATATTTATTTGCCACGAAGAACCTGGCAGCAGGATTGGGAAGGGATTACAGCTTGGAGAGCAGTGCCACTTTCCCTGCCACCCTGCCTGCCCTCGGAGGCAGCAGCACACCAGGTGCCTGCCTGCTTCGGCTGCAGCAAAATCCAATCTGAAAACATCAAACCTGCGAAGCCAGCAAGGCTGGTGAGCCCCAGGCATCACTGACCAGGCTGTGACGCTGCCCACAGCTGGTGGGTCAGCTCCAGCTTGCTCTCTCTGCTGCAAGGACAAGGGCTCAATCTTCAGAAGCCATCTCCTCTCCAACAGGAGAGCTCTTCGGTCTCCATCCCCACCGTGAACCCTAAGAGGGTCAATCAGGCAACAGACGATACATCACAAACTCCAAAGCCATAAATGCAAAGGGACTTGTACACCTCTGATCCTTGAGAGCGCCTTAATTTAATACAGAGCACTTCAGCATTAGGAGAAAATGTGATTTGGGACTTGCAAGTCCTTGAGGGAAAGAGCTCCTCAGAGAGGGGCACCATTGCAAAGGGGATTATCACCATAATCACGAGATTAGTTGAATAATCCCAGCCGAAATCAGAGGTTTTGTCATCTGCAAAATGCTCAGCGCCCTCCAGCTTTCATGGAAACACAGTGCAAAGCAGGGTCAGACTGACTTTGAGGAACAACGCGAGGAAAGAGGAACCTGATTCCGCAAACCCTGTGCCTTGCAGTCCCACCCAAATCCGTCAGCGTGTCACGGCTTTGCAGAGTGAAGGCTGGTTTGCTCAGCCGCCTCAGCTGGGGCTGGCCAGCCCCTGTCCCCCTGCGCTGGTGATGCAGCACGTACGCATCGACTTCTTGTTCCTTCACAACACCGCTCTGCTTCAGACCAAGGGATTTTGCTGTTTTACAGATATAATGCAGTGACGGGGTTCAGGCCTCCTACAAACGCCAAAATCAAGAAGTCCAGTCCTACTGAATTAAAAGGCAACGTGACAGGGAAAACAAAACAAAATAAACCTCCTCTACTAATCACCTAGTCTGGCTCTTCTAAGGAAGCACTTGTGCAGTTGAATTGCACCAAGTAAACAAATAATTACTGGCTATTTTCTTCTATAGGTCAGAAAGCAGATTAACTAGCTGAGACTGAAATCTAAAGCATGTGTGTGTCGTGCCCAGGTTTACAAAAAGAAGAAAAAAAGCCAGTCAGGAGCAGAACCCTGTACCACAACCACAGCCATCAAACAATGTTGCTCTCCGAGAGACAACCTCTTCCATGCAAGAAGAAATCCACTTAGTCTCACCACTCAGGTATTCATATCTTGGCTAGAAAAATGCATAAAACCAATGTTAATATTTTTACATTTCCAGATTCTCATCATTTAACTGAACACATTCAGATTTACTACCTGGGGAGAGATTTTCTGAGAAGAAAAAGATAGAGTTTGGTATTTCTCCTGGAAATGGCTGTATTTTATAGACAACCCAGATGTCTCCAAACCCAGGTTTATGCTTGGCTGCAGTCTGTTGCCAGAATCAGAAAGGAAAGAGAGGAGAGGTGCAAGAAAAAGTAATACCTGAATTTAATTTCACTGTTTTCCATTTCTGCAACTGAAAGCAAAATTCACCCCCTCAAGCCCACTGCAAAACTGGGAAGGATGGTCCCGGTGGTTAGAAAGTTCTGGTCAGGAAGCTAGTGACACTTTTCCCCACAGCACTGGAGAACCTGCTCAGTTCAGCTCAGAGATCTATAAAACCAGCAGAGAAGCAATGATATTCCAAGTATCAAGAATGAACCACCATGTACTATCACGTTTCACAGTGGAGCCTGCGCTCCAGCAGCTCCCAGAAGAGCAGCGAGCTTTAGCCCGGAAAGGTTGCCCTGACCTGCGTGAGCGGAGCAGGTGAGGATGCACATCCCCACAGCACGCACTCCTGTACGCAGACTGCTCTGCTCTCCCATAAGAAGGCTGCAAAAAGAGCAAGGAGAGTTGCACAGTTCCCTGCAGGTGCTGGCTGTAGCTTGGGCAGCTGAGCACAGACAGTTCTGCCTTATCAAGCACGAATAATGCTGGATTGTTTCCATGTGGCAGGGTGGGGGAGAGCAAAGAATAGAGCCAGGACATTTAAAACAAAAGTGTACAACTATATTCAGCGAATGACTGTTTTTCAGAAGGGCTTCGGGTGTTAGTCACACAGATGCTCTTTCTTGCATTTCTTCTGGAGTTTTGCTGTGGTTTTGTTTTTTTCTTTTATTTTATTTTTGTTCTCACTTCACCTTTTGGTGTTGGAAAGCATCCATGCTTCATGCTAGATGTAGCTTGCTTTAGTAGCAGGAAAGGAAACTCTCAAAGCCGGTGCTCTTCTAAACCAAGCCACCAAACCTTTTCAAGGTTGATTCTCTAAGCGCCAGGACACATCTTTCAAAAGCATGCTTAGTGGCACGAACTTCTGCTCAAAGACTCTCTGTGCTGCTAGCCAATGCCTGAAAATGCTTTCCACTTCCTCGCAGTAAAATTGACAGTCCCAGGACAACAGACCGCCAGCCACCCCTTGCAGCTTGCCATCCAGAAGGGCAGAAGCCAGGCAATGAGGAAGAGGAGAAGCGAAGGCTGCAGAGGGACCGTGACCAGCTCAAAGCCATCTCTAGCAATGCACAGCTGCCCCTAGTGCCATGGAAAATGTCTTCCTCCTAAACGGTCCCCATCACGCTGCGGAGCTTGGGGGACTGAAAGCATCTGCCAAGAGACCTCTGTGCAAGCGGCTTACTGAGCCCTCCTGGCTGCTGCACTTTGCAGAGTCACTTACTCAGATACCAAAAAGCTCCCATGGACCATGAAAGCTAGAGCTGGCTGACAGGACCAAGAGGCTCTCACTTGATAAACAGTGACTGCTCCTCCAGAGCAATTACAGGCTATTAAGTAAATGAGACATGTTAAGGGAAAAAAAATGAAAAGTCTGTATTTACACAGGAGCCTGTAATGACTCCATCGTTGTGTCAGCTTCACATGCTTGACAAGACAGATGCAGGCGAACTTTTGAGTCTACTGCCTTCACTTCATTTCCTTTTCATAAAGCCAAGCCACAGATTAATTTTTCTCTCTCCCTTTTTCTTCCTGGACTTACCTTGAGATGACCTGATATCACTCAAGCTGAGGGTGAGGCTGGAGTTGCCTCCATGTCAATCTATAAATATCCCATACAGCACTGTGCAGCAGCAGAGCTTCACACAACTATCGGGGTTAGCTACGCAGCTGAGGTGTGCAACACCTTCATGCTCACACCCCATGTCTTACTTCATTTTTCTGAGATGTTTATTCCTTCTCCCTCTAGCTATCCAGCAAAAAGCAAAACATCTGGCAGGATGCTGGTTTACATTTATTTTGGTTTTCACTGGCCTTTGTGCTTACAGTTTATAGTTCATTTTCTATCACCTGTGGAGAACTTGCAAAGTCCAGAGATGAAAGACAACCAGCCGTGCAGCTTACGGTATGTGCCAGCACGAAGAGGCAGAGAGGATGGTTCCAAGAGGAGGTGCTGCTCTCCCAGTGGCCATTCCTGCCCAAACACACAGCAATGAAGCATTCGGAGACAGATCTTCCCATAGATGTTCCCACATTAATCTGTGGGTTCTGTACACAATTTCCCATGGAAACAGCCGTGCCTGTGTCCCTGCTCAGGACAGCTCATGATGCACTGCAGGCACCTTACATCCCTTTCTCCAATCATGGCTGCATGTTCCTGATCTATGCACATCCAGTCTCCTCCATTCATTTTGTTCCCAGTGTCAACAATTTTACTAGCAGTATTTGCAGGGCTGTGGGGACTGAAAACACACAGAAATAGAAAACAGTAACCTAGAGACGGGGAAGGGAGGGAGTTCAAAGCACTTTCCTGCTAAATGACAACCGAAGCTGCCTGCAAATAAAACTCTGGAGCTCATCAAGTAACTCTGACCACTGAGGGCGCTTAATAAAGATTACTTTTCTACAGCTCCACTTGCCCTAGGCATCATTTGGTCCTAATGAGATACTCCATGGAATTTAACGCATGAAAGAAGAATAGGCTTTTCAACCACAGCCATTACAATGAAAACGAGCTTTCTGCTCCAAACCCCACGCACTCAGACCCCTGGCCTACCCTGGTAATCCTCCTCAGCCATGCCAAGCTGGACAACCACAGTGCTTGCTTTCTGCTAGAACCAGTATGCAGCTATTCCACAGCATTACATCTTAAAGACTGGTCATGCTGAGGATGTTGAGGCAAGCTCTCCTGAGAGCTGCAGTGCTCAGAGCACTGCTTGCTTCCTGGGCAAAGCCACTGCAGCCTCACCAGGCCCCAAAAGCCCAGCTTCTAAAGTGAAGCAGCACAACTGGGGATGGTGGGGCACCTGGAGTGGCTGTTGCATGGGATACCTAAGACTTTGCACAAGTACTGCAAGATATTTCATTGCCAACTCAACCTTTCTTTTGCTTTGTCTTGTGTGATGGCTAAGATCATGATACTTCTGAGCATGCCTGGAATACTAAAGCACTTCTTCCCACTGTACCAGAGTCCCCAATGAAACAAGCGTGCCAAAAAATTCCATGTGCCACTGAAATGGGTAGAAACACAACAGATAATAAATGCTAAACGTCTGCAACTGTGAATCAGAACCGGTAGAAGGTGGAGGCTGCCCAGTGTGCTGTTGAACACCATGGCATGCACACACGTGCATCCCTAAGTACAAATTCTGTGACATGCTCACAGCTACAAAACCCTCTAGCAGCAAGATGGGGCAGCTGATCGTACCAGATACAGGTTAGCAGATTCTTCCTGGCAAGGACAAGAACCACAAATCAGAATTGGGAAAAGGGGTAGAATCGGTAACGAATGTGGAGATCCTCAGACAAACCCAAGCTGACAACACATTACAACTTTTCAGACTTCATTATCCCTTGAGTTTGGCAAGTAGATCACAGAAGTCTTAAGCTCATGTGGGATGAGCCTCAGGCTAGATCTCAGGCGTTCATCCTGGCCTGCACCTTTACGATATGAAACCAGGAATAATGACAGAGGACATGGCACATACAGACCAGCTCCATTGAGACTGCTCTGTGCTACAGCATTGGGTAGCGAACAAAGCAAGAGAAAAATATACAGGCAAATAGAGCCCTTTCCTTGCCTTGTTCCTGCTATCCCAGCTCTAATTTCCTCCCTGAACACAATTTTAGCAGCATGAGATGCAAGGACTTACAGTATTTACAGGGACCAGTTTGTGAGCACAGTCCCAGGAAGAGAGGCAAAAAATATGATGGGAAGATTATGGCTGGCAATGTCTCAGCTCTTCCTGCTAGACAGTTTTATTAGCTTTCCTGACCACAAAACCAACAAGGGCTACCAAAGACGTAATACTCACAGAAAACTTTCTCCCTTAAACAGACAGGAGCATAGCCCAGACGGGTCACCCACGGACTCCTGCAGGGGCTGGTGTTTGATCCTGGATCTCCTGCATCCTCTTTAAGAACAATGACTTTGAAGTTGATTTCTCTCACAAAACTGCCTGAAAAGAGCTTGAAAATTCTTGAGTTCTCCAAGTATAGAACATGAGATATTCTGAAACCTCAGAGTTACATGACTGAGAGGAAAATCAAGCCCCATCCCTCCTTGCGCACTAGCCTTTTGTACCTCACATTCAGACTCTCCTCTCTAAGCCACATGCCTCTCCTGCGTGTTGGAAGCTCCTGGGTGCAGGTACCAGCTCCAGCAGCCAAGAGCGGAGTCCTACAGTGCTGTAAAATGACTGCTCAGCACTGAGATCAGGTTCTTTCCTCCACAGACAATTTTAGAAGCATCTGGAGCAGTTATGCTTTCATGACTATCACTGAAGAGAGATGGGTCAGAAACACATTTGAGATGACAAGTGACATCTGCATTAAGTCAGGTGGCCAGCTAAAGTTAGCTAAGAGTACCTGGCTGCTCTTCTGCAACAGATTTGCTCTTGCAGAAGCAGATAATGAGTGCCCATTAATAATTAGTAGACTCTCTGTTCACAAAGAAATTGTAGCCCTCAGGATTTCCAGAACTCTCTCTTTCCCTTCCAAACACAGCAAGCGTTCGTTCACTTGCAACACTCCTTTCCAGTGCTCAAGCAGAGGTCTGACTACATTTACCCCAGGAAGCATGAAGTGCTGCATCACCCCGTGCTAGAAATGCTCCCCAAGGACACGTGGTATCCAGAACAGGTATCGCCTAACCAGAAGAAGTGGCCTCCTATTCTGCCAACAAAAGAGAAGAACTACCCAAGAAGCTTGAACAAAGATCAAACCACTCACAGAGCAGCAAACAAGATCCTCATGAAAGCACAAAGCACTCATGGGCAAACTATTACATGCCCTTTACTCTTGTGGCTCCATTCTGCAGGGTGATGGCACAGCCAGTCCTTCCCCTTCATCACAAACATGTACCCCTGCAAGCTAAGCTTTTCCTTCAGGAATTCCTACAGCAGATTAAAACTCAGTTTATTAAATAAGGCAGTACTCTAACAAGGGTAATCCACAGATAATTTCACTCATTTAAACTTTATTTCATCTCAACCAAGTAGACTTATTTCCATTTAACAATCTTAATTCTTTTAGCACTTTCCGGCTCCCAAATTGGCTTCGACAGCGGAATTGACATTCAGTCATCATTTTCACATAAAGTTCCATTTAGTCTCTCCAAAACCCTACAGCGTCTGGAGGTGCAAAAGGAATTCATTAGTGGTGTCTTTGGGAAAATGAGCCATCCCTCCCTGCAGTCTCCTTACATTCACAGTCCTTATTTGGCAGGGGTTGAGGCAGAGCTGGCAACTACATGGCTAAGCTGCTCCTCCACTGCAGATTCCCCCTGCTGCTCCCCTCTAACTCCATGCTCAAGTCCACCTCTGTGCTGACACACGAGCATCTGCTTTCTTTGCTTCTCTCTCTGCTGAGCTTAGCATTTAATTTTTACCCATGGGCCCCAGAGCTCCCCCATTCCCTCCAGCCCTATAAGCACCATGTCTGCAAGTCCCTTCCCTTAGGGAGGTCCCTGCCAGCCCCGAGAGCCCTGTGGTCCATGCCCTGCCACTGCTTGGGGTTACTGCTCTCAGGCATAACCGGCCATGTTATGAGCACCTGTCTCCATGCATCTCCTGGGTCTTCCTGTTCTTCAGGAGGTCTCCTCCAGATGGGATATTCACCTTCTGCATCTGAGGCCTCTCGCACTTATCTCCCTTCCAGAGGTAACACCCCAAAGAAGGGCTCTGGGGAACGATGGTACGCTATGCTACCCTAACATGATGCCATCCTTTTGGATGGCTTTCCCAGCAACAAACTAAATGCAGGCTGAGGGCACCCATTGGTCCTGCCTGCTCTCAGCTACTTCAGGTATCAATTGTGCCCTGGGTGTTGCCCCCTTCTCTCCCACACACACACTGCTTCCCCTGCCCATCAGCACGGCCCACAGCTCTCTGCTTTTCACAGACAACATCCTATAGAAAAGCAAAAATCATTCTTTCAAGTTCTTCCATCCTTCCCTTCTTCCTCAGCATTTTTTCCACCAACCTCAGCCAGTAGCTTCAATCACAGTGAGGACTTCATGAGGCAGAAAGGGAACAAGAGGAGCACAAAGCCAGGAGCAAGGCTTTAAAGGGAATGGCAGGACCTACTCCTCGCAGCCCTGCATAGGGCCCAGCACACAGGGAGCCAGGCTTTGTCAGCAGGTTGTTCTCTGCTTCTGGGGTTAGGACTTCCTTTAAATGCTCAAAACATGGTTTAAATGGTTCAAAACACCTAGATATCAAGAGCTAGAGCTTCTGAATCCAAGCCAGGACAATTTGGGCTTTCAGCTTTACAGGGATGTGTTTATCTCAAACTAAGCCTCAAGCAATTAGCTGCAGAGGGGCACTTCAGATAAGTGCCCTTTCAGGTCAAAAGCACCTTTTCTGGGAAGGCTGCCCAACAGCCCTGCAGTACCTAACGCTAGCAAGAGGGCTTTAACGCCTCACTGAGCTGAGCACTGCATGCATTGCATTCAGGAGAGCTGGCCCCTGAGCTTGCAGTCCACCCATCTACAGAGCAAAGACAAGTGAGCTTGCCAAGAGTTACACAGCAGGAGAACGAGGAATAAACCTGTGAGCACAGGGCATATCGCTTCAAACAGACAGAAACTCTACTTTGCACTCACCGTGTTGGGATCTCAGTTCTGCTCCAACAGACTGTTACAAGCTGGAGTTGCCTTGCTGTCTTCCTCCTCCCATCTGCCATCCTCCAGCTTGCCTTCTCAGGAAGGTTATAACAGCTCACAGTTAACAACTTTAGCTTTATCTCAACTCACCTTTAGAAACTTGGGCCACTAACTTAATCTGCAAGGCTATCCTCCATCTCACTTCCTGAAAACCACCTTCAAATCACTAGTTACAGTCATTACAGATATACACCTCTCCCTGAAAGCAAGCAACCATGTTCTTCAACCGCTTCTCCACAGGTGCCCCATCACCAGTAGCCAGCCTTATAACCGCTCCCTGCCCTCCCACACCTGCAGATGCTGCCTGGACCAAGGGCTTGCTTCCCCTGCATGCTTATTCAAACTTTGTAACTCCACCCAGCTCCTGTCCACATCCAAAAAATCTCCTGTTCAGTTCAGGTAGATCCTTAAACGCAAGTTAATTGGTCCCTGGGGAGGAACAAATCTGAAGCTCAAAGTATTGCCGATGCTGGCATTAAGTTTTCAGGTGCTCTGAGCTGCCAAGACAGCTGCTCTGTATCAAGCAAGCACTGCTTTGCAGTGTGATGGCATTCACCCCAGCAAGGGTCTGCTAAGGATATTTAATTCAGGCTTATTCTGCAGTGAAGTCAAGCTCACCACAGAGTCTGTAAAATCCATCCCTCCTCAACTGCCTACATGGATAGCCAAGGGCGAGGGGCTGGGCAGCAGTAATCTGTAATGCAGCCTAATGCATAAGCCTCTGTCATGCCACACTGGAGCTTTCTGCAGATATTCCAGCTTTACTGAGTTTGGCTTGGAGTTGGAATTAATTTTGGCAGCTGTTTAGGCAGGGAACCAAGCATCTTTCATTCATGTAATTGACTTTTTTATTCGTGTATATATATATATATGAAAAAATAATGAAAGAAATGACAGAGTAGCTCGTGCTATGACTAGCTTTTAGTCTATGAAACAAAAAGTTCTGTATTAAAAATGGCTCAGCAGCTAAGTACACAAAGTGCTGCCCAGGGGCAGTAACAGTGTTTAGATATAAAACAGGTTATATGGCTCTCAGATCCTGATCCTCGGCTCAGGGAGAATCTTCAACATTCAGGAACAAAAGTAAAAAATCAGACCTCTGAAGCAAAACTCCACATGTGCACCTATCTGTGTCTGCCCTTTGTCGCTCCCCCTGAGATTGCACAGGGATATATCTATATAGATACAGATAGACACAGATACATATATGACCTTTCCAGTGACCAGTCCCTCTCTCCCTGTCTCCTCTCCTTAAAGCAAATATTCGTCTTCCTGCTGAATTAGTACCCAGTTCGAACCCAGTCACCTTCCACATCTACAGAGCAGTACAGCACAGGGCAGCAGCTGGCTGCTGTGCGCAGGCGCACCACAGCTTTACCCACGCTGGTGAGCAAATAACTTTCATTAAACAAGCTAATGAAAAAAGAGAGTAGCTATATGCTGATTTGTTACTTGAGCAACATGGCTCTTCTCCATAACTACCAGCTGACTTTCCCATCCAGATGCTCTGCAGACAGAGATCTATACCTATATAATATGTATGTGGATATATAATGAATCAAAACAAAGCTTAAGGCCTCTTGGGATGTACAAAGTAGCCTGCCTCTCAGACATTAATGAATGGGAACAGCTCAGTAAAAATAACCCAGCCACAGAGGTGCAAAACACATAAAGAGATGGTCTGTCTGGCTGAACCCACACCTTTCCTCATTCCATGCCCTGTAGCATTGATCTAAGATATAAATCTGCTCATTATTTATTATTCATATTATTACAGTGCTGGATTCCTTGGGTGTAGAAGAGCTCCTCATGTTTTACGTGGCAAAAATGCAGCCTGGAGAGACAGGCACCCGTCCCAGGCAGGGGCATGGGGCTGCCCAGACATGCCACAGGCACCTTCCTCCCACAGAGCCACCAACGGCAGGGCAGGCCACCCGACTCTGCACCAAGCCCCTCTTTCTTCCATGAAGGCTCCCTGGAGCATGTGGCTAGTCGGTTTTAGGACAAATGCATTCAAACTTGATCACCTGTAATTCACGTAGAGACCTCTACGGTGGAAGAAACCATGAGTCCCTCCCCTCTTTGGTATCCAGTCCTCAGTCAGTATTCCAGATAGGCCCCTCACTGTTTAAAATCAAAGCAAAATGAAGCAGGGATGCAAGACTTCCACATCCCTCAAGCACCGCTCAAGTACTTGCTTGCAGCTCAACTTGATTCCCATTTGCTTTCTCCCAGGCTCCTCGCTCGGAAGCACTTGCTTTCCTCCCGCAGTTTTCACTCACACTTCGATGGTGCTAATGAGCCTCCTGTCTCTACAGGCAGAGAAGCCGCCCAGGAAAACTCGCATTCGCAGAGCCAGCGGGAACAGCATGCAAAACCCTGCCAGCACATGGTGACCACCCAGCGACTGCACTCTTCTCAGATAATCAACCTCAGCACACGTGCAGGGAGCCTGAATGCTCTGCCCTAGTGTCCAACACCAAAAGCATTCAAGAAAACCACTCTTCACCCAGAGTCATTCATTCAGAGATGGGTTAGATAAGAGACCGCAGCAGTCACCAGCAGTGTGCAGCCCCTCTCAACAGCTTCAGTTGTTTTTTCCTGGAAAAAATCCGCTCCTTTTACCCTAGAATTAGCCGCCATGGATAAGTTGCCTTTACAAGGCCACTCAGGACCAGGAAGGTATGGCTAGGAGACAGGGCACTGCTAGCTACTCTTCCTAGCTCTGTAACACAGCAGTGCCTGGGCACAGCCACAAAGAATCAAAGGGCAAGTCCAGGCAAGGCACTGCTGAAAGGGCCTGGCATCTATACCGGTGAATTTTCTCAAAGTAAAGACTTATGCATGTAACTCGGAAAACATAAATAAAATATCACTCTCCTAGAATAATAATGAAAACAAAATTAAAAGGGCAAATAGTTAACAAATGAATATTGTATTTTTCTCTACTTGCCACTACTCCAGCAGCAAATGACAAATAAACTGTAGTTCATTAAGCTACATTTATAAACAAATAAACATAGTTAAACTTTTACAATGTTTCAGCCAGACAAATTTACTAAGTCATGCATGTGGATACCTCTCCTTCTGCTCCATAGTTCTCTATTTCTTTAGACTTTCAGATTCTAGGAAAGTCCTGAATGAAATGTGAAAGCCTTTTAAAAAAACAAGATAAAATCAATATAGGCCAAACCCTACATACCAGTGCTCAGATGAGCCCATTGAGACATGAATTGAGCCGTGGATGGAACTAAAGCTCAGGAACCCAGTAGCTCTTCCCTGCTCCAAGAGCTGGCTGTGCCAGTGGGCCACATATGAGGGCAGGTCTCTAGGAGATGAGCAACTACCGCGTGGACTGGAGGGGAGCCATGGGACACCCCTGGGAAAGCCTCTAGCTTGCGTTCCTAGGGACTAGGACCCCAGCATACACATGGAAAGCATCTATCCACATTTAATGTCAATCTAGCTGCAGCCCGCACCTGCTCCTGTCACGGCAGCATGGGGACAGGCCTCCATTCGTGCCTTATTTCTCAAGATGCAATTTTGCAAGAATTTTGCAAACAGTTAACTCCTCCACCACCCCTTGTGCCCGGAAGGCATCCTGGGGTGCATCAAGAAGAGTGTGGCCAGCAGGACGAGGGAGGTTCTCCTTCCCCTCTACACTGCCCTGGTGAGGCCCCATCTGGAGTACTGTGTCCAGTTCTGGGCTCCCCAG